>OASX01001605.1_pt1 | contig 10499 bp, 10 predicted proteins | sample 1516531 | NCBI WGS metagenome assembly OASX01 (sample SAMEA2579911, study PRJEB22360) | human gut metagenome | biome: human gut; feature: human-associated habitat; material: faeces | place: Denmark | collected 2008/2010
GGCTTCGTTTTGGCCCCTGTCTCCCCCGCGTCCTCCGGCATTGTCTCCTCCGCGTCCTTCGGCACTGTCTCCTCCGCGTCCTTTGGCACTGTCTCCTCCGCGTCCTTTGGCACTGTCTCCTCCGTCATCCCGGGCTGATGGCTGCCCTTGTCCCATTGTTTCGGAAAACTCCCTCCATTTTCAGCCAGCATTTCCAGAAGAATATCGGATTTCCCCGTGATCTGATAAATATTCAAGCCATTGATTCCCCCTACCACCAGCAGCAGAACAGCCAGCAGGGAGATCATGGTGATCATGACAAATTTTCTCTGCAGTTTTTTAATCATATGCATACCTTTCCGGCTCAGACTTTTTTCTCCAGCTTATAGCCGATTCCCCTGGCTGCCCTGATCTCTATGGGCGCCTCCAGATTCTGCAGCTTTTTTCTCAGATAGGAGAGATAGACCCACACCACACTCACCTCTGCCTCCGCCTCAAAGCCCCATATCTTTTCCATAAACTGTTCTGCTGAGATGAACTGGCCGGAATTTCTCATGAGCATTTCCATCATCTGGAATTCCTTATTTCCAAGGCGGAGAGACTGGCTTTTATAAGCCAGCTCGAAATTCTCCCTGTTTAGGGTCAGACCTTCAAAATCCAGTATATTTGCGGAAAATTCTGATTTTCTTCTGGTCATAGCTCTGATCCTGGCAAGCAGTTCTTTCATGGCAAAGGGCTTTGGCAGGTAATCATCTGCTCCCATGTCAAGGCCTGTCACACGGTCTTCAATCTCTCCTTTTGCGGTGAGAAGCAGGATCGGTACGGTACTTCCCTGCTTTCTGAGCGCTTCAAGCACTTCAAGCCCGCTCATCTTCGGCATCATGATATCCAGGATAATACCGTCATACTCAGCCGCCTGGGCCCAGTCATAGGCATCTGCCCCGTTGTAAACCACATCTATAGAATACTTGTTGTGTTTCAGCACCGCTGCCAGCGCATTCGCCAGTTCCTTTTCATCCTCTGCAAGCAGTAAACGCATGTTTTCCCCTCCGTTTTTGTGATAAGATTGTTTGTTACCTTTTATCTTATCATAGAAACCTTAAAAGAAGCTAAAAAAATCCCCGGGCCGCAGATGATCTTCTGCAGCTCCGGGAACAGAACAACGGGAAACCTATACTTCCGTATCCAGAATTTCCACAAGATTTCCTGAGATCCATACATAAATTTTATTATTCTGTACATTGATCACAGGATTATAGGTATCTTTTATTACGATACTGCCCAGAGGCTGAGGCTGCCCTCCGTCTTTTGGTATTTTTCCTATGATGGTCTGCTCAGCTCCGGACATAGTATAATAGATATAGACATCATCGTAGGTTGCCAACCTGGCACTTTCAAACCCCTCCAAATCGCTGCATATCTCCCGCAGCTCCCCGGAAGCATACTCATATTTTAACAGTTTCCTCCAACTGTCAGACAAACCATAAACCCCGTCATCCGCCGTCAGTTCATACCCGTAACCTCCTGATATCGTTCCGCTGTCAAATATTGTCATCTCCTCCCCTTTCCGGTTCCGATAGATGCACATATTTCCTGCTGTAGATATTTCATCCCTGTCCTCATGGGTATAGGACCGAAATACCCCTCCGTTAAAATGCCCCATGCTGTAAGACGTGTCCATCAGTTCAATGGACCTCTGCATGGGATCGTTTAGAAGATGTTCATTTGCATCCTGATAAACAGAATCTTCTAAAGCGATTTTCTCTCCGATACTGCCGTCTTCCCTGAGATAAAAACCGGTGATACAGTCGCTGAAATCCCCTTTCTGAAAGGTATTGAAATAGATACTGTTTTCATAAAAATGGATTCCCCAAATAAACCCCGGTCCTTCCATGAGCGTTGTCTCCTCCGTACCGTCCATATTCGTCCTGCAGAGCCTGTACCTTTCATTATTATCATAGGTAAATACCATATAAATATGAGCATCACGGACGGAAAATGTCAGCCCCTGTGCCGCTGTGTCCTCACAGACGGTCTCCCTCTCCTCCGTTCCATCCGTGATCCGGAAAAGAGCGCTGCCGTCTCTGACATAGGTATAACCATCCTGATACCAGGAATATGTATTATAAGGATGATTGGTCCGTACACTCTCCCCGGATGTAAAGACGATTTTTTCCTCAGGCTCCTGCGGTATTTCCTGATTTTTGGAAACCTCCTGGTCTTGGGATGCCTCCCGGTTTTGGGATGCCTCTCGGTCTTGGGACGCCTCCCGGTCTTGGGATGCCTCCCGGTTTTTGGACGCCTCCTGCTCTTGCGGTATTTCCTGTTCTTTTGCCTCCCCCTGGGCTGTTTCCTTAACTGCATCTTCCGGCTTTTGCTCCGCGCATCCGCTCACTGTCAGACACAGGCAAAGTACAGCCAGGATTTGTTTTCTCTTTTTCATAAGCTCTCCTCATCTCTCTTGTTTCCCCAATTTTACACTTATTTCCTGCTAAACACAAGACGGCAGCATTTTCCACTTGGTAAAATGCTGCCATGTTATTACTGTTCACTCGTGCCCAGCAACGCCATATTCTCATAATGATTCAGGGGTGGGTTTATACATCCAATTCTGGCTGAAAATTATTTTCTCCGGAATCGGATGATATCCTGCATGGAATCTGTTCCGGTTCCCAGGCCTTCACAAGCTTTCCATCCAAAAACCCGAATGTCTGGCGGTATATCACGCTGTCCCAAACCTCAGGGTTCTTATCTGCCCCATTACAAAATACTCCCAGGCTGTATATGATATAACTCCCCTCATATCTCTCTACCTGCTGTACATGGGATGGGTGATACCCCAGCACCAGATCTGCCCCCGCTTCAACGGCTCTGTGTGCCCACTCCTCCTGACTTTTGCCGGGCTTTTGGGCCCCTTCTTTGCCCCAGTTCATGCACACGACGATCATGTGTGCGCCTGCACCCTCAGCAAGCCGTATATTTTTAACCAGCAGTGCCTGCATATCCATGGATCTGTCAAGCACATCAATGCCGATGAAGCCAATTTGAATCCCGTTTATATTTTTGAAAGAGACACGGTCATGTCCGAAAGCTCCGACTCCCGCTTCATTTAACGCGATAGCCGTGTCATAATATCCGTCCTGTCCATAGTCCTTTGTTCTGTCATTCGCCAGGTTCACCAGATCGATGGAACCTTCTTTGAGGATTTCCGCGTATTCTTTCTGTCCTTTGATAGGATGCTTCCTGCCTGCCGCCGTTTCCTCTGACATATCACCGATAAAATTCGTGACATTTACATCCGCCTTTTCAAGCTCTGTTTTCACATTCTGAAAAAAATAGGCAGGGTTTTCTTTCTTCTCGTATGTCTCCAGGAAACTGCCTTTTATACCTGTTCCCCGCTCATCGCCAAAGATACAGGTACCGATCGCTCCTATTGTCACCTTTGTCATCTTGGCTTCCAGCTCCGCCTCCCGGGCTGATCTGGCCTTTAATTCCCTCTCTGCAGATACCTTTGGTACAAACACCAGGGAGAGAAAAAGCAGGGCTGCCAGCAGAAGAACTCCTGATGTCAGCATTTTCTTCATGCGTCTGACCTTGCGTGCCCGCCTGATTCGGTTCCTTCTTATCTTTTTATCCATAATAATCCCTCTTTTGCAGCAAAAAACTGGATTTGCTGTCCATGTTTGGTATTATATAGAAAAGATGTTACTAATATAAGCAATCTTGTTTTACGTTTACACGACTTTAATAGAACAAACTCATGACTATTTTTTTAATGAACTGACAAAGTTTGTGACTATTTTTGCGTTTCTATGTACAATAAAAAATAAATTCTTAACATGTCCCGTAGCAACTATGTAAAATTTCCTCTTTCAATCCACTGTTTAAGCCTGATTCCGGATGTAATCTATGACAAAACGCGTTATAGATGTGTAACATTCTGCTGCACCATAGGTTCCGGTTCTATATTATCAGACTATAATAGGTTTTGCGCGATAACAGCACCAACGTAAATCGTATATGCACAAACGTTTTCTGCTGTCATCCCAAACTCCTGTATATCCCTTTACAAAACAGGACATAAAAAGAGAGGATTATACTTTTTTCATAAGCTATGCTGTAAGCAAGGAGGCAGAAAAATGGAATGGTTAAAAAAACTGAGCAGTGCCATCGCATATATTGAGGAAAATCTGGACAAGGAAATTTCCTATGACAAAGCAGCGGAGTTTGCCTGCTGCTCCACCTATTATTTTCAGCGAATGTTTTCCTATGTGGCAGGTATTCCCCTGTCTGACTATATCAGGAAGAGAAGAATGACCCAGGCTGCCTTTGAACTGCAGCGCACAGACCATAAGGTTCTGGATATCGCCTTAAAATACGGCTATACTTCCCCAACTTCCTTTAACCGCGCCTTTCAAAGTGTCCATGGCATTCCCCCCACCGCTGCCAGAAATGAGGGATGTTTGTTACATGCCTATCCTGCCGTCACGTTTTCCGTGACCGTGACAGGAGAAACGCCCATGGCCTACCGGATTGAACAGAAGGGTCCTATGCGCATTGCAGGTATCCGCATACCCCTGACAGAAAACATGGAGAAAAATATGGAACGCATTCCCGCCTTCTGGAAACAAACCATGGAAGGCCCGAAATTCCGGGAAATCTGCGCACTTGCTGACCGGGAACCACGGAATATACTGGGCGTCAGCACTTACCGGGACCCACAGAATATCTTCTATTATATTGCTGCCCAGACAGAAGGGCCGGTGCCGGAAGATATGCTGGACTACACAATCCCCGCTGCCACATGGGTGGTGTTTGAAAGTGACGGCAGCCTGAAAGAACAGGTGCAGAGCATTTTCCGCCGCTTTATGACAGAATGGCTTCCATTCTCCGGTTACGAGTACGCCTATCTGCCGGATGTGGAAGTCTATCCCATATATGAAAAACAGCCGGAGAACGGACATTTTCAGGTATGGATCGCAATCACAAAGAATAAGGAGGAATGATCATGGATCACAAAGTAGAAATCAGAGAAATCGAGCCCATACGGGCTGCATACATGAAATATCGGGGAGACGCCGCAAAAGCAAACCGCATGTTCCCCAAAGTGTTTCAATCCGTACGCGGAAAGACAAATGGGTCTCCCTTCTTCTCCTATCTCAGCATGGACCCGGAAACGAAAATGGGGAATATGGAACTGTGTGTCCCCACGCAGGAAACACCGGCCGGCAGCAGTGTAAATGTGAAAGTTTTCCCCCGCATACGAGCGCTCTGCGTCACACATACCGGTTCCTATGATACACTTTTTCAGGCATATGCCGCAATCGATCACTTTGCCGCAGAGCACCACCTGGTTCTAAGACCTCCCTTCCGGGAGATTTTCCTCAAAGGACCGGGCATGATCATAAAAGGAAACCCGGATAAATACATTACGGAAATCCAGTTTCCCATTGAGGAGGATTGATAGGCCATGCAGCAGACATCACCTTACGCCATCTGTGCCGAACAGGTGTACAAGCAATATAAAAACGGCGTGCAGGCCCTGTCCGGCCTCAGCCTGACAGTAAAAAGGGGCGAGATCTTTACCCTTCTTGGGCAGAACGGCGCCGGCAAGTCAACACTCATACGAATTTTGACCACCTTTTTGAAACCCGGTTCCGGAAAGGTATCTGTTCTGGGCCTGGACCTTAACCAGGACGCGGACCGCATACGGGCAAAAATTGCCTGTGTCTCCCAGCAGACCTCTATTGATATGCATTTGTCTCTCAGAGAAAATATGATGTTTCAGAGCCGTCTATACCGAATTCCGAAAGCCGCGGCAAAAAAACGCATGGACATGCTGATTGACGCATTTGACCTGACACAATATCTGAAATATCCCGTCTCCTCCTATTCAGGCGGCATAAAAAGGCGGCTGGACATTGCTCTGAACCTTATGTCGGAACCGGAAATCCTGTTTCTGGATGAACCTACTGTGGGCATGGATATCCAGTCCCGCATGGCTATGTGGAAGATGATGGAGAAGATCCGGGAAGAATTCGGCACCACTGTCTTTCTCACAACACATTATCTGGAGGAGGCTGACAGTCTGAGTGATACAGTCTGCATCATGAAGGAGGGAAAAGAAGTGGCCCAGGGAACCCCCTTTGCCCTGAGGCAGTATATCAGACAGGATATGATCCGAATCACCTTTTCTTCCAAATCTGCCGCCGGGGATTCTGTAAAACGGATGTCCGGTCTCTTTCTGCCGGACAGGATCAGAATACAAGACAACTGCTGTCTGCTCTTTACGGAAGATATCCGCCGCGATATGGAAACTGCCAATGTGTTTCTGTTAAAGAATCAGATTCCCTTTCTGGGCATTGAGATAAAACAGCCGTCCCTGGATGATATTTTTCTGAAACTCACAGAGGACAGCAAACAGGAGGCATGCATATGACAGTCTTTACAATCTTATGGAAAAATATAAAATGGCGCTTTCACAACAAGCTCACCATTATCATCACCCTGACGCAGCCAGTTCTCTGGCTGGTATTATACAGCACCGTGGCAGGACATACCTTGCAGGGGACAGAGATAGGAAATTACACGGCATTTATCCTGCCCGGCCTCATGGTGCTGGTCTCCTTCTCTGTGTGCAGCAGCAGCGGAATCATGAATTATATGCTGAAGGCAGAGGGAAGCTTCTACCGGATTCTCATCGCTCCGGTCCAAAGAACCTCCGTCATACTGGGGCAGATATTGGAAGGTGTTCTCTGCACTTTTCTGGAAGTCGGCCTTATGGGGCTCATCAGCCTTTTCTTTTCCGTGAGATTCCGTACCGGCATATCAGGCTTCTGCATCATTCTGCTTCTGATCTTTCTGACTGCCTTTTTTATGTCCGGAATCTGTTACGGCATCAGCCTGATCCTTCCCAATGAAATGGTGTACGAGTCTGTGATGAACGCCATTGTGCTGCCCGTGTTCTTTTTAAGCTCTGCGCTGTTTCCTGTGGATGGAATCACCGGTATACTGAAAATCCTGGTAAGTGTCAATCCCTTTACCCATGTGATCAACAGCATCCGCTCCATTTTGCTGGGCAAGGCGGTGTCAGGCCGTGAGTTAGTCTTCACCATATGTCTGCTTCTGCTCATGGGCGGACTGGGATTTTGCTTTGCTGCCGTCAGACTGAACAGGGAAACAGATCTGTGATCATTTCTGCCTATTTTTCTCCTGCATGTACCTCTCTATTTCTTCATGCGTCAGCCTCCGCACCCGGGTAAATGGGTACTCCCGGTATTCTTTCACGGAAAAGACAGGTGACATGGCTTCACATATTTTGTTTCTGTTCTTTTTCAGGTAACTCTGCAGTTCTTCTTCACCGGGGAAAATTTTATACGAAATTCTTCCCCGGCTGCTCTTTATCTCATAGATGCCGCAAGACTTTTTCATGGCCACATCCGCTGTGCGCAGATAAAGCTTTGCCTGTTCCAGAGACTGAAAGGGAAAATTCCATCTCTGCAGCCCTCTTCTCAAATCCCGTTCTATACAAATACAGCGCCCGCATGTTCCGCAGATATATTGGGTATGATGACTCAGGCAGTCTACGGGATTCAGCAGCGGTGTGATTCGGCTGGTGGCAATATAACATTCTTTGCACATTGTAAACATGTCCCTCCCCTTTTTACTTCAGTTTCTCTTTTTAATAAGTATAAACGATGACATTATGTGAGAGTCAAGGCCGTATATTCCTGTTCTTACATCCATTTTCATGCTGCACCTTTCAGGATAAATGCGGCCGTAATTGCCACCTGTCTTCTGATTGCTGCCCTGCTGCTTCAAAATAATTGACACTTATGTACCAAATGTTTAAAATAGAGTAATCAATCCATAATCCATTACAGCCAAAAGGAGTTATCCCATGATAATTAAAATAGAAAAAGCATGCCGCAGCGACGCTAAAAGGCTTGCCGAAGTTTATAATATGAGTTTTTACAGCGACTATTTAAAGTACGGGGAATGCCCGGGATATAACAAAACAGAAAATGACATTCTGGATAACTTACAAAAACGTGATGTTTATAAGATAATCGCTGATGGCGCCATTGTTGGCGCAGTCTCTGTCAGGCCGGAAGGGGATGAGTCCTACTATCTTGGCGCTCTCTGTGTCATACCCAAATACGCCAACAAAGGCATTGGACAGACAGCCATGCGTTTTCTTGATAAAAAATACCCCAACGCCAGACACTGGGCGTTGGAGACACCTTCCGATAAAACACAGAATCACTATTTTTATAAAAAATTCAATTTCAAAATAACAAAAGAATATATGTACGGAGGTATTGCTATTTCTTTCTTTGAACGCAGCATACAACCCTGATTTTCTTTGGCGGACGAAAAAAGGGGACTGCTTTCCGACAGCCCCCTTCTTTCATCTCTTCTCTTACTCTTCTTCCAGATCATTGGTCAGTTTAAATCTGTCCAGTACATAAAACAGCAGGCTTAAAAGCATACCCACTACACAGGCCAAAACCATACCCTTCAATTCAACCTGTCCAAATTTCACCGAAATTCCCGACAACCCGGTCACAAAAATAACCGAGGTCAGTGCCAGGTTCCTGGAACGTCCGTAATCCACGCGTCCGTCCACCAGAATACGGATACCGGAAGTACCGATCATACCATACAGAAGGAAGGAGATTCCCCCGATGACCGGTCCCGGAATGGTACTGATAAGGGCTGACAGTTTACCTACAAAAGAGCAGATGATCGAAAGCACCGCTGCCCCGCCGATCACATACACACTGTAAACCCTTGTCACAGCCATAACCCCAATATTCTCTCCGTAAGTGGTAGTCGGCACAGAACCGATAAACCCGGAGATCATAGTAGAAAAATTATCCGCAAAAAGAGAACGGTGCAGACCCGGATCCCTGATCAGGTCCCTTCCTACAATCTTCCCTGTTACGATCTGATGTCCAATATGCTCTGAGGCGATGACCAGAATAACCGGCAGAATGATCAGGATTGCCTGCAGATTAAATTTCGGCGCAGAGAAATTCGGCAGTGCAAAAATTGAGGCATTCGCCACCTCCGTAAAATCCACGATCCCGCAGAGAAGTGCTGCCGCATATCCTGCCAGAATAGCGATCAGAATAGGAATCACGGACAAAAATTTCCGAAACACCACCGACCCGATCACAGCGACACCAAGCGTCACCAAAAACACAATGGCATTCTTCGGATTGACCACCTCATCCAGCATCCCCGCATTACTGGCCGCCGTAGAAGAAAGCTCCAGACCGATAAGCGCCACAACCGGCCCCATAGCTGCCGGAGGAAGCACAACATCGATCCAATCCGACCCAAACTTATAAATAATGAAAGACAGGATGCACCCCAAAAATCCCACTGCCACGAACCCGCCAAGCGCATAGGCATATCCAAACTTACTGATCACAATACTGGCCGGCGCAATAAAAGCAAAACTGGACCCCAGATAGGCCGGCGCCTTCCCCTTAGTGATCAGTATAAACAACAGCGTCCCCACACCGTTCATAAACAGAACCACCGCCGGATTGATTCCAAACAAAAACGGAACCAACACAGACGCCCCGAACATGGCAAACATATGCTGAATACTGAGCGGTATCAGAAGCTTTGGCGGAACTTTCTCTTCCACCTGGATAATTCTTCGATTTTCCACAATATTTCTCCTCTCTAAATTCCTTTTCGGTTTATTTTAACACAATAAGCTACAATCTTCCATACAAAAATCGCCGTTTTTCTTTTCTTTCATCCTCCCCTGCCCCCAGAACATTCCGTGCCAAGTAATATGATTTACGCAGTACCGATATGGTACATTCTGCTTCATACCATGGCTGGCTGCCTTGCTTTTTCATGTCTGCAGAATGAAAACACCTGGTGATATACAGAACCGGCACATATTATGACTGCAGATTTTCTTTATTTTACAGTTGGTAACAAAGGATGAACACAGATTTTTCCTGCTTTACAGATAATTGGAAAAAGATGTTTAGCTTTCGTTGGTAGTTTTTAGATGCCTCGCCGTGGTTTTTCCTCTCTTTACGGATAATTTGAAAGCGGCATTTGGTTTTTGTAGGTAATTTTAAGATGTTTCGCCGTGGTTTTTCCTCTCTTTACGGATAATTTGAAATCCCCTCTTACCTTTCGTATGTAATCCAAGAAATTTTCACCGCTAACTCACCTATTTTTACATATAATTCAAGAAAAATCTTTAGAATCCATACGTAAATCCAAAATTTTCAAACTGACAGACCTCATTATTACCCAAATGATATCTATTCCATAACTCTGCCCTGAGAAAACCAGGGATGAGGCGGTGTGCAGCCGGGGACGGCGGGCGGGGGTCTGTTTGTGTCCGCTCGACGTTCCAGGACTGTGAACTAACCTCCAACTGCAACTAAGACGCTCGCCGGAGGGCTCGCGCCTAAGTTTCCGTAGGAGGTGGATTTCACAGACCTTTCCACTTAACCTCGCTGACACAAACAGACCCCCGC
>OASX01001608.1_pt1 | contig 10488 bp, 6 predicted proteins | sample 1516531 | NCBI WGS metagenome assembly OASX01 (sample SAMEA2579911, study PRJEB22360) | human gut metagenome | biome: human gut; feature: human-associated habitat; material: faeces | place: Denmark | collected 2008/2010
CAGTTTGAAATAAAACCAGCCTGCCGTGTTTCATAAATGCAGGTCAGATGCTCGTATGGCTCCAGCAGGGATGAAATCCGGTCAATTTTGCCGTGGTTAATCATGTGGTTTGTAAAGCCTATGAGGATGCCCCGGTAGTGCTTATCCGGCAGGGTCAGGATATAATGGCCCCGCTCTTCTATGACAGTTTCCTTGACCTCCAGAGGAAGATGGTGTTCCCGTTCCATATAGACCACGGCCAGAAAGTAATCCGTATAGCAGAAGGGAGCCAGGCGTTCCGTGAGAAGCACCGAATCTTCATCGGATAAGAGATGGCATAGCTGGGGATTCTGGCTGTTTCTTTTTTTGTTCAGGTCTTTTAATTTGACTTCGATGAGATTCCTGAGTTTAGAGGGGACCACCGGTTTCAGGATGTAATCTTCCACATGGTATTGCAGAGCCTTTCTGGCATATTCAAATTCCGCGTAACCGGTCAGCAGATATATGGTGCCTGCAAATCCCTTTTTGCAGAGCTTTTCCGTCATCACAAGTCCGTCCCAGACAGGCATGTGGATATCGCTGATGATGATATCCGGATTCCATCGTATGGCCTTTAAGCAGCCTTCCCGCCCATCGCAGGCAGTGTCGATTTCCAGGTTCGGTATGGGGGCAAGCGTGGCTTTCAGCCCTTTTCTTGAGTTTTCTTCATCTTCCACAATCAACAATCGAAACATATTTTTCACTCCATTTCATTCATTGGTATAAATATCTTAAAGCAGGTGCCCATAGGAGAGGATGACACAAAAATACGGCTGTGAGGATAATAGCCCTTTGTGCGGTAAGCAATATTAGTCAGCCCTATGCCGGTAAAGGCGGACCGTCCTGTGGTAAAGAGAAGATTGATTTCCTTCACCTTATCGTCCGGTATGCCGCAGCCGTTGTCAGCCACCTCAAGGAGCAGGTGGGATTGTCCGGTGATACGGCAGGCGATCTCCAGACGGCCCTTGCGGGGCAGATTTTCAAATCCGTGAATCAGGGCATTTTCCAAAAACGGCTGTAAAAGCAGCTTATGGATATAAATTCGTCTGCCCTTTGTCAGGTCGTGTATGTCGTAGGAGAAACGGCCGTGAAAACGGCTTTTCTGTAAATCCAGATAATTCTGCATCCAGCAGATTTCATCCTGGAGAGGGACCACGCAGTTCATGTTATATACTGTGTGGCGCAGAATGGCAGCCAGCTTGTTGAGCTGTTCGCTTACGGTCAGACAGTTTTCCTGGGCAGCCGTCCAACAGATGGAGTCCAGGGTGTTGAACAAAAAGTGGGGATTGATTTGGAGCTCCAGGGATTTTAACTCAGCCTCGCAGATTTTCTTATACTGCTGCTTGTTTTCATCCAACAGGCCCCGGATCTGCCCCAGCATCCGGTTAAAGGAAGATTCTATGATGCGAAGCTCATTCCTGCTCATGTTCCTGATTTCCACATCCAGATGATGCTCGTCAAACAGATTCATTTTGGCGGCCACATTTTCAATGGAGAATATGAACTTGTGGCAGAGCACATAGGCGACCAGCATGGACACCAGCAGGATGGCTGATATGGCCAGGGTAATGGTGGTCCACAGAGCCTCCAGGTCCTTTGTCATCTGTCTGTAATCCACTATATTTATAAGGTGCAGGTCAAAATGCTCCAGCGGTATCTGGGATACCAGATAATCTCCCTGCATGTCCCCGGAGTCAGAGGAGAGGCTGTCCCAGTCTATGGCTTTGTAGTTTTCCAGGCTGCCAAGGATTTTTCCGGTGTTTCTGTCTTTGGAACAGATAAGCCTTCCGGAGGAATCCACCAGCAGTTTATCTGTAAAGGGATAGACCTGGGAATCCGGGTTATTGATGGCAGAGTTCATCTTATCCGGTGAGATGAACAGAAGTATGCTGCCGGTTATCTTCATTTTTTCATAATGGATGGTTCTGCTGCCCAGAAAGAATACCGGGTGCTCTGGGTCATAATAAGGGCTGCCGTCGTGGACGGAACCAATGATGGAACGGGTCGAGGAGAGAAGAAGCTGGTTCAGTTCTTCCTTATTCGCCTCGAAATAATCTATGATTGGCTGGGTTTTCTGGCGTTTCTGAACGTAGATATAGGGGGTGCCGGTGGTGCTGATGACACACAGGGCCTGTATTTCCGGGTACATGAGAATGTTGGCTTTGATATATGTTTCCAGCGACTCAGAGATGCGCCTGTATTCTGCGGAATCAGGAGATACCTTGGACAGTTCCAGTATATTATCCATGCAGGTAACATCGGTGGATATCTGGAACAGGATACGTTTGTAATCCGTCAGCACGTTATTGATGCTGTTCTGGGTCAGCTGCAGGTTATCTGCCAGGAGGGAGTGGTTTTTAGTAAACAGCATTTCGGAAGTTTTTTCATAGTTAAAAAGCTGAATGCTGATGACCGGGAGAAAGGTCACAAAGAACAGGAAAATGGTAATCTGGTATCGTATTTTATATAAAAAATGTCCCTTTATCCATGGGATAAATTTTCTCACATAAATCCCCCCTCGCGTCGAAATGTAGTACTAATAAGTGGCTTAATTATAATTTTAACCATCAAATTAGTCAATATGGTTTAAAAAAGTGGAATGTATTTTGGTTAAAATATCAAAATGAAGTTAAAATAATGGAATTCCCTAAATTGGATTAAATGGATATACTTAAGACATCAGATGACAGAAAATACAGGAGGGGATTACATGAAAAAACGTTTATTCACAAAAGGAATTGCCCTTGGGCTGGCAGCGGTGATGCTGGCAGGGTGTTCCGGTTCCGGCACCAGTACCAGCCAGGGCAGCACAGACGCAGGCACCACAGGCCAGTCCGCAGAAACCCAGGCGTCTCAGGGACAGGAGCAGACCACCATTGAAATGTGGTATCACATTTCTCCGGACCAGGCAACGCTTCTGCTTCAGATGATTGATGAGTTCCAGGAACTGCATCCCGGCATCAAGGTGGAAACCCAGAGCGTGGCTTTCGCGGAAATCAAGAAACAGCTGTCCATTGGCGTGGCTGCGGATCAGCTGCCGGACGTTACGCTTTGTGATACCGTGGACAATGTTTCATTTGCAGCCATGGGAGCAGCCATGGATATCACAAGCGAGGTGGAGGCCTGGGGAGAGCTGGAGAATTATTTTGAGGCACCGGTCAACTCTGCCCGGTACGAGGATAAGTATTACGGGGTTCCCTATTACAGCAACTGTCTTGCCATCATGTACAATAAAGACATTTTTGATGAAATGGGACTGGAGTATCCTGACAGCGACTGGACCTGGGATGACTTTAAGGACATGACGGCCAAGACTACCACGGCAGACCATTACGGGCTTACAATGTCCCTGATTAAATCAGAGGAAGGGACCTTTGATGTGCTTCCGTTTATCTGGCAGGCAGGGGCGGATTATGACAGCCTGGATTCAGAGGGGGCCGGGGAAGCCCTTACCATGATTAATGATTTCTACCAGAACGGATATATGAGCAAGGAGCTGATATCCATGACTCAGGCAGATATGTGCGCTTCCCTGTTCGCAACCGGCAAGTCGGCCATGATGGTGGCAGGAAGCTGGCTGAATACCAATATCCAGAATGAGAACCCGGATCTGAATTACGGCGTGGTTACCTTCCCCAACTACAAAAATGCCGCTTCTCCCATAGGTGGAGGGAACATCATGATGATGAAGGATGACAACAGGGAAGCGTCCTGGGAATTAATGAAATTCCTCAGCAGCAAAGAGAATTCCAGGAAATTCTGTGAGGATGCCGGTTACATATCACCAAGGGAAGATGCTGTGGCGGAGAGTACCCTGTGGCTGGATGACCCAATTCTTTCGGTCTATACGGAACAGTTAAAGCTTGCCAAGGCCAGGGGGCCTCATCCGAAATGGCCTGAGATTTCCAGTGCGATTCAGTTTGCGTACCAGGATGTGCTCTCGGGTGCCAAATCAGTGGACGATGCACTGAAGCAGGCAGCGGCAGAGGTTGCGGAAATCATCAGCGAATAAAGAAGAGGGCGCGCAGCAGCGCCCTTTTTGTGAAATGGAGTGGGAATATGGGAAGTAAGAGAGGATATTTCTTTAAGAAGAAGCTGACACTGTTTGCGTTTGTCCTGCCGGGTGCAGCGTTCATGACCATCATGATTATTTTCCCAATTATAAGCAATATAATCATGAGCTTTAAGAATGTGGATTTGATGAATTTTGCCACAGGCGACAGCCATTTTGTGGGACTTAAGATTTACCAGAAAATATGCAGGACAGAGGTCACCTGGATTGCCGTAAAGAATACCCTGGTATTCACCCTGTGGTGTCTTGTATTCCAGTTCCCCATCGGGTTTCTCATGGCGCTGTTTTTCGGCCAGGATTTTAAGGGAGCCGGCCCCCTGCGGGCCGTCAATGTGGTGGCCTGGATGATTCCCATGGTTGCGGTAGCCGGTGTGTTCAAATACATGTTCAACAGCGATATAGGAATCATGAACCGTATACTGATGGGGCTGCACCTGATTCAGAAGCCGGTGGAATGGCTGGCACATGGGAATACGGCCATGGCAGCCATCATAATCGCAAACATATGGAAGGGAGTTCCGTTTAACATGATTCTTCTGGCAACGGCGCTGACCACAGTACCCCAGGATATCTATGAATCAGCCAGTATTGACGGAGCCACCAGAATACAAAGATTCTTATATATTACAGTGCCTCTTTTGAGGCCGGCCATCATATCGGTGCTTACGCTGGGATTCATCTATACCTTTAAGGTGTTTGACCTGGTGTATGTGATGACAGGGGGAGGGCCTGGATCTTCCACGGAGATGCTGTCCACCCTGGCTTACCGCTATTCCTTCAGTGAATATAACTTCTCCCAGGGAGCGGCCGTTGCCAACATACTGTTTGTAATGCTTATGGCGGTGGGAATGATTTATATTCATATTGTGACGCGGGGAGATGAAAATTAGGAGGTGAGGACTATGAAGGATAGAGAACGTATGGAAGGCCGGAGGAAGGCAGTGCTGACAGCCGCAGGCATACTGGTTACCTGTGTATTCCTGTTTCCTTTGTACTGGATGGTGGCCACATCGCTCAGACCGCCGGGGGAATCCTTTTCCAACCCGTCCTTTTTCCCCAGCAGGATTGTGTTTGATTCATATATCCTGAAAAATGAGCATGGCACCAGCCTGTTTACATATCTTAAAAACAGTGTTGTGGTTTCGTTCGGGGCAACAGCCCTCACCCTGGTATTAGGGGTTCCGGCCTCCTATGACTGGCAAGGTTTAAAAGCAGGATGATAAGTGTGCTTTTGTTCATCTTCCTGGTGGCCCAGATGCTGCCCAGTTCACTGATATTGACGCCTCTGTTTGTGAATTTTAACAAACTGGGGTTGATCAACAATCATCTGGGAGTTATCCTGTCCGACGCAACCATTACCATACCATTTGTGGTCATCATACTGAGGACATATTTTAAAGACATACCCAAAGAACTGGAGGAGGCCGCCATTATTGACGGATGCGGTCCCCTGGGGACATTCATCCGCATCATGGTTCCCATCAGCTATCCGGGTATCGTGACAGCCACTTCCATGGCTCTGTTCATGTCCTGGGGCGACATGGTGTTCTCCCTGACATTCCTGAATCAGGAAAAGCTAAAGACCCTGCCGCTGATTCTTTACAAGGCCATGGGCGAGCTGGGAGTCAGATGGGAGATTTTAATGGCCTACTCAACCGTAGTGGTGCTTCCCATTGTTATCGTGTTTATCTGTCTGCAGAAATACATAGTCAGCGGCTTGACCGCCGGCTCAGTCAAAGGGTGAGAGGAGTAAAAAGATGGAGAAAAGCCTTGGAGAAATCATGCACGGTCTATCCGAAGAGAACATAGCCCGTGAGGAAGAATTATTTGAGAACATGCCTGTATTTCCCAGAATCAGCCGGTCAAAAAACCTGACCATGCTGTTGGTGCACAGGGTGAAATCCTGCACCCCTGTCCCAAAGGGATGCGATATCCTGGCAGAGGGCTTGTATGTGGATGAAAATTATACATACAGGTATCTGGATTACCGCCATGTGTTTACAGAAAAGCCAAACCGTGGAAACCTGTCCATACGGCTCAGATTTGTGAATGAAAATACGCTGCGGGTCACCATGGCGGAGGGCTTTTGTGTGCCGGAAAACAGAACGGAAATGATTGGGGATATGGAAGAGACGGAATGCAGCGTCACCTGTTCTGAATCAGAGGACCAGATTGTAATGACAACCGGATGCATGACAGCTGTGATTCAGAAAAGTCCCTGGAACCTTTCTGTCAAAAACAGGGATGGGGAGGTCATATACCGCCAGTTCGGCAGAGACTGCCATTCCTTTATGCCCTATGAGATTTGTCCCATGGGATTCCTGTTTGACAGAAACACAAAGGAACAATATGCCTGTGAGGCGGCATGGTCCGATCCCTATGAGGAGTTTTACGGATTGGGGGAGAATTTTACGTCTGTTTCAAGAAAGGGCCGACTGTTCGATTTGTGGAACACCAATTCCCTTGGGGTAAACACGGAAAGGGGATATAAATATATTCCTTTTTATATGAGCTCCAGGGGATACGGAATCTTTTATAATACATCCAGAAAAATACGGTGTGATTTGGGGGCAACCTTATCCAAGGCAAGCTATACCATGGTGGAAGGAGCGCTGTTAGATTATTTTCTGATGACAGGGGACACGATAAAGGACATTATTCCGGCGTATCACAGGCTGACAGGACTGCCTGTGGTGCCTCCCAAATGGTCCTTCGGCATCTGGATGAGTAAAATCAGTTACGGCACCAGGGAAGAAGTGGAGCGGGTGGCCGGACAGATGAGAAGCAGCAGACTTCCATGTGACGTCATACATATTGATACGGACTGGTTTACGGAAAACTGGGTGTGTGACTGGAAGTTTGACGAGAAAAAATTCCCAAAGGTGGAGGAGATGATTGAAAAACTCCACCAGGACGGATATAAGCTGTCTCTCTGGCAGCTTCCCTATATTGAACGGGGAAAGACCTCCTATGAGGTTTATGACGAGGCGGCTGCCAACGGATATTTTGCCGGAAATCCGGACGGTGACCTTCAGTTTCTTCACGGACTTATTGATTTCACCAATCCGGAGGCGGTTCACTGGTATAAGGAAAAACTGATAAAACCCCTGCTCAGGAAGGGTGTGGATGTCATCAAGGTTGACTTTGGGGAATCCGCCCCGGCATTTTTTAAGTATGCAGGCGCCGACGGCAGGGACATGCATAATCTGTATGCCCTGTTGTACAATAAGGCCGCATACGAGGCCGCTAAGGAGGAGCTTGGGGAAGATAAGGCCCTCATATGGGCCAGAAGCGCCTGGGCCGGCTCCCAGAAATATCCGGTTCACTGGGGCGGTGATGCGGGAACGGATTTTGGAAGCCTTGCAAGCTCCGTTAAAGGCTGTCTGAACCTGTCCCTCAGCGGAATTCCCTTCTGGTCCAGCGACATAGGGGGATTCTGGTTTGAGAGCAGCCCGGAGCTTTATATCCGGTGGCTGGAATTTGGCATGTTCTGCTCCCACGCCAGGTTCCATGGGTTTTATTCCAGGGAGCCATGGGATTTTGGCCAGCAGGCAGTTGATGTTTACAGGAAATACGCGGGCCTGCGTTACCGCCTGATTCCATACATCTATAACCAGGCCCTGGCTGTCAGGGAAGAGGACACACTGATACACAGGCCGGTGTTCTATGACTATCCGTCAGATTTAAACGCGGCCGGTCTGGATACCCAGTATCTGTTTGGAAAAGAGCTTATGGTCATTCCTGTGTTAAATGAAGATAATTCAGTGAGAATCTATCTTCCCCGGGGTCAGTGGACGGATTTTTACGACGATACGGTTGAGGAAGGCGGGAAATGGATGGAACAGGTGGTTCCGTTAGATAAGATACCGGTCTATGTAAAGGAGAACGCCATCATCCCCATGGGGCCTGAAATGGAGTATATAGGACAGAAGGAGGATGACCAGTGGGAAATCCACTGTTATCCCACAGAGGGAAAGGGCAGGTTCTGTTCCTATGAACACGGATTTACGGTTGAAATGGACGCAGTGGATGACCGGGTCAAAATTGACTGTACCAGGACGGACATGAACCTTACCTTTGTCCTGCACAACATAAGACCGGCCGGAGTACAGGCTGACGGACAGGACATTGATTTCAGGATGGACCATAAAAGGACTTATATCCATATGGGCAATCGGATGCAGGACCATGATATCCACATGGTCATAGAGAAAGGAGAGCAGTAAGTGGCTTATTACACAATACCCAGGTATGAGGGAAAGACAGAGGGAAACCGCATCATATGGGAGACAGCAGGAGAGCTGGTCTATATTGAACCATACGGAAGGGACGCCATACGGTTCCGCTCCAGTAAGAGCCTGCGCATTGATGAAGCTCTCAACTGGACTCTGGAGGAACCGGCCTCTCCTGAGGGAGTTATCATAGAAGCAGATGATGAAAAGGCCTGCATGACAAACGGTAAAATCCAGGTGACGATTACAGGCGACGGCACCGTCACCTACCGGAACACCCGGACGGGAAAGGTGCTTCTGGAGGAATACTGGATTGACGGAAGGGTACACACGGCCCCTCTCCGCAGGGCCAGGGAATACAGGGTCACATCAGGCAATCAGTTTAAGATAAGCCTGTACTTTAAGGCGGAGCCGGGCGAGCATTTTTACGGAATGGGACAGGACGCCAATGACTGCTTTGATTTAAAGGGGAGCACGGTGGAGCTGCTTCAGAAGAACGGAAAATGCACCATCCCCTATACATATTCATCCAGGGGATATGGATTCATATGGAACAATCCCGCCATAGGCCGCGCTGAATTTGTCAACAACCATACCATGTGGCATGTACAGTGCGCAAAGCAGATTGACTATGTGGTCATAGCAGGGAACACACCGGGAGAGATCAATGAGAAATTTACCGCCGTCACAGGCCGGGCTCCCATGCTGCCTGAGTGGGCCGCGGGTTTCTGGCAGTGCAAGCTGCGCTATGAGACCCAGGAGGAGCTGCTTCAGGTGGCCAGGGAGTATAAAAGAAGGGGACTTCCCATTTCAGTCATAGTCATTGATTATTTTCATTGGACCATGCAGGGAGAATGGAAGTTTGATCCTGAGAAATGGCCTGATCCCAAGGCCATGGTCAGTGAGCTGGAGTCCATGGGCATCAAACTGATGGTGTCCATCTGGCCTACCATAGACCCAAGGAGTGAAAATTATGCATATATGAGAGAGCATAATTACATTCTCAGGGGAGAGCGGGGAGTGGACGTGGTATTTATGTTCTTTGGTCCCCAGACTTATGTGGATACCACCCATCCGGGAGCCCAGGAATTTTTCTGGTCCAGGGCTAAGAAAAATTACTATGACTATGGAATCCGTACCTTCTGGCTGGATGAGGCGGAGCCGGAGATGCGGCCCTATGATTACGACAATGTCCGCATGTACCTTGGAAACGGGGAGGAGGTCAGCAATATCTATTGCGTGGGGTTTGCAAAGGCATTTTACGACGGCCTGAAAGCCCAGGGTGAGGAAGTGTGCAACCTGGTCAGATGCGCATGGCTGGGCTCCCAGCGGTATGGAGTCGTACTGTGGTCGGGGGACATTGCTTCCACCTTTGACAGCCTGAGAAAACAGCTGAAGGCAGGGCTTAACGTGGCCATGTGCGGGATACCCTGGTGGACCACGGATATCGGCGGGTTCATCAATGGGGATCCGGAGTCGGAAGAATTCCGGGAGCTGATGATTAGATGGTTTGAATTCGGCGTATTCTGCCCTATATTCCGCCTTCACGGATTCAGGCTTCCCTATCCGGTAAGGGATATATTGAATCCGGACGGTTACTGCGGTTCAGGAGGTCCCAATGAGGTATGGAGTTTTGGTGAGGAGGCCTATGAAATCATCCGCCGGTATATGTATGTCAGAGAAGAATTAAAGCCGTATATCATGAAACAGATGAAGCTGGCCTCTGAAGACGGAACACCGGTTATGCGTCCTTTGTTCTACGATTTTTGCGGGGATAAAAATGTATATGACATAGGGGATGAGTATATGTTCGGACCGGACCTTCTGGTAGCCCCGGTGGTGGAGCTGGGAGCCAGAAAGCGGATGGTCTATCTGCCGGAGGGATGCAGGTGGAAGGACGCGGGAACGGGCATGGTATATGACGGCGGAACGCGGATTGAGGCAGATGCGCCTCTGGATACCATTCCATTGTTCCTGAAGGAGGATGCCAGGCTGTCTCTGCAGATGAAACCATGCACCGCAGATGAAATAGAGGGATAAAAAAGAGGATAAAGTAAGAGGATAAAAGACAGCGGGCGTTTCATGAAAACCATCATGAAAGGCCCGTTTCACTGCGCCCCGAAGGCATGTATGCAGTATGACTGTCAGCATGACTATTTTGCAAAG
>OASX01001612.1_pt1 | contig 10468 bp, 7 predicted proteins | sample 1516531 | NCBI WGS metagenome assembly OASX01 (sample SAMEA2579911, study PRJEB22360) | human gut metagenome | biome: human gut; feature: human-associated habitat; material: faeces | place: Denmark | collected 2008/2010
TTTAAAAGATATTTAATCGAGTTTTGTGGGGGCCCTGGCGGTCACTTTTGAGAATAGGTATGTACACAGAATGGCAAACATGCTCAAGCAGGAGATCTGAATGTTAGAAACTGTCTACTATCGGGGACACTAATACAGAACCACATGGCCTCTGAGCTCCTGAACGAGAACTGACAAGGTGGTTGTTATCAATATAAAATGTGAACAGCAATCAGCAATATTTTACCAACATCACCAGTAGATGTTACTAATGGACAACTTTTTTATTGACAACATTGCTTTGCTGATTGTTAAAATCCAACCAACATTCAGGATCACGATTTTATATAATAAAATAATGGGAGGAAAGGATGTCATTGTTAATCAGAATTTTTGTTAAGGTCAACAATGTTCTGTATCTATGGTAGAAAAACAATTAAGCAGACGTAGTATTCCGTCTAAATGAGAGTACGATATTAACATGATTAGACTAAGGGGAATTTTATGTTACCTCCATTAAATATCCTTCAATCTAACTTCAGAGGAGAGACTGCTGTATCAGATAGTACCCCTCTCCAGACTGCCTCTTTTGCTGGAAAAGAATATTCTCTGGAACCTATTGATGAAAAGACTCCCATTCTTTTTCAGTGGTTCGAAGCAAGACCAGAACGATATGGAAAAGGAGAGGTGCCAATATTGAATACCAAAGAACATCCGTATTTAAATAATATTATAAATACTGCAAAAATAGAAAATGAGCGCATAATAGGAGTGCTGGTAGATGGAGACTTTACTTATGAGCAGAGAAAAGAATTTCTCAGCCTTGAAAATGAATATCAAAATATAAAGATAATCTATCGGACAGATGTTGATTTCAGTATGTATGATAAAAAACTCTCTGATATTTATCTTGAAAACATTCATGAACAAGAATCATATCCAGCGAATGAGAGAGATAATTATCTGTTGGAGTTATTAAGAGAGGAGTTAAAAAATATTCCAGAAGGGAAGGACTCTTTGATTGAATCATATGCAGAAAAAAGAGAACATACTTGGTTTGATTTTTTTAGGAATTTGGCTGTATTGAAGGGGGGGAGTTTGTTTACAGAGACGGGTAAAACTGGATGTCATAACATATCACCCAGTGGCGGATGTATATATCTTGATGCAGATATGATTATTACCGATAAATTAGGTGTCCTGTATGCTCCTGATGGTATCGCTGTGTATGTGGATTGTAAGGATAATAGAAAAAGTCTTGAAAATGGTGCAATAGTTGTCAATCGTAGTAATCATCCGGCATTACTTGCTGGCCTCGATATTATGAAGAGTAAAGTTGATGCACATCCATATTATGATGGCGTTGGAAAGGGGCTCAAGCGACATTTTAACTATTCATCATTACAGGATTATAATGCTTTTTGTGATTTTATTGAATTTAAGCATAAAAATATTATACCGAACACCAGTATGTATACCAGTAGTTCATGGTAAGTTTTCTGTTGAAAATATTGTTATGGAGATATAGATGATTAATCCTGTCACTAATGCTCAGAGCGTGCCCTCTATAAATACTAAACATGCTGAACATGTAGTGAAAAATATTTACCAGGAAATTGAACATAACTACTTTAATGAACCACCCAATATATATGATAAGAAGTATATATCTGGCATAACCAGAGGCGTAGCTGAACTAAAACAGGAAGAATTTATTAACGAGAAAGCCAGACGGCTTACTTATATGCAGGCAATGTATTCTGTATGTCCAGAAGAGTTTCAACCTATTTCCAGAAATGAAGCCAGTACATCGGAAGGAAGCTGGCTAACAGTTATATCTGGAAAACGCCCAATGGGACAGTTTTCTGTAGATAGTTTATACCATCCTGACTTACATGCATTGTGTGAGCTTCCGGATATTCGTTGCAAGATCTTCCCTAAAGAAAACAATGATTTTTTGTATATAGTTGTTGTGTACAGAAATGACAGCCCTCTGGGAGAACAACGGGCAAATAGATTTATAGAATTATATAATATAAAAAGAGGCATTATGCAGGAATTAAATTATGAATCCCCAGAGTTAAAGGCTGTAAAATCTGAAATAATTATTGCACGTGAAATGGGAGAGATCTTTGGCTATGCGTCGGAGGAAATAGATAGTTATATGAAATATATGAATAATAGACTTGCTCTAATTGAGGAGAGAAGGTCAGCCACTTAGGGGAGGGAGGGACAAATTGCCTGAAATTAATTCTATTTCATTCTTTAAAGAATACCAATAATAAAAATAATATTGGATCGCACCCCATCATTTTGATGAAGATACCTCTTACAATGAAGTATCGTTATTAAAAAATGTACGCAACGGTAAAGGATATAACATGCTTTCCCACTGCCAGAAACTCGACTGTACCAAGTGTGATTGCCAGGTCATTTGCTTCGAGTGTGGTGCTCGGCATGGTATTGCACCCGAGGTTAAAATCGGTTTTTCCGGCGACAGGCTCTTAAAGGTAAAGCTCCGTTTCTCCAGATCTGACCTGGCGAATTCGCCTGTTCTTATGCAACAGATATCATTCTCTGCTGAAACTATTCTGGCGCTCAGTCACAGATACTATAGCAGCAACAAATTCAGTAACTGTTATATTAAATAGATTAATAGCTATTTTTTTAAATAAAATAAATCATAAACAAATAGGCATTAGCATTGCTTTATTAAAAAATATTTATTTCGAGCGCGTCGTTTATTATTTCATAAGGAAATAATTCAGATAGATTACTTTAAATGAAGTTAATTTATACCTCTTATTTTAACCTTCGTCAGGAAACATCACCCGCAGCTCATCAATATAAAATGGATCACAAATGTTTTAATGTTGCAACTACCAACTTTCATTATTTTTTGCGCCAATAATTGTGATAAATATCACAATCATTGTTACATTTAGTGTTAATAATTCACAAGCAACCTAAATGTTTTTCATTTCAGGCTACAAATGTTGCTAATGTAGCTTTCGTGGGATGGTTATTTCGGAATTATTTACAATGAACAAAATATATTCTCTAAAATATTGTCATATTACCAATACAATAAAAGTGGTTTCAGAACTGGCACGAAGAGTGTGTAAGGGAAGTGCTCGCAGAGGCAGGAGACTCTCTGCTATTTCATCTTTGACTCTGGCTGCATTATTTCCTGCTGTTAGTATGGCATCAGTAGTCAGTGGAAATATTCCCTATCAAACATATCGCGACTTTGCGGAAAATAAAGGACAGTTTCAGGCCGGCACAACTAATATCCCCATCTTTAATAAAAACGGAGATTTAGTCGGGCGACTTGATAAGGCCCCTATGATTGATTTCAGCAGCGTCAATGTGGGGTCAAACCCAGGCGTTGCAACATTAATAAATCCACAATATGTGGCCAGTGTAAAGCATAACAGGGGATATCAGGGAGTCAGTTTCGGTGATGGTGAGAATCGCTACAATATTGTGGACCGTAATGAACATGGTTCAGCGGATTTTCATGCGCCCAGACTGAATAAACTCGTTACCGAGATTGCACCAGCTATGGTAACAGGTGCATCACAGGCTGAAATACTGGATCCATCAAAGTTCTCGGCACTCTATCGGATGGGATCAGGAAGTCAGTATATTCAGGATGCTCAGGGAAAGTGGAACTGGGTAAGTGGCGCATATGGCTATCTGACCGGGGGATTACTTCCCACATCATTTTTTACTCATGGTGCAGGCGGTATTCAGGCATATATGGGGGGGAATATTAATGATCATAGCGTTATGCCCTCTTTCGGTCAGGCCGGAGACAGTGGTTCACCATTATTTGGCTGGAATACCACCAGGAGTCAGTGGGAGCTGATCGGCGTTTACTCGGCCGTAGGGGGAGGGACAAATATGATATATCAGCTGATCCCTCAGAACTTTCTCTCACAGATTTATTCAGAGGACAATGACGCCCCTGTATTTTTTAATCCTTCGGTCGGCTCTCCCCTGCACTGGAAATTTGATAGCAGCACCGGCAGTGGCAGCCTGACACAGGGCTCCACTGAATATGCCATGCATGGGCAAAAAGGCTCTGACCTGAACGCAGGCAAGAACCTGACATTCCTTGGGCATGATGGTCAGATTGTTCTGGATAATTCAGTCTCACAGGGCGCCGGCTCCCTGACATTCCATGATGACTACACTGTAACCACCTCAAACGGAAGTACCTGGACCGGCGCCGGTATTATTGTGGATAAGGATGCCTCCGTAAACTGGCAGGTTAATGGTGTAAAAGGCGACAATCTGCATAAAATCGGCGAGGGAACCCTGGTTGTACAGGGGACCGGTGTTAATGAGGGCGGCCTGAAAGTCGGGGATGGTACCGTTGTCCTGAATCAGCAGGCAGACAGCTCAGGACAGGTTCAGGCATTCAGTAGTGTGAATATTGCCAGTAGCCGCCCGACAGTCGTGTTGGCAGATAACCGGCAGGTTAATCCGGACAATATTTCCTGGGGATACCGGGGCGGTGTTCTGGATGTTAACGGTAATGACCTGACATTTCATAAACTGAATGCGGCTGATTACGGCGCCGTGCTGGGTAACAGCAGTGATAAAATGGCCAGTATCACGCTGGATTATCAGATGCATCCGGCAGACGTGAAAATTAACGAATGGTCATCATCCAAAAAAGGTACTGCAGGGGCATTATATGTTTATAACAACCCTTACACACATACCGTCGATTATTTTATCCTGAAGACAAACGACTATGGCTGGTTCCCGACCGGACAGGTCAGTAATGAACACTGGGAATATATCGGTCATGACCAGAGCAGCGCACAGACGTTGCTTGCAGACAGAACTAACAGCAAAGGATATCTGTATCACGGCAGGTTGCTGGGAAATATTAATGTTTCAAATAAAGTACTCCCGGATACAACAGGAGCGCTGGTTCTGGATGGTTCTGCAAACATTCGGGGCTCTTTCAGCCAGGAAAATGGCCGTCTGACCATTCAGGGACACCCGGTTATCCATGCATCAACCTCTCAGAGTGTTGCAAATACAGTCGCGTCCCAGGGCGACAATTCCGTTCTGACACAGCCCACCTCATTCACTCAGGATGACTGGGAGAACAGAACGTTCAGTTTTGGTTCACTGGTATTAAAGGATACGGACTTTGGTCTGGGACGCAATGCCACACTGAACACACACATCCTGGCTGATAACTCCAGTGTCACGCTGGGCGACAGTCGGGTATTTATCGACAAAAACGACGGTAAGGGAACAGCCTTCACCCTGGAAGAAGGAACATCTGTTGCCGTTAAAGATAGCGATAAAAGTGTTTTCAACGGCACCGTCAGCCTGGACAACAAGTCAGTACTGAATATTAATGAGAAATTCAGCGGCGGAATACAGGCTAATCACAGTACGGTAAATATTTCCTCTGCTGATGCCGTGCTGGAAAACTCAACACTGACCGATACCGCGCTGAACCTGAACAAAGGTGCACGGGCACTGCTCAGCCAGAGCTTTATTTCTGACGGTCCTGTGAATATTTCAGATGCCACTCTGAGTCTGAACAGTCATCCTGGTGAAATATCCCACACACTTTTACCCGTTTACAGTAGTGCGGGGTCATGGAACCTGAAGGGAGATAATGCCCGCCTGAACGTGGGGCCTTTCAGTATGCTGTCAGGTAATATCACCGTTCAGGATAAAGGCTCCGTCACCATCGGAGGCGAAGGAGAGCTGAGTCCTGAACTGACGTTACAGGATAAAATGTTTTACAGTCTGTTCAACGACTACCGGAACACCTGGGACGGGAGTCTGCACGCACCTGATGCTAGTGTCAGCATGGCCGACACCCGGTGGTCAATGAACGGAGACTCCACGGCAGGACACCTGAAACTTAACCGGACGATAATCGGTTTTAACGGAGGAACGTCGCCGTTTACGACACTGACGACGGATAATCTGGATGCGGTTCAGTCTGCATTTGTTATGCGTACGGACCTTAATAAGGCAGATAATCTGGTGATAAACAAATCTGCGACGGGTCATGACAACAGCATCTGGGTTAACTTCCTGAAAAAGCCGTCCGATAAGGACACGCTTGATATCCCACTGGTCAGCGCACCAGAAACGGCAGCTGATAATCTGTTCAGGGCATCAACACGGGTTGTGGGATTCAGTAATGTCACCCCAACCCTCAGTGTCAGAAAAGGTGACGGGAAAAAAGAGTGGGTCCTCGATGGTTATCAGGTTGCACGCAATGACGGTCAGAGCAAGGCTGCTGCCACCTTCATGCATATCAGCTATAACAACTTTATCACTGAAGTTAACAATCTGAACAAACGCATGGGGGATTTGCGGGACATCAACGGCGAAGCCGGTACCTGGGTTCGCCTGCTGAATGGTTCCGGCTCTGCCGATGGCGGTTTCAGTGACCACTACACCCTGCTGCAGATGGGGGCAGACCGTAAACATGAGCTGGGGAGTATGGATCTGTTTACCGGTGTGATGGCCACCTACACTGATACTGATGCGTCAGCGGGTCTGTACAGTGGTAAAACAAAATCATGGGGCGGTGGACTCTATGCCAGTGGCCTGTTCCCGTCCGGGGCCTACTTTGATTTGATTGCCAAGTATATTCACAATGAAAACAAATATGATCTGAACTTTGCCGGTGCGGGTAAGCAGAACTTCAGTACACATTCGCTGTATGCAGGTGCAGAGGTCGGATACCGTTATCATCTGACAGACACGACGTTTGTGGAGCCCCAGGCTGAGCTTGTCTGGGGAAGACTGCAGGGCCAGACATTTAACTGGAATGACAGTGGAATGGATGTCTCAATGCGTCGCGACGGTGTCAACCCTCTGGTGGGAAGAACAGGGGTTGTATCCGGTAAAACCTTCAGCGGTAAGGACTGGAGGCTGACAGCCCGGGCAGGGCTGCATTATGAGTTCGATCTGACGGACAGTGCTGACGTTCATCTGAAGGATGCGGCCGGAGAACACCAGATTAATGGCAGAAAAGACGGTCGTATGCTGTATGGTGTGGGGTTAAATGCCCGGTTTGGCGACAATATTCGTCTTGGTCTGGAAGCTGAACGCTCTGCGTTTGGTAAATACAACACAGATGATGCGATAAACGCCAATATTCGTTATTCGTTCTGAAATTAGCAGACATAAGGGACAGCTACTGGCTGTCCCTTTTTTACAAGTAATTTCTGAATCTGAAAAACTGGAAGTCAAAGGCTATTACAACGTAAAAATTATGTGATTTATCAAAAAAATGAATGCCTAATTATGTTTATTTGCTTTTTAACTGAAAGTGGTATTGTTTTTTATTTTAATAAAATATTTTTTATTTATTATATGCGCCAGGATACAATCTTGTGTTGTTGTATAGCCCGATAAGATATGGTACTTTTATTTTGTTAAGGACGTTGTATATGTATTTCAAGGAGTTTATATGTCCCTTATTAATTTGTTCAGCGGGCGAGTTCCTCAACTATCTGCAGCTTTTATCAATACAGTTCAGGCAACAGCCAGAACTGGAGGTATTGCACATATAAGTGTTGGCGGCCGAAATTATACTGTTCAGCATGTCAAATCTCTTGACGGGTTTTGTGTTCAGTCTGTGGGAGTGGGAAGTGGGATTCTGAATAAATTATTAGGTAATGGAAAAACCGAAGCTCGTGTTGCGGCTTTAGAAAAACAGTTTAATAGTAATTGCAATTTTGTTAGAGGATATAACGAATATTATAATAAGATCCTGGAGAGCAGTATATAATACAAGCACTATATAAACAGTATTACATATTCCCTCTGTTCTGATTTATACCTGATGGGCGCATTGCACATACCAACAATGTGCCCTATTAAAATAACAACTCTGAGTATCTCTTCGGTATTCACTGAAGAAAGTCAGTTATCCATGATAATATCAACGGTAGTTTTTATAAAAGAACAGCAGGTGCCAGTAGTAATGGGAGAACAACAGTAGCTGAGTATGAAAACCAGGCAAGAACTATCAGTTCCGGGTTCAGAGAGTCTGGTGCAGATTCCAGAACAGTAAACTCATTACAATAATTATAGAGTATGGCGTATCAGATAAAATAAAGAAGAAAACATGATGTATAAATCAGAAGTGGAAAAATTACCCATGCTGAATAAATATGAACAAGTATCCTGATGGTGGAAGTCTTTGTATATTATTAAAGAATGCAGAGTTTACAATTCACTCATTTTGTTAGTTATGTAAACCTGTTATCAGGAAACACTCATTGTTCTTGCTCATCTGAGCCTGCTTTAATTGTTTTATTTCAATTTCATGCGACTTTCAAATGCTCTCGTAAGAATATCATTTTTTATAGAGTGACAAACACCTAATATGTTATAACTGAATGGGGGTATATAAAAAGTATGGTGTTTATATCCACTAACTCTAATTTTTATATTATCGCTAGTAACAGGGGTGATTTTAATATTCACACTCTCATGTACAAATTCATAAGAGGAGAATACAAGCACAGAACATAGATCGAAGGATGTTCCAAAAACCACATCGACATTTAGATCCCTGGCTGCTCTAATTTTTCTATCGCATTTTATATAGTTCAGTGATTTTTGTAAGTTATACTCCTCTTTATTTATATGTAATATATTTTTGTAGTTGCTTAATATGTCATGGGCGATGTGTCTGATTTTGTTTTTCATGATTCTTTTTAATGTAAATCAATGTTCTCTTTTTATATAAGAGACTGTCATGGTTTATTATGCTGAGTTTGTTCTTTAAACCATATAGTTAACATATGCTATTAACTATATGGTTACATTCTAAAAATGCATCAGCGATATTTATTTTTTATTTTCCTTTAACCATGCCTGCATCTCTTTTATCTCCTTTTTTTGCTCTAATATAATATTTTTTGCCAGCTTAATCATTTCAGGATTTTTTCCATATTTAAGTTCAACTTCTGCCATTTCAACTGCACCTAAATGATGAGGTAACATTCCAGCAGCAAAAGCAACATCAGGATCATTACTCATCATGCCAGCGTGCATTTTTTCTTGCATTATCCGCATGTCGGTATTGAGTTCTTCATGCATGTTTTTCGCTTGCTCAACGCTCAATTCATTTGCATATGAAAAAAAAGGGAACATCAATACAACTAAGGTTTTCTTCAACATACTATCTCCAATATATACCATACTAAATTTTTAAATGTTTTCGATTGTTAACAGTAAAAGTTAAAGTAGGACGTATCTATATAAAGACGTTTTCTTTGAACCCTCTGCTTCACCTCAACAAACAACCAGACCTCTCACATCTAACAAATGCTTTTTATATCATTAAACATAACTAATGATATCTCTTCTCTTTCTTTTAAGTTTACTGTATGTATAAAGAAAAAAAGCCTCATTTTTAGCAAAATTAGACTAATAATTAAGCTATATTTGTAGTTGATTTATCAGTGTTTATTATCGATAAGTCCTCAAGTTATAGTGTAGTGTAAGTGATTGAAATAAAAATATATCTGCTGCCTCAGAACTTACTCTGGTTGAGATATTTTTCGTTCCAGCTATGGCAACTGATAGCAAAACACCAAAAGTCTCACCGATAGCTCCTGCACAAATCGAAATACGTGAGATAAAGAAAAATCGACAACAAATTGAAATGGAAAATGAAATATTAAAAAAGGCTACCGCGCTCTTGATGCCAGATTCCCTGAACATAATGGATCGCGCAATTTGCGTTCTGCTGACCAAATCCTGATGCAGCGGGGTATTCGTTCCCCTGCGACATGCATCATGGCTGGCTCCATGTTGTTCTGAATACGTTCTTGCGAGGCCTGGAGTAAAAGAAGATCCACCACGGCAGTATGGAACGATGAGAACGCCAGCGTTATCGGGAATGGAGGGCAGTAATTTCCGCGAAATATACAGTGCCTGCCCAACTACCGTATTGTGTTCATATAAATTTCGCGTAATTAAAATGGCAAATTGATAACGGGCTCCTTTAAAGGAGCCCGGGTAAGTTAGTTTTGCACCGTTACTTTATTATCTTTTACAGAGATCAACACCGAATCCGCAACAGCGTTACCACCCGTGGTTTCTCCGCCAATAATTAATAAACCGTTATTCCAGGGTAATGATACGCCGTAGGCCCGGCCTTCCGGTAGTTCGCCAGATTTATCCCATTTTCCGTTATGCCAAAGATGAATATCAGCGCTGTAGGATTTTTTCAGCCCCTCATGTGCATAGTGCTTACCGTTTTGGTAATTTTTTCGCGAACCTTTAAATCCGGCACCTCCGGCAAATATAAGATTGCCATCGCTGATACCCGCAAAACCGCCAGCCACGCCATCTGGTGATGATACCGGAGGGAGTTTATTCCATTTTATATCATTGCCGGTAAGATCAAGTTGAAATACGGCATCAGTCCGTAGTCCTGGTTTTACCTCACCATTAATAAGCCAGATTTTAT
>OASX01001613.1_pt1 | contig 10467 bp, 6 predicted proteins | sample 1516531 | NCBI WGS metagenome assembly OASX01 (sample SAMEA2579911, study PRJEB22360) | human gut metagenome | biome: human gut; feature: human-associated habitat; material: faeces | place: Denmark | collected 2008/2010
GATTTGAAAACCCTGCCACATCCAGGGAATCCAGAAATCCCAGCCGGGAGGACAGTTCGGGAAAGGCAGCCGCCAGGGTGACAGGACGTGTCGTGTCAATCTCTTTTACGATCTTGGTGAGCTTCCCGGCCAGTACAGCCAGGCGTCCGGCATCCGGCCTTTTGGGATTATACTGCCGTTCCTCTGCCGGTTTATCCGCATCGTTGTTGCCGGTCATGGTGGTGAAGGAAGAGTGGCAGTAAGGGTCATTGGGGTAGTCGATTTCGTTGCCGATACTCCACATGATAATGGAAGGATGGCAGCGGTCCCGGCGTACCAGGTCCGTCAGGTCCTCTCTGTGCCACCTGGGGAAATCCAGGTAGTACCCCTGATGCTTTGGCGGATACACATTATGTCCTGTGCTCCACTTGTTTTTTGGCCCCTCCCATTCGTCGAAAGCCTCATCTATAACAAGAAATCCCATGGAATCACACAGGTCATAAAGCTCCGGCATATGGGGATTGTGGCTCATGCGGATGGCGTTGCAGCCCATATCTTTCAGCTTTTTCAGACGCCTTTCCCACACGGGTACGGGGACAGCGGCGCCCAGGCAGCCCGCGTCGTGGTGAACACAGACGCCTTTTATCAGCATGTTTTTGTCATTCAGGAAAAAGCCTGTATCCGGATCAAAACGGATGCTGCGGATGCCGACCCTGCGGCTGTCAGCCATGTACTCTTCGCTGCAGCAGACTTCGCCGGAAACATCGTCTGCGGGGCAGAGCCGGGTTTCCAGGGTATATAGATCCGGTGAATCAGGGGACCACAGGGCGGGAAAAAGAATCTCACCTGTAGCTTTGGCCCTGCATGCAGTACCGGCAGGGATGTGCATATTTACAGAGACTTCAACCTGCATCTTATCGGCTGCGGAACTGCAGTTTTCTATAGCAGCCTTTGTACTTTCAGCTTTTATCAGTCTGAATTTTGCTGTAATCTGTACATCCTGCTGTGTGTCATTTTTTATTTCACAGGAAGCGTGGAAAGAAGCCTTTTGGGAAGAAACTTCAGGGGTTTCAAAGGCCATACTCCCGGGGACCACATGTACAGGCTCCTGCACAAGGAGCTGCACTTTTCTGGTTATGCCGGAACCGGTGAACCAGCGGGAATCGGCAATATCCCTATGATCTGCACAGACACAGATGATATTCTCCCGGTCAAAGCTGAACTGTTCCGTAATGTCATAAGTAAAGGAAATATATCCGTTGGGCCTGTTTCCCAGGTAATAGCTGTTGCACCAGACACGGCTGTTCTTATAGACGCCGTCGAAGGCCAGATACAGGCGTTTGCCTTTCCAGGATTCCCTGGGAGTGATACGGAAACGGTACCATCCGATTCCCCCTGCCAGATACCCGGTCCCGCTGGAATACTCTCTGGAAAAGGGCAGGGTGACAGACCAGTCATGGGGAAGGGAAACACTCTCCCAGTCTGAATCATCGTACCATGCCTGCCAGGCATCCGGGCAGTCTCCCAGATGAAATCTGCAGTTTTTGTTTAGGGGATAATATGTTGTATTCATGATAGAAATACCTCCTGATATATACTTTGGGGCAACGGTTTCGTCCCCACATAGTGTTATCCTTTTTGGTTATATTTTTCTGCTAAAACATATTATAGGGAACCTGCCGGGGAAAACAATGGAATTAAGAGAGACTTATTGTAAATCAGCGACTTTTTTACGGAAAACCATTGTAAAAATACGCGTGGTGTAGTAGAATGAAATAAATATGAAACCGATTTCAAAAAATGGGAAAAGAGTACAGCGAAGGAGAAAAAGCTGCATGGAGAATAGAAAAAGAGGTTATTTATTTGTACATTTCACAGGAGAATCCCCGGAGGGGGAGCAGGTGTATTTTGCGCTCAGCAGGGACGGACTGCACTGGCAGGATCTAAATGACGAAAAGCCGGTGATCTGCTGGGAAGACGGGGAAAAAGGAGTCAGGGACCCGTTTATAGTAAGGTCTGTCATAGACGGAAAATTTTATATCATTGCAACGGATTTGAGGATAGCAAACGGCAAGGGCTGGACCGCGGCACAGATGGAGGGGAGTACAAAAATCGTGATCTGGTGTTCCCGTGATCTGGTACACTGGTCAGAACCCTGGACCTTTGAAACCGGTGTCCCCGGAGCAGGCTGTGCCTGGGCACCGGAGGCAGTTTACGACCCGGAGAAGGAAGCCTATCTTGTGTTCTGGGCTTCCATGACAAAAGAGGCGGGCGATACCGCGCATAAACAGAGGATTTACAGCTCCTATACAAGAGATTTTAAAGTTTTTACAGCTCCGGAAAAATACATTGAGAGGGAGCATCATGTGATAGATACCACGATAGTGGAGGAGAATGGTGTTTTCTACCGTTTTTCAAAGGATGAGACTACGAAAAAGGTACGCATGGACAGAGGGACCAGCCTTCAGGGGGAATTTACAGAGATGGAGGCGGGCGCCTTAAGTACTTTGATGGGAGTGGAAGGCCCTGCGGCATTCCCCATGGAGGAAAAAGGAAAATGGTGCCTTATGGTGGATCAGTTTGCGGAGGGACTGGGGTATCTTCCCCTTATCTGCACAAGTCTGGAAAAAGGCGACTTTAAGGCGGCAGAACCCGGGGACTGCCATATGGGAAATGTCTGCAAACGCCATGGTTCTGTCCTGGTTCTGGAGGAAGACGAATATGAGCGGCTGCATAGCTGTTTTGGAAACAAGGTTTCTGACAGGGCTATTACAGAGTAGAAAAGAAAGGGTGTTACTATTCACGGCCCTGCAAAAAGCGCAGTTCTGTGAACAGTAACGAAAGAATAACTATTTGCTCGTCTAAAGGCTACAGGAAAGGAAGAATACAATATGCAGGTAAAGATTAATACAAGTGCAGAAAAGGCGGATATGCAGGACCTGTTCGGCATCTTTTTTGAGGATTTAAATCATGCGGCGGACGGAGGATTATACGCGGAACTGATCCAGAACCGGGCATTTGAATTTTGCTCTGTGGACAACCCGGATTATCACGCACTGACTGCCTGGGAGAAGATAGAAAAGGGAGGAAAGACAGAGCTTCGCGTGGAGAAAGAACATGGCCTTTTCCCTGAAAATCCCCACTATCTGGTGATGGAAATACTGGAAGAGGGAGAGGACACAGGTGTGTGTAATCATGGATTCTATCCGGGAATTTTCTATGAAAAGGGAGCATGCTATAACTTCTCCTGCTACGCTAGAAAGGAGCGGGGAGACTGTGACCGGTTAGAGATATCCCTGCGTTCCCGGGCAGGGGACATATATACGTCCCAGACCATTGATATTACGGATAAGTGGGAAAAATATCAGCTCACATTTTGTGCTCCTTTTGATGACAGACAGGGAAGACTTGCCGTGACGGCAAAGGGCAGCGGATGTGTGGAGCTTGATTTTGTATCCCTGTTTCCGGCACATACATATAAGAACAGAAAGAACGGTCTGCGCAGGGATCTGGCGCAGCTTCTGGAAGAAATGCATCCGAAATTTCTGCGTTTTCCGGGAGGCTGTCTGGTCCACGGCGGTTCCCTTCATGCCGGGGACAGAGATAGTCTGTACCGGTGGAAAAACACTATCGGTCCTGTGGAAAACCGTCCTTCCTGCAGAAATAACTGGGGATATAATCAGACCATGGGTCTGGGATATTATGAGTATTTTCTGCTGTGTGAGGATTTGGGCGCAAAGCCTGTTCCGGTGCTTCCGGGAGGCTATAATCCCCACACCCATGAGGCGGCTGTGGGAGATGAGCTGAAAGAATATATTCAGGATGCACTGGACCTCATTGAATTTGCCAACGGAGATGCAGAGTCATACTGGGGCAGCAGACGTGCGGCTATGGGTCATCCGGAACCGTTTCATATGGAATATATCGGCATTGGAAATGAGGAGGTGGGAGAACCGTTTTTTGAGCGGTATCCTCTTTTTCACAGGGCAGTCAGGGAGAAATATCCTGAGATAAAGATCATCGGAACCAGCGGCCCGTTTGCGGCGGGAAAGGAATATGACAGAGGATGGCAGTCCGCAAGAGAGGTGGGGGCAGACCTGGTGGATGAACATTATTACCAGTCACCGGAGTGGTTTATTGCGAATCACCACCGCTATGATGCATTTCCGGAAAACGGTCCCAAAGTATTTTTAGGGGAATATGCTTCTCAGGATAATACCTGGTTTCATGCATTGGCTGAAGCTTCTTATATGGTGGGGATGCAGAACGCCGCCCATGCGGTAAAACTGGCATGTTATGCGCCCCTTTTCTGCCATGTACATTATGAAAACTGGAGACCGGATATGATATGGCTGGACAACTGCACGGCAGTGCCGACACCCAGTTATCATGTGCAGAAACTCTTTATGAACCATCACGGGGATGTGGTTCTTGCGCAGGAAATATCTGAGAAAGGTCCATCTGTAATGATGAGCCGGTATCCTGACAGCCTTCCGGGCGATATTGTCCTGGAGGCCAATGAATCACGGGTGGCATTTGAGAATATTGTGATCACAGAGGAGGACACGGGGAAGCAGCATACCTGCCGGGGAACCGTGCTGAGTCCTGAACGTTCCAGAGAAAAAATTGCATCTGTTGACAGCCGGAATTACACCATTCGTCTCCGGGCCAGGGAGCTGAGTGGCAAAAAAGGCTTTACCGTCAGTTTCGGAGAGCAGGATGAGAAGAACCGTGTGTTCTGGAGGATTGGCGGATGGGCCAATGAGGACTCCATAATCGGGGAGGATATAAACGGCAGGAATTCCTGTCTGGTCCAGCGCACAAGAAGCGTGGAAGCCGGAAGAAATTATGACCTGGAGATCCGTGTACGGGGCAGAAGGGTGGAGACCTATGTGGACGGCGCGGCAGAGCAGGAGACAGAGGTACGTGCCATTGCTGCAGAGCCGGTCTATATCACCAGCAGCCTGGAACGGGAATCAGGTGATATTATTGTGAAAATGGTAAATGTCCTGCCCCGAAAAGAGAAGGTGCAGATCTGTCTGGAGGGTGAGGAAAACAGCCGCTTTACAGGGCATATATACAGGATAGAAGGATATCATAGGGACGACAGAAATACCTTTGAACACCCGGATCTGGTGAGACCTGATGCGGCGGAAGCTGCGTTTGACAGTCCTGTGTTTGAAGTTGACATAAAACCGGAGTCCCTGTGTATTTTGAGACTTCACCGCAGACAAAACCCTGTACTTTCCGGACTTTATGCAGACCCGGATATGTTGAAATATCAAGATACTTACTATCTCTACCCTACAACAGACGGTTTTGCCAACTGGTCGGGAACACAGTTCCATGCCTTCTCGTCCCGGGATATGAGGGAATGGAAAGATGAGGGCGTCATTCTGGATGTTGCCTCGGAGCAGGTTCCGTGGTCGATAGGTTCAGCATGGGCCCCGGCTGTCTTTGAGAGGGACGGACTGTTTTACTTTTATTTCTGCGCGAAAAGACCGGATGGAGTATCCTGTATCGGTGCTGCGGTAAGCAGTTCTCCCGCATCCGGATACCGGGCACAGCCAAAACCTCTGCTGACTCCCGAAATGGTACAGGCAGCAGGTGTAGAGATGAGCCAGGTGATAGACCCATCCATCTACGAGGAGGATGGACAGGTGTACATGCTGTTCGGAAACGGCAGTCCGGCTGTTGTAAAATTAAGTGAAGACCTGCTTCATATCTGTCCGGAAACCATGAAAAACCTGGAAGGGGCAGAGGATTTCAGGGAGGCTGTGACAGTTCTGAAAAGAGGAGACATCTATCATTTTACCTGGTCGTGTGACGATACGGGAAGTGAGGATTACCATGTAAATTATGGGATTTCCGACAGCCTTTACGGGCCTGTGAAATACCTGTATCCGGTATTGGAGAAAAGGCCGGGAGCCGGCGTGCTGGGAACAGGCCATCACTGCATTTTCAGGGAGCCGCAGGAGGATATTTATTATATGGCATATCACCGTTTTGCAACCCCTGTCAGGGATTATCCTGAGGGCAAAGGGTACCACCGCGAGACATGTATTGACCGGGTGGAATTCGGAACAGACGGCAGAATGAAGCCGGTAAAGGTACGGGCGTAGAGAGCAGACAGAGAGCTGTAGACAGACATGGAGGAAACAGAGAAATGCAGAAATTTTTATCAGATTCAGACTGCAAATGGCTGGAGGAGACCTTTGCAAAATTTGACATAAAGATAGAAAAGGAATGTGAAAGACTGGGAGATAAAATCCCCTACATTCCACAGAACGGACACTATGAGGAGGACTGGGGGGACAGGGATATTGCCTGGTGGACCAACGGCTTCTGGGGCGGTATTTTGTGGCAGATGTATCACGCCACAGGGAAGGAGATTTACCGCCAAAAGGCTGAAAATGCAGAGAAACGGCTGGACCGATCCCTGGCAGAATATGAGGGACTTTATCACGATGTGGGATTTATGTGGATGCACACAGCAGTGGCAGATTACAGGCTCACAGGGAATCACGCATCCTATATCAGAGGCCAGCACGCAGCCAATCTGCTGGCAGGAAGGTTCAATGTGCTGGGCAATTTTATCCGGGCCTGGAATGATGATAAGACCGGGTGGATGATCATAGACTGTCTGATGAATCTGTCCCTTCTCTACTGGGCTTCTGAGGAGTCAGGGGACCCTCGGTTTGAAGCGGCTGCCAGAAGACATGCGGACACAGCCATGGAGAAAATACTGCGTCCGGACGGCTCCTGCAATCACATTGCCATACTGGACCCGCTGACCGGAGAGCTTTTGGAGGCACCGGCAGGGCAGGGATACGCGGAGGGGTCTTCCTGGTCCAGAGGCCAGTCCTGGGCGGTCTATGGTTTTGCCATCAGCTATGCCCACACAAAGGAACAGAAATATCTGGATGCGGCAAAGCAGACAGCCCACTATTTTATTTCCAATGTCTCCCTTACGGATTATCTTCCGCTGTGTGATTTCAGAGCGCCGGAAGAACCGATTTATTACGATTCCACAGCAGGTGCCTGCGCGGCCTGCGGCCTTCTTGAGATCGCAAAACACGTGCCGGAGAATGAAAAACCCCTGTATGAGAAGAGTGCGTTTCGGATTCTCAAGGCAATGGAGCAGCATTTCTGTAACTGGAATCCTGAGGAGGACGGAGTCCTGGGCATGGGAAAAGTGGCGTATCATGACGAGGGAGAAAACCGTCAGGTGCCTATTATTTACGGTGATTATTTCTTTCTTGAGGCAGTGCTGCGGCTGATGGAAAAAGACTTCTGGATTTGGTAGGAGGAAAGTGATGGGAGAGAGAAAACTGAACACAAGACAGGATTTTGCGGATCTGATGCTTACGGTTTTAAATCCGCTGAAACCGTATTACAGTACAGGAAAGGCACGTCTGAACATTGGCTGCACCAGTGCCCATTACCCGGATGAAAGTGCCTGGATGGAGGGATTTTCCCGTCCGCTCTGGGGACTGGCTGCTTTCTGGGCAGGGGGCGGAAGTGATGACGCATTTGAAAAAATATACAGAGAAGGACTTGTATCCGGCACAGACCCTGCGTCTTCGGAATACTGGGGAAAATGCGGGGATTATGACCAGAAGCTGGTTGAGATGGCAGCTATTGCTTTTGCTATTTTATTTGCCCGTGAGAAAATATGGGAGCCGCTGACAGAAAAAGAGAAAAAACAGGTAAGTGTATGGCTCTGGGAGATCAACCGAAATAAATGCTGTGACTGTAACTGGCGCTTCTTTCATATTCTGGTGAATACGGCGCTTAAGAAAGTCGGAATGCCGTATGATAAGAAGGGGATGGAGGATAGCCTGGAGTTTATTGAATCCTGTTATATCGGCGGAGGATGGTATCTGGACGGTGAGAACGGGCAGGCGGATTATTACGTTCCTTTTGCCATGGAGTTTTACGGGATCGTGTATGCAATGGTCATGAAGGAGGAAGAACCGGAGCGGTGCAGGCGTTACCTGGAACGGGCAGAGGCGTTTGGAAAGGACTTTGTCTACTGGTTTGCAGAGGATGGCAGCGCCCTTCCCTATGGACGTTCCCTGACTTACCGTTTTGCGCAGGCGGCTTTTTATTCCGCCTGTATCATGGCACACATTGAGCCGCTGCCGCTGCCGGTGATGAAGGGAATCCTTGTCCGCCATCTGGAATACTGGATGAAACAGCCTATTTTTGACCATACAGGTCTTATGACGATTGGGTACTGTTACCCTAATCTGCAGATGACAGAGAGCTATAACTCCCCGCAGTCGCCCTATTGGGCTATGAAGACCTTTGCGTGTCTCGCCCTCCCTGAGGATGACCCGTTCTGGACCTGTGAGGCAGCGCCGCTTCCGGAGCTGGAAGAAGAAAAGTATCTGGAGAAGGCGGATATGATCATACAGAGAAGGGAGGACGGCAATGTTGTGGCACTTCCCGGGGGACGGACGTTTGGGCATGTGCATGGACATACGGAGGAAAAGTATGCAAAGTTTGCTTATTCTACCAAATACGGATTCAGTGTTATGCGCTCCCCGGTAAATTTCCAGGAGGCTGCACCGGACAGTGTGCTGTCTTTTGAAGTGCTGGGGCACATATTTATCCGTGGGCAGGCCAAGAATTATGAGGTGACAAAAGAACATGTGGTTTCCGTCTGGTCCCCACTCCCGGGAATTCGTGTACAGTCTGAAATCCTTCCTGCCCGTGAGGGACATAAAAGGATACATGTAATTGAGAGTGACTATGATTGCATAGCTTATGATGCCGGTTTTGCGCTGCCTCTGGGAGAAGAGGAGGGATGTGAGGTGCGCTGCCTGCTGGGTGGTGGAGAACCTATGATGGTAAAACCGGACCCGAATACGAATCTGATCCACAGTAAGACGGTGATACCGGTTGTGAGATACGAGATTAAGAAAGGGATAAATAAGATAGAAACAGAAGTGTTGTATTAAGTTTTATTCTATAAAACGCAGCCGGGCGATATTGACTTTCAGATGCCGGGTCTGACCATCAGATTTTCCGTGTGAACAAAAGGAGAGAAATGGATGGCCGGATCCGGCTGCCTTATATTGGGGAGTGGGTTTGAGAAATTGTTTGGGATTTTATGTAAACTGAAAAGACAATCAGAGCATAAATTTCTGGGAATACATTTAACGACTAAAAAAGGAAAAGAAATTGTAGGCAAATTGAAGAAGAAATCCATGCCAGAAACTTAGAAAAACAGATAAAACGCAATTATTGGAAAGAAATTATAGGTAAATCAGGAAGGAATCCAGGCTTGAAACTAAGAAAAAACAGATAAAGAGCAATCACCAGGAAGAAATTATAGGTGAACAGGAAAAAATCTATGCCAGAAACAATGAAAACACAGATAAGGCTCTACCAACCAGAAGAAATAAAATCTCATCAGCAGAAAGTACGTTTGAGTACCCCAAAAATTCAAGTCAGAATCTTAATGAAACAAATAATTTCAAAGGCGGAAGAAGTGCAGACAAACAAAGTAGAAATACAAGCATATGAAAAACAGGGCGGCAGTCAAACGTAAAATTCAATTTACACGTTTGACTGCTGCCCTGTTAAACTTCAGTCTTACATAGAAACTTGATACACCGCACACCCGTGTTCAGGCAGCACAGCGCTTATTTCCTGATTTTCACTCCTGCGGGAAGTTCCATCCCACAAATCGGTAAGGTCCACATCCCCATGAAATTCCTTTCCAATCTCATCCAGGCTGACACAGACAGAAACTGCCGTATCTCCCAAATTAAACAGAGCTGTATATAAAGTTCCTTCCTTTTCATCACAGGCAGTCCAGACAGCCTTCTCTTCATCCAGACAAATCTGTCTGGGGCGGCAGGAGGGCGGCAGAAGTGCCAGAACTCTGCGGTTGGTGAGCAGGGACAGTGTCCAGTCATCCATTTTGGTCAGCTCTGCGCCCAGCATGAGGGGCGAACCGAAGAGGCACCAGAGTGTCATCATGGTACGCTGCTCTTCTCTGGTGAAGTTTGTCATCCGTTCCTTTCCGAATCCTTTTCCGATCCAGCCAAGGGGGAGCATGTCGCAGTCAGGATAACATCCCTCGGAAACCTGTGTCTGCCACAGTTCGCAGCGGCGGAACATATCCTTTAAGTATTTCCATTCATCCCAGAAATCATCTGTTATGCGCCACATATTGGCATATTTCTCATAATGCCATGCCCTGTCTATGAGTGCGGGACCCGGGGAGAGGGAGAATACAATGGGGCGGCCGCAGCGTTTGATGGCATTTGCCAGCATCTCCACTTCGTGGGCAGCGTTATACTGGTTTTCCCGGTGGGGGCTTTGGTTGCAGGTGTTGCAGATATCATCGCATTTGATAAAGTCCACCCCCCAGGAGGCATACAGTTCCAGCAGAGAATCATAGTAAGCTTGTCCTGCGGGAGAGTTGTGCAGGCCGTACATGTCGGGATTCCAGGGGCAGATGGAGGAGGGATT
>OASX01001615.1_pt1 | contig 10445 bp, 9 predicted proteins | sample 1516531 | NCBI WGS metagenome assembly OASX01 (sample SAMEA2579911, study PRJEB22360) | human gut metagenome | biome: human gut; feature: human-associated habitat; material: faeces | place: Denmark | collected 2008/2010
CCCCCTGGATCTCCAGGCCAAGCTGCTGCGCGCCATCCAGAACCGGGAGATCACCCGGGTTGGCAGTACCAAGGCAAGGCGTCTGGACATCCGTTTTCTCTCCCTGACCAACAGCAACCTGCGGGAAAAGGTCGCCGCAGGGACCTTCCGCAGCGACCTTTTCTACCGGCTCAACGTTATTCCCATCCAGATCCCCCCGCTAAGAGCGCGCCCAGAGGATATTCCCGAACTGGTGGAACACTTCTTGGAAATCTACCGCAGGAAATATCAGCGGTCCATCACGCTCACGCCCAAGTCAATGGACATTCTCACACGCTATCGCTGGCCCGGCAATGTGCGGGAGCTGGAAAACGCATTGGAGTATCTGGCGCTGTGCTGTCCCGAGGGCGATGTGGTACAGGAGAGCGTTGTTCTGGATCTGCTGCGGCAGGACACTGTAGACGAGGCGTTGCAGCCGGTATCTACCCTGGGAGATGCCGTTTCACATTATGAAAAAACCTTGATTGAGCAGGCGCTTCGAAACACCAACAGCATGCGGTCGGCCGCCGAAGCTCTGGGCGTGAATGTCTCCACCATCTCCCGCAAAATTAAGCAGTATAATATTCATCTGCCCTAAAGTTCCCTCTGTTCCGCTCCGGCACAGAGCTTCAGTTCGTACACTTTACCAGATTGATCGCCGTGCTATAAAAGGGAAACCCGCCAGAATCCGTAGTTTCTGGCGGGTTTATCGTTTGGTGAATCGGTCGCTACTCCCTTGGTTATGAAACACAGTTGACGGCCGCGGCCCTAATTTCAATGGCTTTCAGTTTGATTCGTACCGCCGCAGGCCGATTCAGCGCATCAAGGAGCAGCGGAACGATACAAGAGCCCGTTAATCACATTGCGCATTTTTCTTCAGTAATCGGCTCTTCCCCACGCGGTACTTCACAGCCGGATACAAGGCCCCGTTCAGCGGAACCAAATTTCTCGGCTATAATCGGTTAAATACTCTGCGCCATGGGCCGTTACAAGGATTGTATCCGTCAGCCGGGGCCCGCCGATATTGGGGACATAGATGCTGGGCAGGAGCAAGTCAACCACCATGTTTTTTTCAATGGGGACCGCGCTTCCCTTTGCGATGATGGGATAGAACTCTGACTGCCGGATACCCACACCGTAGCCAATGTGTTCCATCACCCAGTGTTCCCCGTATCCGGCTTTCTCCACACAGTCGGCAGCAGCCTGATAGAGCGCTCCGCAGGTCACGCCGGGGCGCAGTCTGGCGACTGCGGTTTCCTGAGCCCTCCGGAGCACCCGGTAGATCTCCACACATGCCTCCGGCGGCGTACCCAGAAAGACCGTACGGCACATTTTTGCGGTGTAGCCCTCCACCGACGCTCCCAAATGAATCACCACCGGTGCGTTATCCTCCAGCAACGCAGCGCCGGCATAGGGATGCTTCTGCATCTGTCGGCTATGGGTCAGCACCTGCATCCGGAAAGGGGAGCCCTGACTTCCAGCTTTCCCCATTGCATACTCCGCCTCAACCAACACATCCCGTTCCGAAATCCCCGCTCTGACAACTGATAGTGCCGCATCCATTCCGGCCTTCAATGCCTTGGATGCCGCACGGATGCGCCAAATCTCCTCCGGGCACTTGATGCTGCGCAGTTGGTAGCAGACCGCCGCAATATCCTCCACCTTCATCTGCGGCACGGCCTCCCGGAGGCACTGGTAGTCCTTCAGGCTGATAAAATAGCGTGTAAATCCCACACGGGGCCGCTCCAATCCCAGCTTGTGGAGCCATTTAGCCGCCATGGTGCTTTGAGCGGCCGCCGGCAATAGGTAGCCTGTCACCTTTAAGCCGCTCACCCGGCGCATGTGCTCCGCCTCCATCCAGAGACAAAACAGCTCCGCCGTCCCGTCTGAGGGAACGCAAAGCACTCCTCCCTCCAGATCCGAAATCCCCGAGAAGTAGATCAGATTTTCCCGGTCATAGATCAGGGCAGCGTCCAGTCCACGCTCCCTCAGCTTATCCTGAAGCGCTGCAATACGGCAGGGAATATACTGTTTCATATGGTCACCTTTTCGATATTGCAAGCCGCATTCCGCTCCGTTCACCACAGCACGGAATGCGGTTGCTTTTTTGAAAGTTATTTAATCCCCCCAACGCCGATACATATGATTCTCGATCTCCAACATGTCAAGGATCTTTCCCGTAAGATGGCTAACTATTTCTTCAACGGTTCTGGGTTTTGTGTAAAACCCTACACATGGCGGCAAAATTTTAACACCTAACCGGGAAAGCTTGAGCAAATTCTCCAGATGGATGGCAGAAAGCGGTGTTTCGCGCGGCACAAGGAGCAGCTTGCGTCCCTCTTTAAGAGAGACATCTGCACATCGCGTAATAAGATTGTGTGAAAAGCCGGATGCAATGGCAGCCAAAGTTTTCATACTGCACGGGCATACGACCATTCCATCCGTCAGGAAGGAACCGCTGGATATATGGGCTGCCATATCTCCAGGTGTATAAACCGCGCTAGCCAGTGTCTTTACCTTTTCTACAGTATACTCTGTTTCTAAGGCAACGGTTTTCTCTGCCCATTCGCTCATAATCAGATGAGTCTCTATATCTGTGCTCTGCAACGCCTCCAGAAGCCGGATACCTAGGATTGCTCCGCTTGCTCCGCTCATGCCAAGAATGATTCGACGTGTTTCCATGCCAGCCTTCCTCATCGCCCAATTCTTATGAACCAAACACGCCAATGTACGAACCGCCCCAGCAGACTGCGGCAACAACCAGCATACCTACGATTCCCATTACCATTTGCTTGGTAAAGTAGTTCTGTGCTTCTTTCTCTCCATACTGTTGGCCCAAGCTAGACATTACCAGCGCACCGCAGGCAGACAATGGACCGACACAGGAGGCAAACGCACCAGCACAAGTGGCCGTAATTGCCATTCCTACAGAGGCAGTGGGAATCGCGGCCAAAATCCCCGGCAGTGTCGGAATTAGTGTAATAACCACCAGCCGCGAGATCGTAAACAGGCTCAGAATACTCGCTGTAATACACATGAGGGGCGCTACTGTATGTGTGCTCATGACGGAAGCCAATAGATTGCTCATCACCTCAAAGCCACCCAGCTCAGAAACTAAATTGATCAGCGTACCCATGCCACAGATAAGCATCAGCGATCCCAGAGAAACCTTATTCATTGCAGCCCCACACTTGCAGGCACCCAACAGGATACAAACCACTGCGACACAGATTCCAGCCCAGCCAACATCGATGCCGAAAACGACGACCAGTGCAATTACAGCGATAATACCTACCAGGCTAATGATCTGTCCGCGGGAGAACGCCGGTAGATCCTTGAGCACATCAATGTTTGATGCCATTGCAGTCCCATCGCGGTTTACTTTAAAGCCACCCATGCAGAAGTAGATGACTGCAAAGCTGATGGAGAAGGCCACCAGGCAGAACAGATAGATACCGACGAGATTGGGTGTGAGTTCAGCCGTCTCACATGCCGAGATAATATTTGCAGTATATTCATTAATGGGGCTATAGCAGCCACAGGCTATACCGTAACCGCCAGCCATACCATAGAGCAGCGGGTCAGCACCAGAGGCGGCTGCCAGAGATACGCCGATTCCGCCCAGAATGGCCATACCTGCCAAGCTGTTGATTCCGATTGATCCCAGAATGACGCCCACATAAAACAGGACAAAGGGCATCAATCTGGCATTGGCTCCGAACTTGGCAATCATCTTTTTGGCAAGGAGTTCAATGGCGCCATTGGCCTGTGCAATCGCAAAGAAAAACATGATTCCGAAGACACGAACAAACAGTGTCGTCGGGAAAAAGCCCATAATCGTAGTATCTGCAATTCCGGCCGCCTTCCCGATCACAAATGCAACGAACATGCCCAATATTCCCAGATGCAATGGATTCTGCTTGAATGCGCCGATGACAAAGACAATAACGACGGCTAGGATAGATAGAATCGCCATATCCACTTGCATGGTGCTAACCTCCATACTCCCTCTTTTTATTCTGGCTTGTCTTGCCTTGTTACAAAGTTATATAATCAGCCAAACGCAATGTGTCTTCCCCAGGAATGCGAATCCGATGAAACTTATCCGTTCCTTTCTCTTTCATGGGAACTGTGGCGTCAATTCCCATCTTTGCCGAGAGTCCGTCATCTGTGGAGGGATCCAGCTTGTTTCCACAGGCCCCCGGGATAATGAATACGTCCCTATCCGCCTGGCATCGGGTAGCAACTGCCCAATTCACATCTACCGGGTCAAAGAGATCAACATCGGTATCCACGACCACTACATGCTTGATTTCCTGACTGCTCCCCATTGCCGCAAAAATAGCATTTTTGGCCTCTCCCGCGTTTTTCTTGTCGATTTGGATCACCAAATGATATCTTCCGGTACCTCCTGGAGTTAGGTGCACCGCTTTGGCTGTAGGTACCGCATGCTGGACAATTTGCAAAATTCCCCCCTCGCGGGCAACGGCTCCCAACATGGTATGTTCGTCCGTAGCCGGTACAATCGTCTGGTAGATGGGATCTTTTTGTGTGCACATGCAGGTCAGTTCAATGACTTCTCTTTCCTTTCGGGGCCCGTAGTATTTGGGGTACTCGCCAAACGGCCCTTCTGGCTGACGTATATTGGGCAGGATGCGGCCTTCTAGCACAATTTCTGCATTGGCCGGATATTCTACGTTCACTGTCTCTCCCTTTACCAACTTCATGGGCTCCCCGTACAGTGCTCCTGCAATACCAAACTCGTCGAAACCGAGGGCTGCAATTGCCTGGGAGGAGAGCAAAGCGATGGGATCCAACCCAATACAGATGGCGACTTCGAGTGGATTTCCTGATTTTTCAGCCATTCTCTGTAAAGCCATGAGATGCCGCGGCAACAGGAGAACCCCCAGATGGTTTTTGTCTGTCACCTGTAGGCGGTGAATGGATACATTGCGCTGTCCAGTAACCGGGTCCTTTGCCACTACTACGCCGGCTGTAATATATTGTCCACTGTCCTTTTCGTGGTGAACCGGTATGGGCAGCCCATACAGGTTTACCTGTCTGGTCACAACTGCCTTCACAGGAGCCTCCCCCGGCGGAATCACAACAGGCTCTATCGGATGCGCCTGCGCCTCGGAAAATGTCCCGCTCATTTCTCTTGCAGAGACCCCCATCGCTTTTGCAAACATGGCACGGTTCCCACAGATCCCCGTTACAACCGGGATCTTATTATCCTTCGGCAGCCGTTCTCCTATAGGCTTATCAAACCACACTGCATAGGTACCACATGCCTTCTTCCCTACCGCCGCCAGTTCATGCTCCAAATTCACCTCCCTTCCCACATGCTTGAGCACTCCGTCCTGCTCCAGGACACGCAGCCACTCCCGCAGGGATTTACTGACCATCTGAATTCTCCTTCCATTTACAAATTGGCTGACAATAGCCTGCCCCTTTTAATGAGTTACATCCGGTCTAGGATGGAGACATCCACGCCCCGCTGGCGGAACCACTTGGGCATGAGAATTTCGTCCACCTCTTTGCTGACCTCCGGCGCCTTTGTGATGAGAAGATCCGCTAGGGATTCTGAGCAGTTCAGCCCGCCCATGGCACCGTCAAAAATGATCACCTTATCCGTGCCTGTCGTCTTATAGGCGAAGTCCATGGCGCTCTCCGTAGTCTTGGCTACCACCGCGTGTGACATATACTCGATGTTCATAGGCTCCATGTCGAACAGGTCAGCCTGCTCCTGCCCCACCACCACCGTGGGAATGTGGTCGGAGAAAAAGGCGGAGGGGTATCCGGTCCACGCGTAGTTGTGCACGCACATCTTGATGGCCGGGTTCAGCGGCGGGATATCGTTCAGGATCGGCTTGCCGTTTCTCTTGTAAAAGGCCTCAGTGTACCAGGTATAGGGCGGCAGGGGGGTGCCCTCCATATCGTAGAGATCCTGGTTGGCCCCAGTGAAGTTGGCGTAGATGACGCCGGCGGAGAACACGTATGGTACCGGGCAGGGGAAGTCCAGTACGGCGATGCACTCGTCAATCTTGCCGAATAGGGTCATCACCTTTCCATAAAGCTGGCAGCCAACAAAGGTGGCCCGGTCGTTGACGGCATAGAGGTCGTTATCCGCATCTACACCGATGACGCCATGGGGACCCACGTTCAGGAAGGACGCAAAGGCAAATTTGCTCTGGACAAAGGGACTCTCAAAGATGGCCCGGGCGGTGAAGTTGGCGGCCCGGGGGCCCAGGTTCTGATGGTAAGTGGAGCGGGTCTCGATGCGGGCATAGGACATGCCGAAGGGCTTGACCGCTTTGTCCACCTGCCGGTGGATCGGTGTAGCCTCCCGCACATCGGTGTGGTGGCAGTGGACGATCCAGTCGGCGTCGTAGACAGCCTTGATACCGTAGAGGGTACCCACCTCCGTCTCGATAGGGATGCCCTCATCAATAGGGGCCACGCCCTTGGTCTTGCCGGGGCCGAAGTACTCGTCCAGCTGATAGCGCCTGATATACTCCTCCGTCTCCCGGAAGCGCATACCCACGCCGGCCCGCAGGCGCACGTCCCTACAGCCGGTCTTTTCGATGATGGCATCCCGGGTGGCCTTGATCAGGATGGCGTAGGGCTGGCCGCCCAGCAGGGTGAAGCCGTGGTGAGAAGCCAGGATGTTGACCGACTGGCCGGGCTTGATGAAGCTCATGTCCACCTTCCGCAGCTCCTCCATGGCCACCTGGTAAAGCTTGTCCAGTGCATCCTGCCCGCCCGGATAGATCACCGGGGGCAGCTCTGGAAACAGTTCGGCCAACCGGAGGGAACACATGCCGGGCAGTTCGGCCACGCGCCTTTTCACCAGGGATGGATCAATACCATACTGGGAGGGTTTAGCGGCAATGGGCATAATGGGGGCGTGCTTCAAATTCTCGTTGCACATGGGATTACCTCCTCTCCTAAATCTCCTGATTGGTGGCGGCCACCTGGTCCAGCAGCTTCCGGTCCTCGTCAAAATAGAAGCCTCGGCTGGCATATTTCTGCTTGACCTTCTCCGGCATGGTCCAGGCGGTGACCGTCTCTCCATACCATTGCCAGCCGTCCGGGTTGGGTTTGGGCTGGATGCCGGCGGCCTCCAGCAGACGTAGAATGGGCTGGATGCACTCGATGGTACAACCGGTACGGATTCCGGTGCGGGACGAGATTTCCTCCGGCGTGTCCGCTCCATCCAGAATGGCAGCGGCCACTTCCTCCGCCCGGACGCCGACGCAATAGCACAAAACCTGCTGTGGATGGAAGTGGGCCTTTTCACACAGGGCGAGGATCTTCGCCGCATCAAACCGGCTCACATCCACACCAACCGTAAAGGGCTCTTCCCGCTTGACCATGGTAATCGCATGGAATGGGCATCGGTCCGCACAGTTGGCACACCCCCGGCAGTCGGGTTCCTCCACCGCCGCCTTCCGATGGGTGACATGAATGGCATAGACGGGACAGACTTTTTCGCAGACCCGGCATCCACGGCAGATGTCGGGATCCACATGCGCCATGATGGTTACCCGCTTCATATGCTGGTCTCTCCTTTTTCAATTCGATTTTGCCACTGTCCTTTCGACAGATTCAGCACTCTGTTTTTGCCAGAGAGAGGGCATGGGCCACGTCGATAATCATGTCCTCCTGGCCGCCTACCATGCCGCGTCTGCCCAGCTCCACCAAAATGTCCCGGGGATTCAGGTGAAATTTTTCTGCGGCACGGTAGGTATGCAGCAGAAAGCTGGAATACACGCCCGCATAGCCCAGCATGAGCGGCGCGCTCTTGATGATCTGCGGCCGCTGCATGATAGGCTCCACCACGTTTTCCGCCAGATCCATATAGCTGTAGAAGTCCAGGCCGGTCGAGTAGCCCAGCCGCTGGAATACCCCGGCCACCACCTCTGCCTGGGCATTCCCGGCGCCCGCGCCAAGCCCCCGGCAGGTTACATCAATGTAATCCGCGCCGCACTCCGCCGCAGTCAGCGCGTTGGCCACCGCCAGCCCCAGATTGTTGTGGGCATGGAAGCCCACAGGAATGGGCAGCTTCTCCACCAGCAGAGAAATCCTTGCCCGCACATCATCCGGGGTCATATAGCCTGCGGAATCGGCAATGTTGACGTACTCAGCGCCTGCGTCCACAAAAATCTGTGCCTGTTCCAGTATCTTTTCCGGAGGCGCCATATGGGCCATCATCAAAAAGCCTACCGGCATCATGCCGAGCTCGCGGGCGGCCTTCAGATGTTGGATGGCAATGTCCGCTTCGGTCACATGGGTAGCCACACGCACGACCTGTGCCCCATTGGCCCTGGCCTCCTTCAGATCCTCAATGGTCCCCACGCCTGGCAGCAGCAAAACGCCCAGCCTGGCGCGCCTGACCACCTGGCTGGCCGCCCGGATCAGCTCCATCTCCGGCGTGGCGGAAAATCCGTAATTGATGGAGGAGCCGGCCAGGCCATCTCCGTGGGAGAGTTCGATGATGTCCACTCCCACCTTGTCCAACCCGGAGGCAATGGCGGTCACCTGCTCCACCGTGTAGCTGTGGCTCACAGCGTGGCTGCCGTCCCGCAGGGTAGTATCCACAATATGTATTTTTCTGTTCTTGTCCAGACTCATGGCTCACTTGCCCTCCTTCCGCATCCTGGCGGCCACCTTTTCCGCGGCGGCCACCGCAGCAGCGTTGATGATATCGAGGTTTCCGGAGTATTTGGGCAGAAAATCTCCAGCCCCCTCCACCTGCACAATCACCGTCACCTTATTGCCATCTACAATGGGCGGTACGCGCAGAGAATAGCCGGGCACATAGGCCTGTACCTCCCTGACGATCTGGTTGACCGACTCCACAATGGCCCTTTCGTCCGGGTTTTTCACAATGGAGTAGATCGTGTTGGACATCATCAGGGGCGGCTCCGCCGGGTTCAGGACGATAATGGCCTTGGAGCGGTCTGCTCCGCCCACCACATGGAGGGCTTTCGAGGTGGTCTGGGTAAACTCGTCGATATTGGCCCGTGTGCCAGGGCCGGCGCTTTTGGAGGAGATACAGGCTACAATCTCCGTATACTCAGAGTCCGCCGCCCGATTGATGGCGTAAGCGATGGGAATCGTGGCCTGGCCTCCGCACGTGACCATGTTGTAGTTGTCCGTATTCAGCTCCTGCAAATGGTCCAGGTTAACACAGGGCACCACAAAGGGGCCTACCGCCGCAGGGGTCATATCAAACACAATTTTGCCCGCCTCTCTGAGGATGGGTGCGTGCTTCATATGTGCAGCGGCTCCCGTAGCGTCAAAGACAATCCCGATTTCCGGGTCCCTCGCCACTGCCTCAACGCCTTCGATGGAGGTCTGAAACCCCAGGCCCGCAGCCCGCCGGATTCCCTCCGACTCCACGATGCCCGTCATGGTCTTCATCTCCAGGTTCCGGCTGCGCATTACCTTGTACATTAGGTCCGTGCCAATATTGCCGGGCCCGATGATCCCAACTTTGACTCTCTCCATGCTGATCTCCTTTTCTGGTTTTCCATCTATTTGTCATACACGCCGCCCGACGGCGTGGAATGGCCCGGTTCATCCACAAAGCGCACAGTGACGCTGCCCATCCCCTGGAAGCTGACCGTAAACACGTCTCCCGCCTTGGCCGGGACCGCCGCAGTCACCGCACCTGCCATGACGATGGAGCCCGCCTTGAGGGAAATGCCGAATTGCCCCAGCTTGTTGGCCAGCCATGCCACAGAGGCCGCTGGGTTGCCCCACACCTCCGCCGTGGTACCCGACGACACCAGCACCCCGTTCTGCTCCAGGGTCATGCCGGTCAGGCGCATGTCCACCGCACCAATGGGCATCATCCGTCCCCCCAGCATAAACCGTGCGGAAGAGCCGTTGTCCGCTATGGTGTCGGGCAGCCTGATCTTCCAGTCCTTAATGCGGGAATCCACAATCTCAATGGAAGGGGTCACCCATTCGGTGGCGTCGTACACATCCGCCACGGTGATCCCGGGCCCCTGGAGGGACTTGCCCAGGCAGAAGGACAGCTCGCCCTCCACCTTGGGCTGGATCAGCCCTGACACCAAGCAGGGCTCCCGCTCCAGCAGCAGCATATTTTCAAACAGGTGGCCGTAATCCGGCTCATGCACATGGAGCAACTGCTGCATTCCCACGCTGGTCAGGCCGATCTTCATGCCCACCACCCGTTCCCCGGCGGCCTCCCGCCGGCGGACATTCTCCAACTGGACGGCATAGGCATCCTTCAACCGTCATCTCCGGATGGGTCTGCGTGAGCATGTCAATCTGGTACCGCCCCTGCTCCGCCTCCCACAGCATCTGCGCAGCCTGTTTATGGTCCATATTCTTCATCCTTTCTCCTGTCCACGGTTGTGATGGTGAGGCTGCCCCATCCCTTTCCGCCTCCACTT
>OASX01001621.1_pt1 | contig 10408 bp, 10 predicted proteins | sample 1516531 | NCBI WGS metagenome assembly OASX01 (sample SAMEA2579911, study PRJEB22360) | human gut metagenome | biome: human gut; feature: human-associated habitat; material: faeces | place: Denmark | collected 2008/2010
AAACAGCCCCCCGTAAATTAAGAGGATTGGGATCGGGGCAAGCTTCTCCGCCAGACACTGGCTGATATGGAGGAACAGATAGAAGAAAGCTCTGTGACGGTTAAAGCACAGATTCCTGCAGAGGCAGTGATGATCCATGCGGATGGCAGCCGTCTCTACAGAGTTTTCCAGAACCTTCTGCAGAACGCCCTGAAGTATTCCCTGGATGGTTCACGCGTTTTCATAACACTGAAAACAGACAATAAAACAGCAAGGGCCACGGTAAAAAATATTTCCCAGGAGGAGATCCCGTCGGATATTGATTTTACCGAGCGGTTTGTACGCGGAGATGAGAGCCGTACCGACGGCGGAAGCGGACTGGGCCTTTCTATTGCCAGGAGTTTTACAGAGGCGTGCGGAGGTGTGTTCGGGATTGAAGTGGATGCGGATCTGTTTGTGGTGACAGTGGAATTTCCGATAAAAGATATTTAAACTAACATGTTTGATAGATAAAAAGACTGCCCCTGCGGTGCCGGAATGACGGAGCTGGCAGGGGCAGTCTTTTTTTGAATACAGCGTGCTTTTGTAAGCACACCTTAAAAATGTGTGATAAATTCAGAAAAAACCATTTTTTGTTTTTTGTATACATACATGAATCTGCCCCAATATTCCAGGAAAATAATCGAAAAAATAATCGACAAAAAAAGTCCAAAAATAAATTGCACGCATAAAAATACAAGTAATTTAAGCATTTTTAATTTTTTGAATGCACGCACAAAAAACAAGATGGCCGAAAGTGCACTTTTCTACATTAACGTAGTAGATGAGGCAAAAAAGTACAAAAAATCGTTAAAAAGTTGTTGTTAATTTCTTATCAATATGATATCCTTAATTCGTAGCGCGAAATCAGATTCTTCTCAAAAGGCCCTGAAACCAGGGGGGATGAGTAAATATGTTTTAACAGAAAAACATACTCAGAGAGATAGAATTTGTGATTTCACATTTTTTTGAATATTAATTGTTAAAAAAAAGACAATAAGGACCACCCAAGGGAAGGGGAAAGGAGCAAGCATGAGTAGTAAAATTACTGTCATCGGAGCCGGAAGCGTTGGCTCAACAATTGCTTACACATTATCTAACGGGGATATCGCATCAGAGATCGTATTGATTGATATCAACAAAGAAAAGGTTGCCGGAGAAGTTATGGATATCGCACAGGGTACCTGTTTCCGCGATCCGATCAACATCGTTGCCGGAGAGTACGAGGATGCAAAGGATTCCGATATTGTGATCATCACATCAGGAATCGCCCGCAAACCGGGTCAGACAAGAATTGAGCTGACACAGACAAATGTGAATATTTTAAAGAGCATTACACCGGAAATTGTAAAGGCTGCGCCAAACGCGCTTTACATCATTGTAAGCAATCCTGTTGATATTATGACTTATGTATTTACAAAGATCTCAGGACTGCCGGAGAATCAGATCATCGGTTCCGGAACGATTCTGGATACGGCGCGCCTCCGCTGCGGACTGTCTGAACACTTTAAAGTTGCTCAGAAGAACATCCACGCTTATGTATTCGGTGAGCACGGCGATACTTCCTTCATCCCCTGGACCGGAGCATATATATCAGGTGTCAGCCTGGATGAGTATTATGAACTGGCAAAGAACCTGGGCAAAGACGTGGAAGAGCTTGATAAGGACGAGATGCTGACCTATGTGCAGAAATCCGGCGGCAAGGTGATTGCGAACAAAGGCGCTACTTTCTATGCGGTATCAGCGGCAGTATGTAAGCTGTGCGGAATCCTGCTGGCATCCTCCGATTCCATCGCAACGGTTTCATCCATGATGCACGGGGAATACGGCATTGAGGATGTCTGCGTCAGCACACTGACTCTGGTTGGACCGAACGGTATTCAGGGCAAAGTGCCGATGAGAATGAACAAAGAAGAGATTGCAAAACTTCAGGCAAGTGCCAATGCACTGAAAGAAGTTATCAAACAGATAGAACTGTAAAACAGGATTTTTAACAGGAGGAACTATGAAGTACAGTTATTATCCGGGGTGTACCCTGAAAACAAAAGCAGTGGAGCTGGATGCTTATGCCAGAGCTTCTGCAAGGGCACTGGGATTTGAACTGGAAGAAATTGAAAACTGGCAGTGCTGCGGCGGAGTTTATCCGCTGGGCACTGACGAGATCGCCACAAAACTTTCTTCCGTTCGTGCTCTCAATGAGGCCAAAGAAAAAGGCCAGGATCTGGTAACACTCTGTTCTGCCTGTCATCATGTGATAAAACGTGTCAATGATGATATGAAGAACGCAGACGATATTCGCACCAGAGCAAATAATTATATGCAGTTAGAAGAACCCTATGCAGGTGAGACGACAGTGCTCCATTTTCTGGAGGTACTCCGTGACCGCATAGGTTTCGACACGTTAAAGGAGAAAGTGACAGCTCCGCTTACCGGCAAAAAGATAGGCGCTTACTACGGATGCCTGCTTCTTCGCCCAAGCGGGCTTCTGGAATTCGACGATCCGGAGAATCCGTCCATTATCGAGGACTTCATCCGGGCCATCGGTGCAGAGCCGGTGATCTATCCGTACAGAAACGAGTGCTGCGGCGGCTACATATCCCTGAAGGAAAAAGAGATGTCAAAAACCATGTGTGATAAGATCATGGACAGCGCATCCGGATTTGGAGCTGACATGCTGATCACAGCCTGTCCATTATGTCTGTATAACCTGAATAAGAGCACTTGCGGCAGCAGACTTCCGGTATACTATTTTACAGAACTTTTGGCAGAAGCTCTCGGCGTGAAAGAGGAGGTAGCAAAAGCATGAATACTCCAAAAAAACAGGCTGAAATGATTAAGGAAATCAGCGGTGTCAATCCGCTGAAATGTATGAAATGCGGCAAATGTTCTGCGTCCTGTCCATCCTACAATGAAATGGACATCAAACCCCATCAGTTTGTATCTTATGTGCAGAATGAAGATATCGAGTCTTTGGTGAACTCAAAATCTCTCTGGAAATGCCTTTCCTGCTTTGCATGCGTGGAGCGCTGCCCAAGGGATGTAAAACCGGGCAAACTCATTGATGCGGCAAGACAGCTTGTGGTCCGCGAGAAGGGCGGGGATTACCTGATGGCTGATGAAATCCCCGAGCTTTTGGACCCGGAACTTCCGCAGCAGCTTTTAGTCAGTGCATTCAGAAGATACAGGAGGTGAGGTTAAGTGCAGAGAATAGGTGTATTCGTCTGTCATTGCGGCAGCAACATCGCTGCTACGGTAGATGTAAAAAAAGTAGTGGAAATGGCTAAAATGGAGCCGGGAGTTGTCCATGCGGAAGATTATCAGTATATGTGTTCCGAAGCCGGACAGTCCAAGATTGCAGAGGCTATCAAAAATGAAAAACTGACAGGACTTGTGGTATGTTCCTGTTCACCGCGTATGCACGAGACCACTTTCCGCAAGGCAGCGGAGAGAGCCGGATTAAACCCATACATGGTGGAAGTCGCCAATATCCGTGAACATTGTTCCTGGATCCACAAGGATATGGAGGAGGCTACCAAGAAGGCAGTCATCCTTGCAAGAGCGGCAATCGCGAAAGTGAATTTGAACGCGTCCTTGAAGCCGGGCGAGAGCCTTGTCACAAAACGTGCCCTGGTGATCGGCGGCGGTATTGCAGGTATCCAGACCGCACTTGACATTGCAGAGGCGGGTTACGAAGTGGATATTGTGGAGAAGACACCCAGTATCGGCGGAAGAATGTCACAGCTTGACAAGACCTTCCCTACACTGGACTGTTCTGCTTGTATCCTGACACCTAAGATGGTGGAGGCATCCGCTCATGAGAAGATCAACATCTATACATACAGCGAGGTGGAAAAGGTTTCCGGCTTTGTAGGTGATTTTACAGTGGATATCCGCAAGAAAGCAAGAAGTGTGGATATGGACAAATGTACAGGCTGCGGCGTATGCCAGGAGAAATGCCCGTCCAAGAAGAATTCCAATGAGTTCAACAGGGGCCTGAATACAAGAAGCGCCATCTACACACCGTTTGCCCAGGCAATCCCCAATGTTCCTGTCATTGACAGAGAGAACTGTATTAAGTTCAAGACAGGAAAATGCGGTGTCTGCGCCAAGGTATGCCAGGCAGGTGCCATTGATTATGAGCAGAAGGACGAGATCCTTACAGAGAAGTACGGTGCCATTGTAGTTGCTACCGGTTTTGACACCATCAAGCTGGATAATTACGATGAGTATGCGTACAACCAGAGCAAGGATGTGATCACATCCCTGGAGCTGGAGCGTATCATGAACGCAGCAGGACCTACCAAAGGCCATCTGGAACGCATGTCCGATGGGAAGGCGCCGAAGAATATGGTGTTTATCCAGTGTGTGGGAAGCCGCTGCGCGGACAAGAGAGGAAAGAGCTACTGCTCCAAGATATGCTGTATGTACACAGCAAAACACGCCATGCTGATCCGCGATAAATATCCGGATGTGAACGTGACTGTATTTTACATTGATGTCCGTACCCCGGGCAAAAACTTTGATGAGTTCTACAGAAGAGCCGTGGAGGAATACGGTGTGAACTACATCAAAGGCCAGGTGGGTAAAGTCGCTCCCCAGCCAAACGGACAGTTATTAGTACAGGGCGTTGACCTCATTGATAACAAGCAGATCCTCATGGAGGCAGATATGGTGGTTCTGGCTACAGCCATTGAACCGGATCCTTCTGTAAGGAAGATTGCCACCATGCTCACAGCCAGCATAGATACCAACAACTTCCTGACCGAGGCACATCCCAAGCTTCGTCCCGTGGAATCCCCAACGGCAGGTATCTTCCTGTCAGGCGTTTGCCAGGGACCCAAGGACATACCTGAGACTGTTTCCCAGGCAGGAGCAGCGGCAGTGAAAGCCATCGGGCTTCTTGCAAAAGACAAGCTGATGACAAACCCATGTACAGCCAAATCCGACGAACTTCTCTGCAACGGATGTTCCACCTGTGCAAATGTGTGCCCGTACGGTGCCATCACTTACGAGGACAAAGAGGTGAATGACCACGGAATCCGTGAGACACGCCGTATCGCAGTTGTGAACAATGCGCTTTGCCAGGGATGCGGAGCCTGTACCGTTGCCTGCCCGTCAGGAGCCATGGACTTACAGGGATTCTCGAACAGACAGATCATAGCGGAGGTGGATGCAATATGTCGATAGAAACAAAGGAAGAATTCAGACCTAAAATTGTGGCATTCTGCTGTAACTGGTGCAGTTATGCAGGTGCGGATCTGGCCGGAAGCAGCCGCCTTTCCTATCCTGCAGATGTGAAGATCATCCGTGTGCCATGTTCCTGCCGTGTAAATCCCATGTTCATCCTGAGAGCATTTGAGAAAGGTGCGGACGGCGTGATCCTCTGCGGATGCCATCCGGGAGACTGCCACTACAGCACAGGAAACTACTATGCCAGAAGGCGTATGACACTTTTATTCTCCATGCTGGATTATATCGGTGTGGAAAACGGACGTACCCGTGTGGAATGGGTGTCAGCCGCAGAGGGTGTCAAATTCTCCACTACCATGAATGAGTTTGTGGAAAAAGTCCGCTCTCTGGGCAAAAACGTAAGATTGGAGGATTTGAGATGCAGGAATTGATTAACCGTGCAAAAGAGCTGTTAGCGGACGGTACCGTAGCCCGTGTTCTCGGCTGGAAAGCGGGAGACCTGCCTTACAATCCGGAACCGGCATATTTTGAAAAGGAAGAGGACTTTGAGAATTTCGTATACAACGGATTCTGCGGAGCCAATTTAAGCAAATATATGATTGAAGCCTCCAAACTGGAGGGAAAGACCCTGGTATGCCTGAAACCGTGTGATACCTACAGCTTTAACCAGCTCATCAAGGAGCACAGGGTGGACAGGGAAAAAGCCTATATTATCGGTGTGGGCTGCAAAGGCAAGCTGGATATTGAAAAGATCAAAGGTATGGGGATCAAGGGAATCGAGAGTATTTCCGGCGCTGATATCACAGATGAGGCAGATACCCTGACCATACAGACCCTCTACGGAGAGAAGACCTGTTCCTATGCAGATGCCATGCTGGAGAGATGCCATGTGTGCAAAGGCAAAGAGCATAAGATATACGATGAGCTGATCGGAGAATCAAAAGAGACAAAAGACGCAGAGCGTTTTGACAGTGTGGCTGCCATTGAGGCCATGAGCCCGGAGGAGAAATTTGCGTTTTTCCAGAAGGAGTTAAGCAAATGTATCCGCTGCAATGCCTGCAGAAACGTATGTCCTGCATGCAGCTGCAGAAAATGTGTATTTGACAGCAACAAGTTTGACAGTTCCCAGAAAGCTAATGTGGACTCCTTTGAAGAGAAGATGTTCCACATCATCCGTGCTTTCCATGTGGCAGGACGCTGTACAGACTGCGGAGAGTGCAGCCGTGTATGTCCCCAGGGAATACCCCTTCATCTGTTCAACCGGAAATTCATCAAGGACATTAATGAGTTCTACGGAGAATATCAGGCCGGTGAAGACACAGATTCCAGAGGACCGCTGACAGACTTTACCTTTGATGACGTAGAGCCAGGCATTGTGGCAGAAAGGGGATAATGTATGTATAAGATAGCAAAAGAAAATCTGGCGGCATTATTCCAGTTGATCGCCGGCTCCCGGGAATTATACCTTCCTGTAAAAGTGAGCGGACAGGTGAACTTCAGAGCATGGAGCGAGGACGCGGAGGTGGATCTTGATACACTGAAGACGGTGAAATCTCCAAAAGACGCGTTCTTCCCCCAGAGTGAGGATCTGTATACCTGCAGAAAGGACGGAAAAAAGCTGACAGTTGAACCGGAAGCACTGAAAGAGCAGGATTTTGTGGTATTTGGAATGAAGGCCTGCGATGTGAAAGGTGTGGAGGTTTTAGATAAAGTATTTTTAGCTGACCCGGTAGACTCTTTCTATGCGGCAAGGCGTGAGCACGGTACTATTGTGGCTATGGCATGCCATGAGCCGGAAGAGACCTGCTTCTGTAAAGTGTTTGGCGCAGACTGTGCAGAGCCGGTGGCAGATGTGGCTGTGTGGATGACAGGCGGGGAGCTTTACTGGAAATCCCTCACAGAAAAGGGAGATGCCCTTACGAAATCCGCAGAAAGCCTTCTTGCTGAGGCAGACGCTGAGGACGAGAAGAAAGTGGAGGAAGAGAAAGCATCCATCCGCGGAATCGTTGAGAAGCTGCCTTACTCCAATCTTTCCCTGGAAGGATGGAACGGGGAGGCATTAAACGAAAAATTCAATTCTGAACTCTGGGAAGAACTGTACAAGCCATGTCTGGCGTGCGGAACCTGTACCTTTGTATGTCCAACCTGCCAGTGCTATGACATCAAGGACTACGACACAGGCCACGGAATCAAGAGATACCGCTGCTGGGATTCCTGCATGTACTCGGATTTCACCATGATGGTACACGGGAACAACCGTACGAGCCAGATGCAGCGTTTCCGTCAGAGATTTATGCATAAACTGGTATATTTCCCGGCAAACAACGACGGGATGTATTCCTGTGTAGGCTGCGGCAGATGTGTGGAAAAATGCCCGGCTTCCTTAAATATCGTAAAGGTTATCAAATCCTTTCAGAACCAGGGAGGTGACAAATAATGAGTGAATGTACCTGTCATAAGAATTATACACTGGATACGCTGATCCCCCAGGTGGGAGTCATCACGGATATCCGCCAGGAGACACCGGATGTGAAGACCTTCCGCGTAAACGCGCCGGAGGGCGGAAAGCTTTTTGAACATATGCCCGGACAGTGTGCCATGGTGTGTGCACCGGGCATCAGTGAAGGTATGTTTTCCATTACTTCCTCACCGACTAACAAAGAATTCCAGGAATTCAGCATCAAGAAATGCGGTGTCCTCACCGATTATCTCCACAGCCTTGAGGTGGGCGACGAGATCACCGTGAGAGGGCCATACGGAAATCATTTCCCGGTAGAGACTGAGTTAAAAGGCAAAAACCTGCTGTTTATCGCAGGCGGTATCGGCCTTGCGCCTCTGCGCTCCGTGATCAACTATGTGCTGGACAACAGAGAGAACTACGGCACTGTGGACATCCTTTACGGTTCCCGATCCGCAGACGATCTGGTCCAGTTAAAAGAGATCCAGGAAGTCTGGATGAAGACAGAGGGCGTGAATGTATATTTGACCATCGACCGGGAGCAGGAAGGCTGGGACGGCCATGTGGGATTCGTACCAAACTACCTGAAAGAAGTGGGCTTTACCACAGACAAGACAGCCCTTGTCTGCGGCCCGCCGATCATGATCAAGTTCGTGCTGGCAGCTCTGCAGGAGATGGGATTCTCCAAAGAGCAGGTGTACACAACTCTGGAGCTGCGCATGAAATGCGGCGTAGGCAAATGCGGACGCTGCAACATCGGTTCCAAGTACGTGTGCAAAGACGGACCGGTATTCCGCTGTGATGAGATTGATGAATTACCGAATGAGTATTAAGGAAAGGATTGGTACCTATAATGGAAAAAATGGTAAATGTATATTTCTTTGGTAAGAAATACAGCGTGCCTGCAGATCTGACGATCATGACAGCCATGGAATATGCCGGTTACACCCTGAAAAGAGGATGCGGCTGCCGTCACGGCTTTTGCGGGGCATGTGCTACAATATACAGAATCAAGGGAAAGAACGAGTTAAAGACCTGTCTTGCCTGTCAGACACAGGTGGAGGAAGGCATGTATGTGGCAAGCATCCCCTTCTTCCCCACAGATAAGAGAACTTATGATATAGAGGAGATCAAACCGACTCAGCAGATCATGATGGAACTCTATCCGGAGATCTACAGCTGTATCGGATGTAATGCTTGTACAAAAGCCTGTACACAGGATCTGAACGTTATGCAGTACATTGCTTACGCACAGAGAGGGGAATTTGAGAAATGCGCAGAGGAGTCCTTTGACTGTGTAAGCTGCGGCTGCTGTTCCGTAAGATGCCCGGCCGGCATTTCTCATCCTATGGTTGGTCTTCTTGCAAGGCGCCTCACAGGAAAATATATCGCGCCTGAGACAAAACATCTGAAAAACCGCGTGGAGGAGATCCACAAGGGTGCTTATGATGAGCTGATCGAGCAGGTTATGCAGAAACCCATTACGGAAATGCAGGAACTTTACAACACAAGAGAGATTGAGAAATAAGGAGGGATAGCCATGTTTACACCAGAAATGCTTGAGTCCATTAAAAAGGTGGAAGCGACCAGAGACGAACGTATGGGCATGGAACCCAGGCGTATGACCGCTGATGAAAAAGACGCCCTCTTGAAGGCTTATCATCCGGACTACAAAAAAGACGGCTTTACAGAGATCAAGATCGGACCAAACAAGGGCCAGAAAGCCCCCACAGAGCTGGGACATTTACTCCACTCCAACAGCCGTCTGTTAAATGTGGATATAGATTTGAACAAAGTGGATTATGACGTGGACGTGCTGGTGATCGGCGGCGGCGGAGCAGGTTCTTCCGCTGCGATCGAAGCTCACGAGGCAGGCGCAGACGTTATGATTGTCACAAAACTGCGTATCGGTGATGCCAACACCATGATGGCAGAGGGCGGTATCCAGGCAGCAGACAAGGAAAATGACTCCCCGGTACAGCACTATCTGGATGCTTTCGGCGGCGGACATTTTGCAGCTAGGCCGGAACTGCTGAGAAGACTGGTTATGGAAGCCCCGGACGCAATCCCGTGGCTGGACAAGCTGGGTGTTATGTTTGACAAGGACGCAGAGGGAAATATGGTCACCACCCACGGCGGCGGTACCTCCAGAAAGAGAATGCATGCCTGCAAGGATTACTCCGGTGCGGAGATCATGCGTACTCTGCGCGATGAGGTTTTAAACCGTCAGATCCCCGTTGTGGAATTTACATCCGCAGTGGAGCTGATCAAGGACGAAAAAGGTCAAGTGGCAGGTGCTGTTCTTCAGAACATGGAGACAGAGGACTATATGGTGGCAAGAGCAAAGACGGTTATCATTGCGACCGGCGGCGCAGGACGTCTCCACTATCAGAATTTCCCCACATCCAATCATTATGGTGCAACCGCAGACGGTCTGGTTCTGGGATACCGTGCAGGCGCTCCGCTTTTATACCAGGATACCATTCAGTATCATCCTACAGGTGTTGCGTATCCGGCACAGATCTTCGGCGCTCTTGTTACAGAGAAAGTACGTTCTCTGGGAGCCATGCTTGTAAATATTGACGGAGAGGCATTTATGCATCCTCTGGAGACACGTGACGTGGCAGCAGCTTCCATTATCCGCGAGTGCAGCGACAGGGGTAAAGGCGTGGCAACACCTCTTGGCAGCGGTGTATGGCTGGATACGCCCATGATCGAGAGAATCGGCGGAGTTGCGGCCGA
>OASX01001639.1_pt1 | contig 10270 bp, 9 predicted proteins | sample 1516531 | NCBI WGS metagenome assembly OASX01 (sample SAMEA2579911, study PRJEB22360) | human gut metagenome | biome: human gut; feature: human-associated habitat; material: faeces | place: Denmark | collected 2008/2010
GGAGCTAAACCGACATAACGGCCGTTATCAGCTCTTTCTGTAATCGAACGACCTGTGGTCGGCACGCGAGTCCCGTCCTTCTCTCTAGCACCCCGGCAGAACAGCCTTTGACCATGGTATGCATACCTGTACACAAACGTGATAAGCACCCCTATAAAGAGGCATTCCGCCATTATCTGCACGGTCGATTCTCACACCCACCGGAGACATAATCGACCCCCGTCTCGTAGATAAAACGCAGTTTTCACAAGTTTTCCGTAAATAACGGTTCTGTGTGTCGTGCAAATATTGCTTTTCGGCCACTATAGACAATCCATGAAGAGCTGATAACGGCCGTTATGTCGGTTTAGCTCCGGTTCGGGATGGTAATCCAGTGCCGATTCGTGTAGCCCAGGTGGTCGGCAGGATGATGGGTGGCGGTGTCGAGGCCACCGTGATGAATCATTACCGCCATATCGACCGCTCTCAAGTGCAGTTCGATTTCATCGTGCAGACTGACTCCACGATGGTTCCTAAGGACGAGATCGAGTCCTTGGGCGGTCGAGTGTTCTACGTTCCTCCATACAGCAACCCAGTCAAGTACGTGAACGCCTGCCGGAAACTGTTCCAGCAGATCCACCCGCGTATCGTGCACTCCCATATGAACGCGGTCAGCGTGTTCACGCTCATGGCCACGAAACAGGCCGGAGTCCCGGTGCGGATTGCGCACAGCCATAGCACCTCGAATCCGAATGAGAAAGCCAAGACTCTGGTGAAGAACGTGCTCAGACCGTTTTCCAAGGTCTATCCAACACACTTGGCCGCATGCGGAGACTATTCGGCACGGTGGTTATTCGGTGACCAAACTGTTGATCAAGGCAAAGTCAAGATCATTCGGAACGCGATTGAACTCGACAGGTTTGCGTTTGACGAAGAAGCTCGCACGCGTCTGCGGAAGGAAATCGAAGCAAGCGACGATATCCGAGTGATTGGGCAGGTCGGCCGCTTCAGTGCGCAGAAAAACCAACTGTTCTCCTTGGACGTGCTTGCTGAACTTGTGAAGAAGAACCCTCGGGTGCTTCTTGTTTTCCTTGGCGTCGGCGACGACATGGACAAGGTGAAAGCCAAGGCTCATGACCTAGGCTTGTCCGACCATGTGCGATTCCTCGGCATGAGATCCGATGTCAATGAATGGTATTCGGCCTTTGACGTGTTGCTCTTCCCAAGCCTGTACGAGGGCTTGCCTCTTACTGCAGTGGAAGCCCAAGTGAGCGGACTTCCCTTGGTTGTCTCCGACAAAGTTCCCAAAGAGGCAGATTTAATTCCGTCATTGGTACGACGCATTTCACTTGATGCAGGTATTGAATCTTGGGTGTCAGCTTTCGATGCACATGAAAGCGACGCATCGGGCCGTGTCTCGCATGTGCAAGAAATAGCTAAACGGGGATATGCGATTCACTTGAGCGCTGCGGAGCTAGTCCATTGGTACAAAAAACTGTAAATCAAATTTCAAGTTAGGCATACAACAATGGAAAAACAAATTGCTGTCGTCGGACATAAGCCATTCGAAGTTCCATCAGATTCAGCATATCTTGGAATTCAAGTAGGAAATGGTCCAGATATTCCTTCCCTGATCAGGGACAATACTGGTGACAATATAAGTTCAAAAAACGCCTCATATTGTGAGCTTACCGCTCAATACTGGCTTTGGAAGAACAGTACAGCCGGCATCAAAGGTCTTGTACATTATCGAAGGATACTGGGATCCCCTAACGCTCATGCCGTTCCTTTTGAGTCAATCGGCACTCGTCGCGATAAAGCCGTAACGGGAGAGGAAATCGAGTCGCTTCTAAAAAGTCACAATGTAATTCTTCCTAAATCCCATAATTATGTCTCAGAAACAGCGTTGGGACACTATGAACGCTCTCACATTTCAGGAGAAGGCTTTTCAATTATCAGAGAATACTTGGTAGCGAAATACCCTAAGTATGTTGACAATCTTGATATTGTTCTCAATAGCAAACAATCTCATTTGCTTAATATTTTAATTGCGAACAGTAATGTTTTTGATTCGTATTCAGAGTGGCTATTTGACGTACTGGGTGAAGTGGAATCAAAACTGGATATTAGTAGTTATTCACCGGTTGAAAAAAGAGTCTTTGGCTATTTGAGCGAACTTTTGATTGACGTCTGGGTTAAGACAAATCATCTGTCCTACGCTGAGTTGCCAATGCTTTTCTTGGAACATCAGAATTTGCCAAAGCGTTATTTCATAAGCGGTCTCAAAAAACTCGGCATCGTTGATCCAGCTTCTCAGGAAAGAGCCAAGCTCAAGGAGCAAATGAATGAACAAGAATGAGACGCTCTTAACTGTTGCCAAAGTCTTTAAGAGACTGCCTTTCCAGTCCCTTGGAAGATCGTTCAACACTCACAGACATTCATCTATCAGCACCGCAATTGAACCATTATGCGCTCAGGCTGCGCGTGAGATGAATGTTTCCGGTGTGGACGTTCGGTTCGAAGAGGCCGTGAATGATGGGCCGATCTGGGTGTTCTGGTGGCAAGGATTTGAGTCAGCGCCGGCTAGAGTGAAGGCGTGCGTGGACTCGATCAAACGCAACGCAGCCAATCGCGACGTCATCGTCGTCACAAAAGACAATGTGCGCGAATATACGGATCTGCCGGATTATGCTTTCCGCAAGCTGGCTGAGGGGAAAATCACCCTCACGCATTTTTCGGACATCCTGCGGTTCAACCTTCTGAAGCTGCATGGCGGTCTGTGGATGGACGCAACACTGTATGCCGTCAGGCCGTTGGATTCGTCTCGTTATTCCGGCCCGTTCTTCACCTGCAGCGGCTATCTCGATCCAACGTTCTTCAATGTTTCTGACGGACGATGGACCGGATTCTTCATCGGTGGCGTTCGAGAGGAACCGCTGTTCGAGTTCATGGACAGGTTCTTCGCCCTGTATTGGGAACGGAACGACAGTCTTGCCGACTATTTTCTGATCGACTACGCGTTGGATTACGCCTACCGTAACGGAATCGGCTCGCTGAAAACGTGGTGTGAGGGCGAGCGGAGGAAGGACAATCCGGAACTGTTCGACCTCGCTCCAGTGATTTGCGATTCTTTTGACTCCAATGTCTGGAAGCGCCTGACCGAACATACCGACGTGTTCAAGTTGTCTTGGAAGAAGCCAGCCTCGTATCCGGAAGGTTCGTTCGGAGGCCGACTCGTCAAAGAAATGTTTTTCGACAATACGGAAGGGAACGCATCATGAGGCGACTTGGCATAGTGATTCCCGCATACAGCGTGGCGTTCCCGTTGAAGAGGCTGCTCAAGCAGATCGGAGAACAGATCACGGATGACGTTGCCGTCGTGGTGGTGGACGATGGTTCCTCCGACAACACGTTGCAGGTCGCGAAACAGTTCGAATCCGAAGCAGTCAGGGTTCTTCATAAGGAGAACGGCGGAGTGGGTTCGGCGCGCAACCTCGGCATAGAGGAATGCGACTCGGAATACATTTGGTTCGTTGACGCGGATGACGAGATCGCGCCTAACGCCATCACCATTCTGCTGAAAGCCATCGGGGAAAAGCCGAGCGACTGCTACCTGTTCGGCTTTGACAAGCTCCGGGGCAAGTCCGCGGAGACCATCGTCAACAGTGAGGCGAAAAGTTACGATACGTCCCGTGAGATGGCCGAGAATTTTGACCGACTGTTCGGTGAGAATCTGCTGAATCCCTTGTGGAACAAGCTGTTCCGCAAGGAAATCATCGAACGTGAGGACCTCCGGTTCTCTTCCATCCCCTCCGGTGAGGACGCAGAGTTCGTGCTCCGGTTCCTTTCTCACGCACAAAGCATGGATGTGCTGACCGACGTGCTGTACCGTTATAGGCTGCTTTCGGACACTTCTTCCGCGCACAAGTCGCATCCGGACTACATCGGCGACCATAGGCAGATGTTTATGGCTCTGACGGATTACTGCGACGAGACAGGCGCATCGGCCATGGCGGTCAAAATGCGCTGGGCAGCGGAAACCGTGATGGGATTCCGCTGGAACGTGTTCAACGGTCTCGAAGGCAAGGGGAAATACCGCCAATTCTCCAAGGAAGTGAAACTTCGCCAGCCGGAGATGGAGGCTCTGCTCGCGTCCCTAGGCGATTGCCCGAGACAGGACTGGCTACGCGGTCTGGTCGCGCGTTCGATTCCGCTCTCGTATCTGCTCATCAAGACGCGTCTCTTCGTCGCCAACATTCAGGGGGGGGCAGGGAGATCATGAATAATCCTGGAGTTCTTCCCAAGGTTCTCGTGGCGACAATTCGTTTCGGCATGTGGACAGAGCATATACGCCCGCGGATTCTTGGGCTTCCATTCAGACTGCTTCATCGTTTGGTCGAGCTGCTGTTCTGCAAGCTCCTGCTGAACTGTGATATCTCCGTGAAGGCGGAAATTGGGCAAGGGCTGACCATCTACCATCCTTATGGAATCTTCGTGAATTCCGACGCGAAGATTGGTCGTGATTTCACATGTCGCGCGTATACCACCATTGGCAACAAGGGAACCTATGACGAGAGGGACGGTTGCCCCACGATTGGCGACGGAGTGAACGTGGGCGTCGGTGCGAAGATTATCGGACCGATTACCGTCGGAAGCAATTGCTCCATAGGCGCGAACGCCGTCGTCACGCATTCCTTCGCCGACGGCAACATCCTAGTTGGCATACCAGCCAAAGCAATTTAGAGGAGGGGTCGTGTTCGCTATTTGTTATATGGCATTGACACTTACCACCATTGCAATGCTTGCTTTGCTTCCCTCCGGGAAACGAAAGACTGTGCTGGTGTTTTCCGCATTGTTCTTCGGGCTTATTGGCTTCATGATGACACCTCGTGCGAACATGTATACGGACACAATTCGTTTCTTCGATACCCTCGATGAAGTGCGTAACTTCGCTGTCACGGGTCTGGAAGACGCTTGGCGATATCTCATGGATACGTGCGGATACAATAGCACGCCTGTTATTGGAGCCGTCATGTTCCTGATATCGATGCAGCCGGAGAATGGATTTCTCACCCTTCTCGCGGCCACGGTGGACATTGGCGCGGGATTCTATCTTTGCTTCAAACAATCCAACAACGGAATGAACAAAAGAAGCCTCATCGCCGGTGTTATCTGTTTCCTGTGTCTCTTCAATTTCAATGCAGGGGTGAGCGGAATCAGAAATTATATGGCGGGATTTCTTGCCATATGCGTTGCTTACCATTTCTCAGACAGATTTAATATCCCATCGCTTCTGTTGTATCTGCCGTTGATTCTCATCCATCCGTTTGCGGCGATGATTCCTCTTTTGTATATCATGTCGACAACCTACAAGAAGCATAACGTGGTATTTGCGCTCTGCTGTATTCCACTGCTTCTCCAGCACTATATTCAAGAATCGGTATTCTCCTTGTTCTCGAAGTTTTCCTCGATTCCTTTCTTTGCATCTCTTTCCTTCAAGTCAACGCAATATTTTGGAGAGGGAGCATACATTGTTAGCGCATCTATTTTCTCAAGAGCCCGAGATTTGTTGTTATTCGTTTTTTACCTATTCATTTTATTTTGCGTTTTAAAGAGAAAAACTAATTTATCGAGACACTACATCGGATTATCTATCATGATGTCCTGTTTCACAGCTGGGTCGCTGGCTGACGAACAGCTTTTCTCTCGAAGCGTCTCAATGCTGATGCTGATGCTGATTCCTTTTATCTGCGAACTCTTCTCCAAAGAAATCACGAAAGAGAAGGTCTCTTTACCTATTGCCTTGGTGTGCCTTGGGACAATCGTTATTTTCGTAGATAACTTGCGGGCAGGCGTTCGATTCCAGAACATAGTTTTTTCATGGACATCTATTGTTCTTATCGTGTCAGCATTCATTCTTTTGCTGGTTCTTATAGCAGCGAGTAACAGCGAGGAAAATCAGAAGAAAGACCCAGAATGAGACACGCATTTCTTATTGAAGCCCATACGAATTGGGACCAGCTCAGAACGTTGTTATCCTTACTGGATGATTCCCGTAGCTCCATATACGTGCATGTGGATGCGAAATCAAAAGATTTTGATCCTGCTTTTTTCGAGGGGTCAGTCAAGCGCGGAACGTTGCATTTCGTATATCGTATTCCAGTGGCCTGGGGTGGCGATTCCCAAATCAAAGCGGAAATAATGCTGCTGGAAGAGGCGCTGAAGAGCAATAGCGATTACTATCATCTTATTTCCGGGTTCGATTTGCCTCTTCACAGCATGGATTATCTTGATTCTTTTTTCGAACAGCATGCAGGAAAGGAATTCGTGCAGTTTTCGGAGATTGGCGAGACGATGAGGCAAAGAACTCGGGACAGAATCGCCATCTACCATCCTTTGCAAAATGCTGTCGGGAGAAACATTGGCCAGATCGAACGAATAATGTTCGTGACGCAACGCCTTCTGCTGCATATTGATCGTCTTAGAGGTTCCGGACTCGTTCTCGGGAAAGGAACCAACTGGTTCAGTATCACTCGAGCATTGGCGAGGTACGTTATTGACGAATGGCCTAAAATGGGTCGTTATTTCATGAATTCCTTCTGCGCGGATGAAATGTTTTTGCATACGATGCTGCTTAACTCCCCTTATCGAGACAATGTGTATCACCCCGATGCCGATGATAGCTGTGAATCCATGATGCGTCTCATACATTGGTCAAACGGAGATTTAAAAACATTTCAGACCGACGACTATGAGGAGCTGGTCTCGTCACCAATGCTGTTCGCGCGGAAGTTCGATGAAAGAAAAGACTCCAACATCATTGAAATGATCTCGAGTCATGTCAATTCCTGTAACGCATGACTCTAGGGGCGAAGAGTCCCTGCAATTGCCAGTCTAGATTGGAATATCGGTGAATCAGAAGCAGACTCATTCCGTGAAGTTCAACGCGGTGATGAACATACTATTGACCGCATCCAACATGCTCGTCAGCATAGTCACTATTCCGTATGTCACCCGCGTGCTGTCAGTTGAGGGATATGGGGACGTGACGTTCGCCCAGAACGTGTCGCAATGGCTTTCGGCCATGTGTCTGGTTGGCGTCCCCATGTACGGCCTACGTGAATGCGCCCGCGTGAGGGACGACCCACGGGAGATGGCGAGGGTCGTGCGTGAGCTGCTCGCCATCATCACGATCTTCACCGTCGTGGTGCTGACGTGCTTCGGCGTCTCGATCCTTGTCGTTCCGAGGTTCCACCAGATCGCGGCCTTGATGTGGGTGTTTCTGGTGAGCACCCTGCTGCTGTCGTATGGTGTGGAATGGTATTTCCAGGCGATTGAGCAGTACAAGTACATCACGATCCGCAGCATGGTGTTCAAAATGCTTTCGCTTGTGGCGATGCTGGTCTTCGTGCGAGATGAGGGCGATTACCTGGCCTACGGCGTGATTTTGGCGCTCGTGGTGTGCGGCAACAACGTACTGAATCTGGCCCGCATGCTGCGCATGGTGTCATTCTCCGGTCTCGGTCCGATGTGTATCGGCAGACACCTGCGACCGCTGGCATCGTACGCGGCATTATCCATCGCGACATCCGTGTATTTAGTCTTTGACAGCATCCTGCTTGGCATGTTGTCACCCAGTAACGTTCAAGTTGGGTTCTACCAGCTCGCTGCAAAATTGAAGAACCTTTGCAACAGTGTGGTCAATGCGATTATCAGCGTTTTGATTCCACGGCTTTCCTATTACGCAAAAAACGATTTGGAAGCGTACGGAGCTCTGCTGCGAAAAGGATGGGGATTCCTGTTGAACCTCTGTCTGGGGACCGCCCTGTATCTCTTGGTCTACGCGTACCCGCTGGTGGTGCTGATCTCTTCGGAGAAATATGTGGACGCGGTCCTTCCCGTGCGCATCATCGGCTTGGTGAACCTGTTCTCTTGTATGAGCTACTTTTTCGGCCTTGGCATTCTTTCTCCTTTGGACAAGGAGTCAAAGCTCGCGCGGGCGAACCTCACCGGCGTTCCCACCAGCCTGGTATGCAATCTGCTGCTAGATGGTACGCTCGGTGCGACTGGTGCCGCGATATCGGTCTGCCTATCCGAATTGGTGATTTTCCTGATGCAATTGCATGATTGCTGGCCGGTGCTCAGGGAACATATCGACGCATCCAACATGCTGCGGACGTTTATGTCGCATATCATGGCCGTGGCGGTCGCATTCGCCGCAAGCCTGCCCCTTGCCGGACTGAACGTGGCGGTCCAGGTGGTCGCGGGTTTCGCCGTGTATTCCATAGTCTGGCTTGTCGCGGCCCTGATTATGGGAGAAACAACCGCGCGATGGGCATTCGGAACCTTGCGAGGATTCATGAAAAGGAAATAATCGGAAAGCCGAAAAATTTTTTGGTTCAGTATCCGTATGTGCTCTGCTAGCGCATTGTTTTGCCTTCGAGAATCAAACTTCGTCAGAGGTCTTTCCCTCTACTGGGCATAGGTGTTAAAAGCGATTTACCTGCAATTCAGGTCGCGTCACTATAAGCCATTCGGCAGGTGGAGCAATGACTGGTGAGAATGGAGTGCTCCGGGAGTGCCCGAAAAGCTGGACCGAGATAATGTCGTTTTGAATCAAGCAAATGGTGGTGGACGAACATTCCATGCGATGTTTGCACCACCATTTGCCTAGGGTTATGCTTTTGCGTTACTCCGCTTATGTTTGCCCCGTTCAATCCGTTCCGTTGCTTTGTCCCAAACCAGTTCGAACCAGCGGCCACGGTTGCGATCAACCGTCACAGCAAACAGGCCTTGGCGTATGAAACCAATCAGAGTGCAGGCAAAATAGATCGTCAACAGGATGCCGAGGATTTGCAGAATGGCAAAAGGCTGCTGATAGAGGGTAGCCCGAAAGATTGCGCACTTTGGGTCATGGCCGTCCATGGCACGATGATCAGTTCGCTTCCTCCGGCGTGTCGCCAAGCCGGGACATGCCGAGGTAGCGGCGCGAACTTCACTCGTTCGCGGTCACGTACCGTATGCGCGCGCATGCGAGCATCAGCGCGCTGTCGCCGTACGGGAAGCCGCCGACGACGCGGGTGCGGCGTCGGATCTCCCTGTCCGGCCTTTCTATCATGTTGTTCGTGCGGATCCTCCTGCGGTGCTCGGCGGGGAACTCGGGCAGGAGGTAGGCCGTGCCTCGTCTACGCCTCGCGCAGGCACCTGGCGTCCGCCCCGAGCCTCCGCCCCTCCATCTCCATGGCGACCCGCTCGGCCTTGGCGGTGAGCCCGCGCCTGTAGCGGCCCGCGCGGTACGCCTTCCGACCGCCGGAACGCTCGTATCTGGACGCCCCGGCGATCTCGTCGGCCTGAAGCGTCGGGCATCGCGTTGAGTATCTCGGTGACCTTCTGCGTGACGAGCCGATAGAGCCTGGTCCCGGGCATGTGCCGGTCGATCCGCATGGTGTCCTCGGACATGGCTCCGTCTCCTGGTTTCCAATCGCGGTTTTTCGTTTTGGCGGATGAAAGAACCGTACGCAGGACGCGGGACCCATGCCTTTCACGTCAAAGACGGAAACCCAAAGCGCACAAGAATTCGGACGTTATCTTGGATTTCGTGAACGATGCGTTTAACGAGTTAATGCATGCCAGATAGTCATCAAGCTGAGCTTAGGCAATCCTTCAGGTTTGGTATATCCGAATTCGCCGCCAAACAGGGAAAGCTCGTGTGCGAGAAAGCTTTTGAGATATGTTTCAAAGGTGATTATGCCGTCGAACACGAGAGTTCTCAGTTTCTGATCGAATATGTATCTGCATCAGATTTGCTGGAGCTGTGTCCCCTCTCTGAACGGGAGGACATGCTTGTGGTCGCGTGAGGAGGATGGGCTAAGGAATGGATACCAGTATCCTTTTAGACGGAAAATAGCCAACCTGTTCGAGGTGGCGTTCAAGAATCTTGGCATCTACTCTGCCTAGGCCTTTCTTAATTAGAGTGGCTGCCAGATTTGAAAAAATCTTTTGGTGGGTGCTGCGGGTGGGAAGGAACTTGAGCGTTGCCGTCATGCGAATTTGCCATGGGTCCCCTCGAGTAAGAAAAATGCCACCCTAGTGTGCTTTGGTGAGAGGCATTGGTGGCTTTTAGCAAGTAAACATTATACCAAAAGTATAATTTCCTCGTCCAATCCCGTTGTCTAAATGAAAGTGCAACACCCGTTAGATTGGAGATTGTCCAGATAACCAGTCCGAAGGGATGTTGCACCTATGGGAGAAGTATATTCGCACCTGTCGGAAGAGGAACGCCAGGTCATCC
>OASX01001641.1_pt1 | contig 10225 bp, 9 predicted proteins | sample 1516531 | NCBI WGS metagenome assembly OASX01 (sample SAMEA2579911, study PRJEB22360) | human gut metagenome | biome: human gut; feature: human-associated habitat; material: faeces | place: Denmark | collected 2008/2010
AATTACATTAATTAAAAAACTTAAAACCATTAAATAAATAAAAAACCACTAACTCTATGTGAAATAAATCAAAATTTCACGGTGCAATACTCCTTAGGATGTATGGAAAAAGGAGAAACAGAAATATCTCGCTTGCAATCCTTTCTCCTGACTGAAAATAAAAAGTTATCAATTTGCAACATTGCGCAACATTCATTGCAATTTGATAACAATAGATGCCTCCAGGAAACTATTTATTATGTTCGGCAATGATACTTTTTCCCACGTAAAACGTTCAGAAAATAAAAGAATGGCGGAAATCACGCAATTTCTACATGAAAATGATTTGAGCGTTGACACCACCGTCGAAGTATTTATTACCGTAACTCGTAATGAAAAGCTCATCGCTTGTGGAGGAATTGCCGGGAATATTATTAAGTGCGTCGCTATCAGTAAATCAGTTCGCGGAGAAGGACTGGCACTGAAATTAGCCACTGAACTGATAAATCTCGCCTATGAACGACACTGTACGCATCTGTTTATTTATACCAAAACTGAATACGAGGCGCTGTTCCACCAGTGCGGTTTCTCCACGCTGACCCGCGTTCCTGGAGTGATGGTGTTAATGGAAAACAGCGCCACGCGTCTGAAACGCTACGCCGAATCACTGAAAAAGTTTCGTCATGAAGGGAGCAAAATCGGCTGCATCGTGATGAATGCCAATCCCTTTACCAATGGCCATCGTTATCTGATTCAGCAAGCGGCGGCGCAATGCGACTGGCTGCATCTGTTTTTAGTCAAAGAAGATTCTTCACGTTTCCCCTATGAAGATCGGTTGAATCTGGTAGTAAAAGGCACCGCTGATATTCCGCGTCTAACCGTGCATCGCGGTTCCGAGTACATCATCTCCCGCGCCACGTTCCCCTGCTACTTCATTAAAGAGCAGAGCGTTATTAACCACTGTTATACCGAAATTGATCTGAAGATTTTCCGTCAGTACCTCGCCCCCGCACTGGGCGTAACTCACCGTTTTGTCGGTACTGAACCCTTTTGTCGCGTTACCGCCCAGTACAACCAGGATATGCGTTACTGGCTGGAAACACCGACTATTCCCGCACCGCCCATCGAACTGGTTGAAATTGAGCGGCTGCGTTACCAGGAGTTACCGATATCCGCTTCCAGGGTACGTCAATTGCTGGTGAAAAACGATCTCACGGCTATCGCGCCGCTGGTCCCGGAAGCCACGCTGCACTACTTGCAGAATCTGCTTGAGCACTCCCGCCAGGACGCGGCAGTTCGTCAAAAGACCCCCGCATAAGAAACAGGTGAAAAATGAAAATAAAGCAGCCCGCCGTCGCAGGCACCCTTGAGTCTGGGGATGTGATGATACGCATCGCCCCACTCGATACGCAGGATATCGATCTGCAAATCAACAGCAGCGTTGAGAAACAGTTTGGCGATGCGATTCGCACCACCATTCTTGACGTTCTCGCCCGCTATAACGTGCACGGCGTACAGCTAAATGTCGATGACAAAGGCGCACTGGACTGCATTTTACGTGCACGACTGGAAGCCCTGCTGGCGCGCGCCAGCGGTATCCCGGCTCTGCCATGGGAGGATTGCCAATGATTTCCGCTTCGCTGCAACAACGTAAAACTCGCACCCGCCGCAGCATGTTGTTCGTACCTGGCGCCAATGCCGCGATGGTCAGCAACTCCTTCATTTACCCGGCAGATGCCCTGATGTTCGACCTCGAAGACTCCGTGGCACTGCGTGAAAAAGACACCGCCCGCCGCATGGTTTACCACGCGCTGCAACACCCGCTGTATCGCGATATTGAAACTATCGTGCGTGTTAACGCGCTGGATTCTGAATGGGGCGTTAACGACCTGGAAGCCGTCGTTCGCGGCGGCGCGGACATTGTGCGTCTGCCGAAAACCGACACCGCTCAGGACGTTCTGGATATCGAAAAAGAGATCCTGCGTATTGAAAAAGCCTGCGGTCGCGAAGCAGGCAGCACGGGGCTACTGGCGGCGATCGAATCTCCGCTGGGCATTACTCGCGCGGTGGAAATCGCTCACGCTTCCGAGCGTTTGATCGGTATTGCCCTCGGTGCAGAAGACTATGTGCGCAACCTGCGCACTGAGCGTTCCCCGGAAGGGACCGAACTGCTGTTCGCTCGTTGTTCCATTTTGCAGGCCGCGCGCTCTGCCGGTATTCAGGCATTCGATACGGTCTATTCCGATGCCAACAACGAAGCGGGATTCCTGCAAGAAGCGGCACATATCAAACAACTGGGCTTTGATGGCAAATCGCTCATCAACCCGCGTCAGATTGATCTGCTACACAACCTCTACGCGCCAACTCAGAAAGAAGTGGATCACGCACGCCGCGTCGTAGACGCCGCTGAAGCCGCCGCTCGCGAAGGTCTCGGCGTCGTTTCTCTGAACGGCAAGATGGTTGACGGCCCGGTTATCGATCGAGCCCGTCTGGTGCTCTCCCGTGCAGAACTTTCCGGCATCCGCGAAGAATAAGGCAATCCAAATGACGCAGAAAATTGAACAATCTCAACGACAAGAACGGGTAGCAGCCTGGAATCGTCACGCTGAATGCAATCTTGCCGCTTTCCAGAATTCGCCAAAGAAAACTTATCAGACAGAAAGAACGCGTGATCGCAAACTATGCGCCAACCTGGAAGAGGCGATTCGTCGCTCTGGTTTACAGGACGGTATGACCGTCTCTTTCCACCACGCTTTCCGCGGCGGCGACCTGACCGTCAATATGGTGATGGACGTCATCGCGAAGATGGGCTTTAAAAATCTGACCCTGGCATCCAGTTCCCTGAGCGATTGCCATGCGCCGCTGGTAGAGCATATTCGTCAGGGCGTGGTCACCCGCATTTATACCTCCGGTCTGCGCGGCCCGCTGGCGGAAGAAATCTCCCGGGGCCTGCTGGCTGAACCGGTACAAATCCACTCCCACGGCGGTCGCGTGCATCTGGTACAGAGCGGCGAACTGAACATCGACGTGGCATTCCTCGGCGTCCCATCCTGTGATGAATTCGGTAATGCCAACGGTTATACCGGCAAAGCCTGCTGCGGCTCTCTCGGCTATGCAATGGTTGATGCCGATAATGCAAAACAGGTGGTAATGCTCACCGAAGAGCTGCTGCCTTACCCGCACAATCCTGCCAGCATCAAACAGGATCAGGTTGATCTGATCGTCAAAGTTGATCGCGTTGGCGATGCAGCAAAAATCGGTGCGGGCGCAACCCGTATGACCACTAACCCGCGCGAACTGCTGATTGCCCGCAGCGCCGCGGATGTGATTGTCAACTCGGGCTACTTCAAAGAAGGTTTCTCCATGCAAACCGGGACTGGCGGCGCATCGCTGGCGGTAACCCGTTTCCTGGAAGACAAAATGCGTAGCCGCGACATTCACGCCGACTTCGCCCTCGGCGGTATCACCGCCACCATGGTTGATCTGCATGAAAAAGGGCTAATCCGTAAGCTGCTGGACGTACAGAGTTTTGACGGTCAGGCCGCGCAGTCGCTGGCACGTAACCCGAATCATATCGAAATCAGCGCTAACCAGTACGCCAACTGGGGTTCTAAAGGCGCATCAGTTGATCGTCTCGATGTAGTGGTGTTGAGCGCACTGGAAATTGACACCCAGTTCAACGTCAACGTGCTGACCGGCTCTGATGGCGTACTGCGTGGCGCTTCCGGCGGTCACTGTGATACTGCAATCGCCTCTGCCCTTTCCATCATCGTCGCGCCGCTGGTACGTGGCCGTATCCCGACACTGGTGGATAACGTGCTGACCTGCATCACCCCAGGCTCCAGCGTCGATATTCTGGTCACTGACCACGGTATCGCTGTAAACCCGGCACGCCCGGAGCTGGCAGAACGTCTACAAGAAGCAGGCATTAAAGTGGTTTCCATTGAATGGCTGCGTGAACGTGCGCGTCTGCTGACCGGCGAACCACAGCCGATTGAATTCACCGACCGCGTTGTTGCCGTCGTGCGTTACCGCGATGGTTCGGTGATTGATGTTGTGCATCAGGTGAAGGAATAAACCATGCACCTGCTCCCTGAACTCGCCAGCCATCATGCGGTTTCTATTCCCGAGCTGCTCGTCAGCCGGGATGAAAGGCAAGCACGGCAACACGCCTGGCTCAAACGCAATCCTGTTCCACTGGTCTCCTTTACCGTGGTTGCGCCTGGGCCGATTAAAGACAGCGAGATAACACGCCGAATTTTTAATCATGGCGTAACTGCCCTGTGTGCTTTAGCCGCAAAACAGGGTTGGCAAATTCAGGAGCAGGCTGCACGGGTTTCCGCTAGCGGACCGGAGGGCTTATTAAGCGTTGCCGCTCCGGCCCGTGAACTCAAGCTCGCAACTATTGAACTTGAGCATAGCCATCCTCTCGGGCGTTTGTGGGATATCGATGTCCTGACGCCCGAAGGCGAAATTCTCTCCCGTCGCGATTATTCACTGCCCGCTCGCCGTTGTCTGTTATGCGAGCAAAGCGCGGCTGTTTGCGCGCGCGGGAAAACCCATCAACTGACCGATTTACTCAACCGTATGGAGGCGCTGCTGAACGATGTCGATGCCTGCAACGTCAACTAAAACCACAAAGCTTGCTGCGTCATTAATCGATGATTACGCCCTGCTCGGCTGGCGCGCCATGCTGACTGAAGTCAATCTGTCACCAAAACCTGGCCTGGTGGATCGTATTAACTGCGGCGCGCACAAAGATATGGCGCTGGAAGATTTTCATCGTAGCGCGCTGGCGATTCAGAGCTGGTTACCGCGTTTTATTGAATTTGGCGCCTGTAGCGCAGAGATGGCGCCAGAAGCAGTACTCAGCGGATTACGCCCAATTGGTATGGCCTGTGAAGGCGATATGTTCCGTGCTACTGCGGGTGTGAACACCCATAAAGGCAGCATTTTTTCTTTAGGGCTGATATGCGCGGCGATTGGCCGTTTACTTCAACTCAACCAGCCGGTAACACCCAAAACCGTTTGTTCGACAGCGGCAAGTTTTTGCCGCGGTCTGACCGAGCGCGAACTGCGTACCAACAATCAACAGTTGACGGCAGGCCAGCGTTTATACCAGCAGCTTGGTCTTACCGGCGCACGCGGTGAAGCCGAAGCGGGTTACCCGCTGGTGATCAACCACGCCCTACCGCACTACCTCACTCTGCTGGATCAGGGGATAGAACCTGAACTGGCATTGCTCGATACCTTACTGCTGCTGATGGCGATGAACGGCGATACCAACGTTGCATCGCGCGGCGGCGAGAGTGGCCTGCGCTGGCTCCAGCGCCGGGCACAAACACTATTAAACAATGGAGGCATCCGAACCTCCGCCGATCTCGATTATCTCCGCCAGTTCGACAGGGAGTGTATCGAACGAAATCTCAGTCCCGGCGGTAGCGCCGACCTACTGATTCTTACCTGGTTTTTAGCGCAGATTTAAAAATTAAGCACTTGATAAATTTGGAAATATAAATTGTCGGAGAACCCGTATGTCTTTAGCAAAAGATAATATATGGAAATTATTGGCGCCCCTGGTGGTGATGGGCGTCATGTTTCTTATCCCTGTACCTGACGGCATGCCGCCGCAGGCATGGCATTACTTCGCTGTGTTTGTGGCAATGATTGTCGGAATGATCCTCGAACCAATCCCGGCAACGGCGATCAGTTTTATTGCAGTCACTATTTGCGTTATTGGCAGTAATTACCTGCTATTTGATGCCAAAGAATTAGCTGACCCCGCTTTTAATGCGCAAAAACAAGCGCTGAAATGGGGACTGGCAGGTTTTTCCAGTACCACCGTCTGGCTGGTATTTGGCGCATTTATCTTTGCACTAGGGTATGAAGTTTCTGGATTAGGGCGTCGTATCGCCCTGTTTCTGGTGAAATTCATGGGGAAACGCACGCTGACATTGGGTTATGCGATTGTCATTATCGACATTCTGCTGGCGCCGTTTACACCGTCAAACACTGCACGTACTGGTGGGACCGTTTTCCCGGTCATAAAAAACCTGCCACCACTGTTTAAATCATTCCCGAACGATCCTTCCGCACGTCGTATTGGCGGCTATTTAATGTGGATGATGGTCATCAGTACCAGTCTGAGTTCCTCCATGTTTGTTACCGGCGCGGCACCGAACGTGCTGGGTCTGGAGTTCGTCAGCAAAATAGCCGGCATCCAGATTAGCTGGTTGCAGTGGTTCCTCTGCTTTCTACCGGTTGGCGTTATCTTACTCATCATTGCGCCGTGGCTTTCCTACGTACTGTACAAACCAGAAATCACGCACAGTGAAGAAGTGGCAACCTGGGCAGGTGACGAGCTGAAAACGATGGGTCGCCTGACTCGCAGAGAGTGGACGCTGATTGGCCTGGTCATTCTCAGCTTAGGTTTGTGGGTGTTTGGCAGTGAAGTGATTAACGCCACTGCGGTTGGCCTGTTGGCAGTTTCACTGATGTTGGCGCTACATGTTGTGCCGTGGAAAGACATTACTCGCTATAACAGCGCATGGAACACGCTGGTCAATCTGGCAACGCTGGTCGTTATGGCTAACGGTTTAACTCGTTCTGGCTTTATCGACTGGTTCGCCAGCACCATGAGTACGCACCTGGAAGGCTTCTCACCGAATGCTACAGTAATCGTCCTCGTACTGGTGTTCTACTTCGCGCACTATCTGTTTGCCAGCCTGTCTGCACATACCGCTACCATGCTGCCGGTAATTCTGGCAGTAGGTAAAGGTATTCCGGGCGTACCAATGGAACAACTGTGTATCCTGCTGGTGCTGTCTATCGGTATCATGGGCTGCCTGACACCGTACGCGACAGGTCCTGGCGTCATTATTTACGGCTGCGGCTATGTGAAGTCGAAAGATTACTGGCGTCTTGGCGCTATCTTCGGGGTGATCTACATCTCAATGCTGTTGCTGGTTGGCTGGCCGATTCTGGCTATGTGGAACTAATACGTTCGTCAATCGCTGAATAAATCAACAGGTCCGCCAGGTAAACCCACCTGGCGGGCTTTTTTATGATTTAATAGATAGTATTCAGTGTATGTATGAGTTTCACCTCCATTATGAAAACATTCTGCCGTAACACCGCTTTACTGGCGGCTTCTCTGCTCCCCTTCTCTTCAGGCAATGCCGCAGACTTACAGGCCAAACAGTATGGCGATTTTGATCGCTATGTACTGGCGCTCTCATGGCAAACCGGATTTTGCCAAAGCCAGCACGATCGAAATCGTAACGAACGAGATGAATGTCGCCTGCAAACCGAAACGGCCAACAAAGCCGATTTCCTGACCGTACACGGCCTGTGGCCTGGATTGCCTAAGTCTGTCGCAGCGCGCGGCGTTGATGAACGTCGCTGGATGCGCTTTGGCTGCGCCACCCGCCCAATCCCCAACTTACCAGAAGCGCGCACCAGTCGGATGTGTTCTTCACCAGAAACAGGGGTATCACAGGAAACTGCGGCTGAGCTGAGTAAAGTTATGCCTGGCGCTGGCGGGCGTTCTTGTCTGGAACGTTATGAATACGCTAAACATGGCGCCTGTTTTGGTTTTGACCCGGACGCTTACTTCGGTACGATGGTGCGTCTGAATAAAGAGATCAAAGAGAGCGATGCCGGACAATTTCTTGCCGATAACTACGGTAAAACGGTGAACCGCAGCGCTTTTGAAGCTGCCATCGCCAAAAGCTGGGGTAAAGAGAACGTTAAAGCGTTCAAGCTAACTTGCCAGGGCAACCCGGCATATCTGACTGAAATCCAGATTTCACTAAAAGCTGACGCCATCAACGCGCCACTTTCTGTAAGTTCATTCTTGCCACAACCGCACCCGGGCAACTGCGGTCAAACATTTGTGCTCGATAAAGTCGGCTATTAAGGTCAAGCCCACGGAGAATTAATTCATCACGAGGATTTATCCCTCAGGTAAAGACTTGATTAAGATTCATACAACAGGCTGACAATGAGGAATTCCCTGAATGTGACGTAAATCACTTCAAAGTGTGGGCAACAGTCAGTATCATCATGTGAGTTAAACCCTCGCCGCCTGACGGTGAGGGTTTTCTTTTGGGTATGTTTATCTGCGACACTCGCAGTACCGACGACATGGAGTAAAAATGTCCAGACCAACTATCATCATTAACGACCTGGATGCCGAACGCATCGATATTCTGCTGGAACAACCTGCTTATGCGGGTTTGCCAATCGCCGACGCGTTAAACGCAGAGTTGGATCGCGCCCAAATGTGTTCGCCAGAAGAGATGCCACACAACGTGGTAACGATGAACAGCCGGGTGAAATTCCGCAATCTTAGCGATGGCGAAGTCCGTGTGCGCACGCTGGTGTATCCGGCAAAAATGACCGACAGCAATACTCAGCTTTCCGTTATGGCTCCGGTTGGCGCCGCACTGCTGGGATTACGCGTTGGCGACACCATTCACTGGGAACTTCCGGGCGGTACCGCAACCCACCTTGAAGTACTGGAACTCGAATATCAGCCAGAAGCCGCTGGCGACTACCTGCTTTAATCCCATCTGCACAAGCGTTACTCGCTTTGCTCAGAGGATGCACCTGCATCCTCTTTCCGCTCAAATATCAACCAGATTTATCATTTTGCTCTTTATTGCGAAGTTCTAATCTGAACAGGTTATCACCTGTGGAAGCCATTATGAGCGAAGCTCTCGGTATTACAGCATTTTATATATTCATAGCAGCGATTATTGTCGCCGCAGTGCTGTACCTTGAACAACGCTGGTAGCACCTGACTTTATTCATTTCCAGAATCGATATTTAATTAAAATCAAATCAACTCCGCAAATGATAGATTCATAATCAATAATGTGCTGTTATGTATTCATGCAAAAACAAGGAGAGAATGCTTATGTACAAAACAATCATTATGCCAGTGGATGTATTTGAAATGGAATTAAGTGACAAAGCCGTTCGTCACGCTGAATTCCTCGCCCAAAAAGATGGGGTTATCCATCTACTTCACGTATTACCAGGCTCCGCCAGCCTGAGTTTGCACCGTTTTGCCGCTGATGTTCGTCGTTTTGAAGAGCATCTGCAACATGAAGCAGAAGAGCGTCTGCAAACGATGGCCAGCCACTTCAGCATCGATCCTTCCCGTATTAAACAACATGTTCGTTTTGGTAGTGTTCGGGACGAAGTGAACGAGTTAGCGAAAGAACTCGACGCGGATGTCGTGGTTATCGGTTCACGCAACCCGTCTATTTCGACCCATCTGCTAGGATCTAACGCCTCCAGCGTAATCCGCCATGCGAATCTGCCAGTATTGGTCGTGCGCTAATTACGCAGAATCTGTATCGAGCCCTGCCCGGAATCATCCCGGCGGGGCTTTTTTATGAGCAATAAAAAAGCCGCCCGGTTTGACCCTGGCGGCTAAACAATTGCAGGTGAATCTTACTTCTTTTTATGCTGTTTTAGTGCGAATCAGATAATCAAAAGCACTCAGAGAGGCTTTAGCACCTTCGCCAGTGGCGATGATGATCTGCTTGTACGGAACAGTTGTACAGTCACCAGCAGCGAATACGCCTCTGACGTTAGTTTCGCATTTCGCATCGATGATTATCTCACCCATGCGGTTACGTTCGACTGCGCCTTCCAACCAGTTGGTGTTCGGCAGCAGACCAATCTGGACGAAAATACCGGCCAGTTCGATGTTGTGAATATCGCCGCTTACGCGATCACGGTATTCCAGACCAATGACCTTGCTACCGTCGCCTTTCACTTCGGTGGTTTGCGCATTCAGAATGATGTCGACGTTTTTCAGACTACGCAGTTTGTCCTGCAATACCTGGTCGGCTTTCATTTCTGGCGCAAACTCAAGCAGGGTTACGTGTTCAACAATACCCGCCAGGTCAATTGCCGCTTCCACGCCAGAGTTACCGCCACCAATCACCGCCACACGTTTACCTTTAAACAGCGGACCGTCACAGTGCGGGCAGTAAGTTACACCTTTAGTGCGATACTGTTCTTCACCCGGAACGTTCATGTTACGCCATTTCGCGCCGGTCGCCACGATAATGCTGCGTGCTTTCAGCACTGCGCCGGACGCAGTTTCAATCTGATGCAGACCGCCTTCAACAGCCGCCGGAATCAGTTTGCTGGCGCTCTGGCTGTCAATGACATCCACATCGTATTCATCAACGTGGACTTTCAGGGCGCCAGCCAGTTTCTGACCTTC
>OASX01001648.1_pt1 | contig 10191 bp, 11 predicted proteins | sample 1516531 | NCBI WGS metagenome assembly OASX01 (sample SAMEA2579911, study PRJEB22360) | human gut metagenome | biome: human gut; feature: human-associated habitat; material: faeces | place: Denmark | collected 2008/2010
GATTTTATGCGGGGGGGGAGCCGAGGATGAGGTAATCCATACGGTCTGCAGCCACGGATACGGAATCCACGAGTGGATCGACGCGAAGCCGGAGCACGAGATGGAAAAAGTCCTCTTCGCGGCAGATGAGCTGACCGGTCTGATCTGGGCGGCAGCGAAGATGCGCCCATCAAAGAGTACGAAGGACATGGAAGTGTCCAGCTTAAAGAAGAAATTTAAAGATAAGAAATTTGCTGCAGGATGTTCCAGGGACGTCATCACAAAAGGTGCCGGGAATCTCGGCTGGGAACTGCCGAAGTTAATGGAAATGACGATCCTCGCCATGAGATCCTGCGAGGATTCCGTTGCGGAAGAGATGAAGAAGATGGGGTTGGCGGAGTAAGAGCGTATTGCTGACCAGTATAATAAAAACCTGAGGAGCTGTGTTGAGACCTCTCAGTTTTTTTGCCTTCCGGCTTATGTTTTCTTACAGTCAGCGCAGTAAGTGCGCAGACCTGCAGAACAGTCACAATTTCAGACTAATTGTTCAGCAATTTTGCACGCTTACCGCACTGACTGCACTGTCTATTTTCTGCTCTTGATCTGTGCCGTCATCTTATTGGGCAGGCAGACGATGATCTCGCCGTCCAGATGGATCTTTCCCTGGTGGACACAGATCTTGTCGGGGCATGTGGCCTCGGAGACCCACGCCTCCCCATCTTTGATGATCAGGTGGTTTGTGCCGCCGGACACGCTGTCTATAGTGAGTTCCTGATCTTTTGCGAGATCGAGGGTTTCGACTACTTTTCCATCGACGGAAACTTCAACGATCTCCGCAGGGCTTTTATGCATCAATTTTGCCCCGAGAAAAAGAAGAACGGCTGCCGCAAGTATTACGGCGATCAGGATCATATCCTGTTTTTTTAAAAGTTTCTGTTTCGTATCTTTGCTTTCTGTCATAAAAAATCCCTGAAAATAGTGTAATGGTAACTGTTTCGTGTTTTGCATCAGCGCCGGGCAAAAAATCCGGGAGACTGTCTGATCTAAATATTACTGTTTGATAATAAAGTCTTCCATTCCATCCGAATAGTAAACATTGTAATCCTCATCGATAAAGCATGCGTAGATTCCATCCAGGGAATTCGCAAGCTCCAGTCCTTTTTCCAGGCCAAGGGAAAAGCAGGTGGTGGAGAGACCATCCCCGTCCACGGACTCCTCGGAGAGGATCGTCACGGAGATCAGTCCATTATCGTAAGGATACCCGGTTGCCGGGTTTAAAATGTGATGGTAATTCTTTCCGTCGATCTCAAAATGCCGCTCGTAGACACCGGATGTCACGACGGAGAGATCCTTGATCCCAAGCACCTCAAATGTCTCATCCCTGTCCGCAAAAGGTTTCTGCAGCCCGATGTTGAATTTGCTTCCGTCCGGCTTTTCGCCCACGCAGAGGACGTTTCCGCCGAGATTGATAATGGCGCTCTTCACACCGGCATCCAGGAGCTGTTCCTTGATCCGGTCGGCGATATAGCCCTTCGCGATGGAACCCAGATCGATGGTGGTATCCGGGGAGAGGAATGTCAGCGTATTTCCGGAGAGGACGAGGTTGTGGTAATCCACCTTCGGAATATCTGCTTCGATGTCTGCTTCATCCGGGATCACGGCCTCGCCGCTTGTGAAATTCCAGAGGGAACTCAACGGCTCGATCGTAATGTCAAAGGCACCGTCAGATTTCTCGCAGTATTCCAGACCTTTTGCCAGAAGCGCTGCCATGTCGTCGGAGACCGTGACAGTGTCGGAGGTCCGATGGTTGATCTTGTAGAGCTCGCTGGTCTCTAAGGTCTTGCTGAAAATATTCTCATACTCTTTACAAAGTGCCATCGAATCGTCTAAGATAGAGGAGTCGTCGGAATCGTAGAGCGTGATGGTGACGAAGGTGTTGAGCAGAAAATCGGAACGGCTGAGAGGAGTCTCCTGTGTGAGAAGTCCCGGTCCGCTGCTTGTTCCACACCCGCTCAATGTCATGCCGGAAACAAAGAGGAGACCGGCGGCACAGAGGCCAAATATTGTTTTTTTATTCATGTGTTATATACTTCCTGTACGATAAATATTATAAGCTCATTCGACAGCGGAAATTTTGTATATTAATACGAAAACGCAGACCGCAGCAGGCACTCGTGCCTGTCGTACAAAATATCAGAAGCTGCACTGCCGGATATCCGGTTTATTCTAACAAATGAACTTTTGAAAGTCAAGAAAGAGGAGAATAGATCCGATGAATCGAGAAAAAAAGGCAATAACTGTGGCATTGTATGGGCTCCTGATTGCCCTTGCCATGGTGCTGAGTTTTGTTGAGACAATGATTCCCATCCCGATCCCAGTCCCAGGCATAAAGCTGGGACTGGCGAACCTTGTAACGGTGGTGGGGCTCTATTTAATTGGAATCCCCGGAACCATCGCCGTGACCCTGATCCGCATCGTTCTTGTGGGACTGTCATTTGGAAATCCCTACAGCATGATCTACGGGCTGTCTGGAAGCTTTTTAAGCTTGTTTGTGATGGCGGTATTGAAGAAGACCGGAAAGCTCTCCCAGGTCAGCATCAGCGTTCTTGGCGGTATTGCCCACAATATCGGCCAGATCACCTTTGCGGCAGTTATCGTCCAGACACCAGGGGTATTTTATTATCTGCCATTTCTTCTGGCAGCCGGATGCATCGCGGGAACACTGATCGGAATCGTCGGCGGAATCATTACGGAGCGGCTTCAGCGTGCGATGCGGGGGATAAAAAAATAAAATAGCGATTGTATTAGGGTGGTAAATTTATTATAATAAAATGTAACAGGTTGCAGGTGCGGCAATTTGTTCTGCAAAAAACGCGCTGCAAGTTTACTTGTATAAGTGTTTTTGCAGAGCAGATTGATATAGGGCGGCCGCCCTGTGCTTCTTGTTTTTGTGCAGCGAAAACAAGAAGATACGCACGTTATACTTAAATCTGTCAATATACCGTAAAAAAACGGAGGAATTCAATCATGATTGAAATGTCAATAAAGAAACTGGTTCAGTACGGCAGAACGACCGGACTTATCGAAGCCGAAGATGAGATCTACGCAAGAAACCAGATCCTGGAAGTACTGAAAATGTCCGAATACGAGGAGCCGGGCGAGATTACAGACGAGATCAGCCTGGAAGATACCTTAAACGCGCTCACCGACTACGCGGCAGAGCAGGGGATCCTTGAAAACAACAGCGTCGTATACCGGGATCTTTTTGACACGAGACTCATGAACTGCCTGATGCCGCGCCCAAGCGAGGTTGTAAAGAAATTCCACGGGGAGTATGAAAAGTCCCCGGAGGACGCAACGGCTTATTTCTACAAACTGAGCCAGGACTCCGACTATATCCGCCGCTACCGTGTCTGCAAGGACTTGAAGTGGATCACAAAGACGGAGTACGGCGACCTGGACATCACGGTAAACCTCTCAAAGCCTGAGAAAGATCCGAAAGCTATCGCCGCTGCAAAAACCATGAAGCAGAGCGGATATCCGAAATGCCTGCTCTGTATGGAAAACGTGGGCTACGCGGGCCGAATCAACCATCCGGCGAGAAACAACCACCGGATCATTCCGCTGACCTTAAACGGCGAGTCCTGGGGCTTCCAGTATTCCCCGTACGTCTACTATAATGAGCACTGCATCGTCTTCAACGGAAAACACACCCCGATGAAGATCGACCGGAATACGTTCAAAAAGTTATTTGATTTTGTGACCATGTTCCCGCATTATTTCCTGGGATCCAACGCGGATCTCCCGATCGTCGGCGGTTCCATCCTGACCCACGACCATTTCCAGGGCGGAAGATACACCTTCGCGATGGCGAAAGCACCGGTGGAGAAAAGTTTTACAGTGAACGGTTACGAGGATGTGGAAGCAGGAATCGTAAAATGGCCGATGTCCGTGATCAGGATCCGCGGTGAGAAGAAAGAACGCCTTGTGGATCTTGCGGATAAGATCTTAACTGCATGGCGCGGATATACAGACGCGGACGCGGATATCTACGCGGAGACAGACGGGGAGCCACATAACACGATCACCCCGATCGCGAGATTCCGCGGCGGAAAGTTTGAGCTGGATCTGGTACTGAGAAATAACCGCACCACGGAGGAACGTCCGTTAGGTCTGTTCCATCCGAACCCGAAGCTCCACCACATCAAGAAAGAGAACATCGGACTCATCGAAGTCATGGGCCTGGCAGTTCTTCCGTCGAGATTGAAGGATGAGCTTGCCCTGCTTTCCGACTATATCGTGGAAGGAAAGGACATCCGCAGCGAGGAATCCATCGCAAAACATGCAGACTGGGTAGAAGAGTTCCTTCCGAAATATGAGAAGATCACAAAGGATAATGTGATGGAGATCTTACAGGATGAGGTCGGCCATGTGTTCGCGAATGTCCTTGAGGATGCGGGCGTTTATAAGCGCACAGAGGCGGGGCGTGAGGCATTTGGAAAATTTATCGAGACATTAAACAGGTAACAAAATTGTTGCCGGAACCGTTACATTTTCCTTAAAACTTTCATAAATGTAGGGACTTCGTCTCGCCAAGCGCGGGAAAGTGTGTTATATTGGTATTTGTTTCATAACTGCTAAGATTCTTCGCAGTTACAAGCAAAAATCCATTCCGGATCGGTTTTGCCGATGGGATTTTTGCTTTCCAGCCCATACTTTTTTACGGTCAGCGCAGCAAGTGTGCAGATCTATTGTGCAGCTGCTGGGCTTTAAATGATGGAAAAAGGAGACTGCCATGTTAAATGAGGAGAAGATCCGGCTGATGACGGGTATCGCCATGTTTGAAAAGAAAATGATGAAGGAATCCATCCCGGCAAACCGGTATTTCAAGAGCGACTACGTTGGAAGCCATCTGATCCGGTCTTTTATCGCGTACTCGCTGACCGTGTGCCTGTGCCTGGTGCTGTGGGTCCTTTACCGGTTCGATGATCTGCTCAACGCCATGGCGGTGGATGACCTGATCTCTCTCGGGGTGCGCCTTGTATTCTACTATGCTGCGGGACTTCTCGCATATCTTGTTGTGACCTGGAAGATCTATTCGAGACGTTATGACGAAGCAGCCGGAAGACTGAAGATCTATCAGGCAAAGCTGCGGCGCCTTGATAAAAAATATGACCAGTAGCCTGCAAAGGAAAACGGGGAGGAAAAGAGTAAGTGATCGGACTTTTAGTATTCAAGGAAAAACTGAAACAATTTTATGGAAAGTATAATATTTACATCGTACCGGTCGTAAAATTCCTGGTGGGATTCCTTACGTTCTGGCTGATCAACGCGAATGTAGGTTTTATGTCGAAACTTAAGAATCCGCTGATCCCGGTGGTGATGGGACTGGTTGCCTCCTTTATTCCATATGGAGTGACAGCGTTTCTGGCCGGTGTTTTTATCCTGATCCATGTTGCCCAGGTGTCTCTGGAGATCGCTCTGGTCATCTTTGTGTTCGTGCTGGCGGTGACCGTCCTTTACTACGGATTCCGGCCGGGTGACGGATATCTGCTTCTCCTGACACCGTTACTGTTCTTCCTGCGGATTCCGTATGTGGTGCCGCTTGTGGTAGGACTTTCTGGAAGCCTTGTGTCCATCGTTCCTGTGTGCAGCGGTGTCTGCATCTACTATATTCTGATGTATTTAAAGCAAAATGCGGGAACACTGACGGGAAGTTCGATGGCGGAGATGGCAGACCGGTTTATCCAGATCGTAAAGAATGTATTTGGAAATGAGCTGATGTGGGTCATGGTGGCTGCATTTGCCGCTGCGATCCTTGTGGTCTTCATCCTTAAAAATCTTTCAGTAGACTACTCCTGGTCCATCGCCATCGTTGCGGGAGTGATCACACAGCTTGCAGTGATCTTTATCGGTGATTTCAATTTCAACCTTCCGGTATCCGCAGGTTCCATGATCTTTGGAATCGTCGCATCGGTGGTGATCGCCCTGATCTACCAGTTCTTTGTGTTCGCGGTGGATTATACGAGAACAGAGTATCTGCAGTATGAAGACGATGACTACTATTACTATGTGAAAGCTGTCCCGAAGCTCACGGTGTCTGCACCGGATGTGAAGGTACAGCGGATTTATTCGAGAAAAAATGTGAGACATGAGAAGAACGAAACTCGTGAATAATTGTACGGAGGTAACAAAATGACAGAATTTCTTGGGAATATGTATTCCTGGTTTACATTTATTCCGAAGATCACATTGTCGAATCTTTTTGAAATTCTGATCCTCACAGTTCTGATCTATGAAGTCCTTTTATGGGTGAAGTCGACGAGAGCGGGAGTGCTTCTCCGCGGTGGTATGATCATTGTTGGTTTTTACCTGCTGGCGGCGATGCTCCATTTAAATACGATCACCTGGATCATCAACCATATGGGCCAGCTCGTATTGACAGCCCTCATCATTATCTTCCAGCCGGAGCTTCGAAAAGCGCTGGAGCAGCTCGGAAGCAAAAATATCATCACAGACCTTTTTATTTCTGAGAATTCCAGACAGCAGGAAGGATATACAGAGAAGACCGTAAATGAGATTACCCGTGCGGCCTTTGAAATGGGAAAAGTAAAGACAGGAGCCCTGATCGTCATCGAGCGCGACACTCCGCTTCCAGAGATCGAACGCACGGGAATCCCGGTGGACGGAATCGTCACGAGCCAGCTTCTGATCAATATTTTTGAACACAATACGCCTCTTCACGACGGCGCGATCATTATCCGTGGAAACCGCGTGACCTCTGCGACCTGTTATCTGCCGCTTTCTGATAACCTGAGCATCAGCAAAGACCTGGGAACAAGACACCGTGCGGCTCTTGGAATCAGTGAGAGCACGGACAGCCTGACTGTTGTAGTCTCCGAGGAGACTGGACGGGTATCCCTGGCGGAGGGCGGAAGTCTCAGAAGGATCAACAGTCCGGAAGAGTTAAAGCTTGCGATCGCTGCAAAGCCGGAGGAGGAGACGGTATCCGGCCCGTTCAAACTCTTGAAGGGATGGCATAAAAATGAAAGAAAAGCAGAATAGACGATGGGGACTTTTGCTGATTTCCTTCCTGTGTGCCTTTTTAGTCTGGCTGGGGGTCGTCAATGTGGCGGATCCGGTCATGACGGATACTGTGGAGGTGCCGGTAGAGATCATTAACAGCGACGTCCTCACGAAGAACAACCTGACATATGCGGTTGTCGGAAAATCGACAACCACAGTTCAGTATGAGGTAAAGACGACAAATGCGTATCGGATCCGTTCCTCAGATTTCCGGGCGTACGCGGATATGACAGACATGTGGTCCGTGACAGGCGCGATCCCGATCAAGGTCGAGGTCCTAAACCACTCCGAATACCTGGTCTCCATGCCGGTGAGCCGGACGGGAACGATCAAGATCGAGACGGAACCGCTTCAGAGGAAGACATTTACCATCGGCGTCATGACGACGGGAATGCTTGAGGACGGCTACCAGACTGGCAAGGTGACACTGTCACCGGAGACACTTACGGTTGAAGGTCCGGAATCCCTGATCGGACAGATCAGCAGCGTCGGAATCGAGATCAACTTAGACGGAAAGAACGCGGATTGGAGCGATTCGGAGGAACCGAAGTTCTATGACGCGAACAAAAACAGCATTACGATCAGCGATCGTCTGATCAGTAACTGCAAGAGTGTCGATTATACCATGGAGATCCTGAAAGTGAAGAATCTGAGCCTGGATTTCGATGTCACCGGTGAGGTGGCGGGCGGTTATCGCTACACAGGTGTGGAGTGCGGACTTAAGAGTGTCCCGGTGGTCGGATTAAAGAGCGCTCTGGCATCCTTAAATACGATCACGATCCCGAAGGAAGAGCTTGATGTTTCCGGCGCGAGGGCAAATATCGTGAAGACTATTGATCTGAATGATTATCTGCCGGAGGGAGTTTCCCTGGCTGGGAAGGACAGTTCCGAGATCACGGTGACACTTACGGTGGAGCAGTTGAAGGAACGGGAATATACGGTCCGCATCAGCGCTGCCAGTTATGTTGGGGCGGACAGCTCCTACAGCTATCGGGCAGACCCGGGAACGGTCACAGTCCGGATCCGTGCGCTTCAGGAAGAACTTGACAGCCTGCAGCTTACGGCTGAGGACCTGAGGCTGAATGTCTCTGGAATGGGAGAGGGAAGCCACCAGGTTCAGCCGACGCTTAACAGGGAGCTTGATTCTGCCTATGATTTGCTGGGAATTTCCAGCTGTACGGTAACTGTCGCAAAGGAACAGGAGTCTGCGACGGAGACAGAGCCTGAGACAACTGAGAAAGAGACAACAAAAGCGTCGGAAACTGCCCCTGAGAGCAGCAGCGAGGCGGAGACAGAGGGGGAGACCGCTGCGTCTGCGACAAGACACGCGGTGATCGTCCCGCCGGAGACGACGGAAGCACGTCAGGCGACAGGTCTTCAGACCATATTTCGAAATTAGGAGTTAAAAATACTTATGGTAAAGCAAAAAGTTACGATCGAAAACCCAACCGGTCTTCATCTGAGACCGGCAGGGCTTCTGTGCAAGGAGGCACTGCGGTTTCAGAGTTCGATCAAATTTGAATATGGAAACACAACAGCTAATGCAAAAAGTGTACTGAGCGTGCTGGGGGCATGTGTAAAGTGCGGAGATGAGATCGAATTGATCTGTGAGGGAGCGGACGAAAAGGAAGCTCTGGAAACGATCACGGAACTGATCAATGGCGGTCTCGGAGAGTAGGCTGATATGCTGGTTTATGTGATTTGTTACGGCGCTGCCATGCTTTTTGCATTCAGCGCCCATTTTACCTTATCAGGAATGTCACTGATGTTTGCAGCACTATATCTTTATCTGTGGGAATATGGGAAAAGCGGCAATCCGCTTCATCTCCGCGGACTGTTTTCCTTGTTTTATGTGGGAGGAGAAGGAATCTCCTGCCTGAAGCTGTCAAACCTTCAGAAGGACTGGAGTTTAGAGACCTGGGCGTGCTTTTTTGTAGCTTTTGCGGCATTCTGGAATGTGTACGCACTGGCAGAAAAGAAATTTGGATATGGGGAAGAAAAAAAGACTGTAGCTGGTTTTTCTCAGAAGTTTACAGAGAAGGCTGCAGAGAGATACGGGACAAGAATTTTCATTGCACTTACCGGGCTGACAATTCTGTCCCTGACTGCCTTTTTGTTTGAGGCATTCCGGTTGGGATATGTGCCGTTTCTCCTTCGGGGAGTGCCGCATGCCTACTCATATTTCCATATTTCCGGGGTCCATTATGTGACGGTGTCATGTGTACTGGTCCCGTCCATGGAAGTGCTGTTATGGTTCTATGACAGGGAGATGGGGAAGGCGAAAAGAATCGTTTCCCTCATTATGACAGGGATCGCGCTCCTGATCCCGGTGCTTTGTGTATCGAGATTTCAGCTGATCTTTGCGGTGATTCTCGCAGTGCTGACATTTATGATTGTCAGCGGACATAGGAAAATCAGGTATCTTTTCATGGCAGCGGCGGGACTTGTTCCACTCTATGTGATCTTAACGATTGCCAGAAGCCATGATGTGACGTATCTGAATGGAATCTTTGAGATGAAGAATGCGGCTACGCCGATCTTTATCACGCAGCCTTACATGTATATTGCAAACAATTACGACAATTTTGACTGTCTGGTACGGGAGCTTCCGGCCCATTCTATGGGACTAAAGGGAATGTTTCCGCTCTGGGCATTATCGGGGCTTAAGTTTATAAAGCCTGCATTAGTGGACTGGCCGATCTACGTGAATAAGGAGGAGCTGACTACGGTTACACTCTTCTATGACGCGTACTATGATTTTGGAATTGCCGGTGTGTTTCTGTTTTCATCAGTATTGGGAGTGGCTGCCGCATGGCTTTCTGCAAGGACATACCCGGGAAGAAATCCGGCGTGGTACCTATTCTATTCTCAGGGAGCGCTCTATTTTATGCTCTCGTTTTTTACAACCTGGTATTCCAATCCTACGACCTGGTTTTACTTTGTGGTGACCGGTGCCTTTGGAATTTTTTTAGAGATTAAATACAACAGACGGAGGAGACAGCTATGATATCAGAAAAAATGAAACCATTTATGGCAAATAATTCCGCGATCCGCGCAATGTTCGAGGAAGGGAAAAGAATGGCTGGTGTTTAAGGCAGGGGGGGGAGAGATTAAGTAAATGCTCTT
>OASX01001651.1_pt1 | contig 10157 bp, 13 predicted proteins | sample 1516531 | NCBI WGS metagenome assembly OASX01 (sample SAMEA2579911, study PRJEB22360) | human gut metagenome | biome: human gut; feature: human-associated habitat; material: faeces | place: Denmark | collected 2008/2010
AAGGAGGTATAACCTCGGAAGAAACATTGCAAAATATATTTCAAAACTTTTGCATAGGAAAATAGCTTAACCTGCTGATTATCAATTATCTATATAACCAACTGATAGATATATACATAATAGAAGCAAATACTAAGTCAGAAAATGTAATATCTCTGATTTTTTCAACTTTTGTCCCTCGTTTGTCCTTCAGCGTGGCATCAAGGGACAAAATTTTGTCCCTTGATGTAATTTTGAGGCTTTTCTCTATAAAATCTGTCAAAATAGCAGATATTTGATGTCTGAATAATGTTTTTTATTTCTCAGTCTCAAATATATTTGAATTGTACAGCATTGATAAACAGTTATATACATTGATATATTCGGAATAAGAATTACTACAGATGATATTCTGATGTAAATACAAATAACATTCTATTGAAATATTAATCTTAGAATTCCTACTGGTTGGTACCTACAATATTGTCATGGACTTGCTGGTTCTGAACCAACTTTATTTTATTGTGGAACTTTTCAATATTATCCACATTTTTAGTGGACAGCAAGATTATTGGAAATAATAACAGAAACGAATGGAGAATTTGGAAAAGACCTCTATCTAACCAGTCAAAAAAATTCTATCAATGATGAAGAAGTTATTTCCAATAACAAACTGCATCAAAACGGTAGAGTTGTATATAAGTGGGCTATACAAACATTATCTTATGACTTATAATCTCTCGTTCGCAAAAATTGTTTATCATTGCAACGGATAATCAATTATTCCGTATCTGATTGATACACAAATAGCAAATACTATGGTAGAAAGTTGTTGGTAACGATTTGGCGACAGCGGTGTTGCACTAATCTTCTGCATTATGCTTTGTCAAACAACTCTGATATAAAAGTAGCCAATTTCTTGATTAAACCAAGGATTTGACTACTTTTAAGTTATAATCTCATTTGACAGTTATAAATAGTCATATTTCAACTATAATTGATGAATTACGACCCCAAAAACCATGTCCGACCTTCGGGATGAATCAATCCAATCTCTTTCATCTCAGAAAGAATATTGCCAATCATACGCTCTTGTTGCTCTTGGGTCTTATTCTGGGGTAATACCTCTTTCAAATATTCAAAAATGGCATCACGCTTTGCTCCTGAGGAACCTGCATTCTGCAAATATTGTATTATCATTTGCTGAATCTTTGCCTTATCAAGCCCCTTGTTTCCCTAATCAAATAAGCTGATAAACAGACAGTTGAAATCTTACGGCCCTAAAATTGATTCTTGCGGCCCTAGACAAACGATGGAAAATCCGGTGCTTTTACATAACGGGTATATTTGCCTGCACCATCTTTCTGTATAATCCCTGCATTTTTCATCTTTGAAATCAAGCCTCTAATTTGTTTTTCGGACAACATGTCTTGAAATACCTTTTTGAGAAAAGAACGATTTATATAACCATTTTTATGAAAACAGCCTGAAACCAACTTGAGGTAATTCATATTCATTCCTTTCAATCTTTCAGCAGACTCATTCCGATACTCCTCGGACAAGCGATGAGAGCTGTTTTCGTAACCGATAAGGTTTTCTTCCGACAATTTTCATAAAATCTTTTCATCAAGCCCCTCGCAATCCCTCATTGCCATTTTGTACAAAGCCAGCAATTCAAAGACATTCAGTTGCTCGGCAAAGGATTAACCGACTGCATACCTTTTGGTAAAGCCTGTCAGTAGTCTTTGGCTTTTCTACAATCACGATGTATAAGCAACAGTTCACATTTGTTATTCATACCATCCAGCCTAGCTCCCCTACTATATGACACTAATAGCAGTTGCTTTCCCCTCACGGTTCAAACTTCTCCTTTCGGAAGGGCTTCATTGTCCGAGCAGCTTAGTACAAGACCATTACTGGTTATGCACCTGCCGTAGGCTACTGCTGACGAAACAGCAGGTTCAATCAGATTATTACTTTTTTTGTAATAGTCAGTAAAACAATCACATACACAACTTAGCACGTCACAGTAATACAGTTGTAGAACATTTTATCCACTCCCTGACCGGAACGCTCCACCAATCCTGTCTTCTGCAATATCTCGCTCATCAGTTTACTGCGCGGAACGCTGTTCACTGTCAAAATGTTGTTCATATCCACTCCGGACGGAAAACCACCAGCATTGGTAATGGTTATACTATCGGGATATTGCTTGATGACAACATCGCTCTGAATCAACATTGAGCGGTGGCAACAAGCATTCAATATCGCCTCTCTGATTGCCCCCTTGTTGAAAGATGGTATATCGAATATATAAGAGCCGTCATTGTAATGCAGAAGCGAATTGCTGGCAGGCTGGTTGATGTAATCCCATACCTTGTCAATCACTATGTAAGCGTCTCCGCGGTTCTATATAGTGTGGTAGAATAAAAAGTTTAATAAGCCTTGTTTAGCTATTCTCCTTTTCTCATTTGTCAGGCAGGAGTTCCCTATATTTTTCCAGTGGCGTGTTCGGTTGCCATTCTGCGGTTCTGTTTATCACATCCGTGAGATACTTAAACAGATTTACTTTATGCATCCTGCAAGTGAGTGCTATCGTGTAGAGTATGGCGCCCCGTTCGGCACCCTTATGGCTGCCGAAGAACAATGAGTTTTTTCTTGACAGGAATATGTACCGGTTCATCCGTTCAACTATATTGTTGTCCAGGAAAGTGTCACCATAGTTGAAGATGTCCACTACGGCATTCCACTCATTGTGAAGATAGGTAATGGCTCCCTTAGTTCGCTCTTGGGTAACAAGTCCCCCCGTTCTTCTATTTCATCAAGCACATCTTTTATTTCCCCGAGTATGTCCAGAGCATACTTTTTGCGGTGTGCAAGATGCTGTTCCGCCGTCCATCCGTCCACCCCGACTTTATGCTTATGCTCGTTTTGATAAAGTTTGTTTATCAGTTCCACGCTTCTTTTTACATCCGGGTCGTTCTCACCGCTATCTATAAATTTCCGTTTTATATGTTGCAGGCACGGGATGCGTGTGATATGGGGATAAGCATCGCTTTCGAGCTTCCGGTAAGGTGAGTAGCCGTCGCTTTGTATGATGCCTTTGCAACCGCCTAATTCGTTAAGAATAACTTTTTCAGAGCGGGAGCCGTCATCATAGAGCAGGTATATCATCCTGGTGTTTATGCCGACAACCACCCAAAGGTATCCCTTCCTGACTCCTTTTCCCTTGCTGTTCTTTTCCGGGACGAGTATTTTGTAATAGGTTTCATCGGCTGCCTTATAAGGATCACTCAAAGCTGTCTGCCGGATGCACTTATAAAGATTTTCGAAGAGGTTTGAGGCTTTCTCTATCAACTTATGAGCCGTAGGTTTCTTCAGCGTAAAGCCATGACTCTCGAAGTAGTTGATGATTCTTTCAACAGGTAGCGATTGTATATAACGTAATTCCATCAATCCGGCAATAAATGAACCGTCATAGCTGGAATTCAAGAAGGCCGAAGCCGGTGTTTTTCCCTCAAACAGGCGACCTTCTTGCGTATAGGTGTGTATCTTGTAGACATGCTTGATGAAGCGCATGGGTACACATTCATAGCGGACGCATATTCTGGGAACAGTGGTAAACAACCGGGCCTTATTGATGTCAAAATCGGGATCATCGGGATAAACGACATGTTCTTCTTCCTCCATCTCATAATGCATGTCACGTTTGGCCCCATTGTTCTTTCTTGCTTTACGCTTATCTGCTTTTTCCGCTTCTATCTTCTGCCGCTCTTCTTCGAATATGGCAGATTGGGGAGCCTGTTGCTGTTCGGATGTGTTGGATACAAGTTTGGCGAGTCCCTTAGTAAGGCGCTGTTGCTTGCTAAGAGATTCGCCTTTTTGAAGGAGTGCCTCTTTAAGGGAAGAAACCTCCTTTATCAAAGCATCTATTTGGTCCAAGAGTCTGTTGTTGTCATCTCGTAATCCCTTGATTTGTTCCTTCAATAACTCTATGATCTCATCCTTTTTCATGGCATAAAGATATAAAAAATCAACGAATTGGCCAAATAAACCGGATGATATCTTTAGCGCAAATAACTAATAATCAGGATGTTGAATTAGATCCTGAAACGTTTTCTCAACCGTACAGACTTTAATGACACTCCATTTAAGATAAAAGACAAAACCTGATAAGAAATCTCGTAATTACCTGTATTGGGGTTAAATGTCGGTAACTCAAAACTTCCACCTTCGAGGCGCTTGTAGTACAGAAGAAAGCCATCGCCATCCCAACGCAGTATTTTTACACTTTGTCGGTTTTTACCAAAGAATAAAAAGATATCTCCGGAAACGGGAGACAAGTCCTTCATTTCCGATCGTATAATTTTGAATAAACCGTCAATGCCAAGGTTCATACGAACAAAGCCCTGGTACAGATAGTAGCGATTGGCTGATGTTAGAGAATACATGGATCCCCCTCCTTTCTTTCGTAATCGCATAACATTTTAATAATACCCCCGGGAGTGGCCCGTTTGACCGAAATGGTCGTTCCGCTGTTAAAGGTGATTGTGATCCCGGAAAGACTAAACTCTTCTTCCGACAACATGACGGGGGCTATTTGAGTGAACGAAGGAGAGGAAGTTGTCGGTCGGGAGGGTTCAACGCCGCCATAATAATCACGGACCACATCCGCCTTGGCTTGTTTAACGCTATAACCCCGTCTGGACATCCAGGAACTCATACCTCCAAAAGTGGTATGCTGATCGCGGCAAACATCGGCTAAAGAACAATTGTAGTCTACTTTCAATACTTCAAGGAAATGTTTCCAAGTTTTTCCAAATCGATTTTCTGCTAAATCCATAATGCTTCATTTTTATACATAGCAAAAATATAAGAATGAAAAAAGGGCGACAAGATAGAATCGCGAAGACGCTTACCCCTGCTTGCTCTTCTTTATTATTTTTTAAGGAAAAAAATGGAATTTCTCGGGCAGAGCCCTTTCCCAAGAAAAGAGAAAAGACCATGCGAAATGAAATGAATATAAAAAATATGTGACAGAAAAACGGATATATATTATGTCTATACAGGAACAAACTGCAAGGTTATATGGCAGATACGGATGTGCACCGGATTTCAGGTCTTGAAAGACACGGAGAAATCCGGAAAGGCACTGGCATTGCCATTTTGTAAGAGATTCCTTCGGAAGCTATCGGCAAGTGGCCGGTGGACAAACCGGAAGACAATACGGCAGACTTTATCAAACCGATTCTGAAAATCAAGAAAAGTACAACACCTGTTTCTGCATAATCTTCCCGAAAAAAAGAAAATGAACAATACCTGACAGTATTCTTTCATTAAGCGGATACCGCCAGTAATGATCAGATTGCCGATAGAAATGCGCATGAACATTCCTGTCCATGAACGAATAAAAATATTGGTAATCTGAAAATGATGGCGGAGAACCGGACATGCCTGGTAGCGTCAAGAAGGAACAAAAAGAAGCGGGCAGGATTATTTTGAATGGTCCTCTTTTTCCACGAATCCGATAGGTATACATTCTAAATTGCCGTGTCACTTTTAAAAAAAAATAGCCATTCAATATATCCATCCAATACTTAATGTCAATACATTAAAGTGTTTTAATATTAAAACATTAAAATATCAAAATGTTGAAATATTAAAACTTTAGTCATAGTCATAAATACCTGTACATGAAGTCATGCAGGTGTTGTTTTATGATATTTATTTACCCATACATGTTATATTATCATTAAAAATATCAGACACCTAATTCTGTAACCCACACTTGATCTTATGTGGAAAATCAATGGATATTCTTTTTTTCAAAAGAATGCTGACGGTTCAATTTAAAAACATTTTAATATCAGAATATTTTAATTTTAAAATATCAAACAATTTTAAAATTAAAATATTAATACGGACAGGTATGGAGTTGTAATCCGTATCTTTGCCCCATGTCCTTTTAGAAAAAGGAAATATGCCATCATGCCTCCTAAAAATGTCTATATTTGCGTTTCAATAATATAAATGATATGAACAGAACTAAGGACGCATACAGACACCAATCAAACAACAGAGTCATCATGTGGTACAAAATAAGAGAATTATATTTAAAAGGATTTAACAAAAGTCAGATTGCGTTCCAGCTTGGTCTGCATAGAAGTACGGTGCGCCGGTACTTGAAAATGGATGAGGACACATTGACTGCAAAATTGCAGCATCGCAGGCGATATCCCCGCATACTTGACAAATACGAAAGTTATGTCTGTGACGTTCTTTCCCGGTACAGGTTCCTGTCCGCCTCCCAGATTCATGACTGGATGAAGGAACAGTATCCTGATCTTCCTGTTGTCTTCGGGAAAACCGTATACAATTTTGTGGAAACTGTACGTCGTAAGTATAATCTGAACAAGGAGGGCCTTTCCAAACGTGTTTATGAGAAAATGCCGGATACCCCTTACGGGGAATATGCCCAGATGGATTTCGGAGAAAGCCGCATGCCCACATACAGGGACGACTTTGTCAAAGTTTATTTTTTTGTCATGGTGATGAGCCGTTCCAAACAGAAGTTCGTGTATTTTTCCTGTACGCCTTTCACATCAGCCCTAGCCGTATATGCCCATGAACTGGCTTTCGCATATTTCGGAGGGAAGCCGAGAAGGATAATCTATGACTAGGACAAAGTCCTGCTGGTCAGAGAAAACCTGGGTGACCTCATATTGACAAGAACGTTCCGTGCCTTTGTCAACGAGCAGCATTTCCAGCCCGTATTCTGCCGTCCTGCTGACCCGGAAAGCAAGGGAAAAGTGGAAAATGTGGTCAAATATGTCAAGCGTAACTTTCTTGCCGGACGGACATTTAACAGTCTGGAAGTCCTTAACACCGAGGTCCTGCAATGGTTGGAAAAAACAGGAAACGGCAAGATACATGGAACCACACGCCTAGTTCCGGCTGAGGAATTTGAGATTGAACGGAAATATCTGTTGCCATACTATGGAGAACCGGTGCCCCCCCCAAAGACGAGCCGAAAGAGTATCATGTCCGCAAGGACAATACGGTACGGTACCGGACCAACTACTACAGTGTACCCTCCAGCACCTATAGAAACCGGAACACCGTTGTGTGGCTTCTTGAGAATAACGGATATATCGAACTGTACGACAAAGAGAGCGGCAAACTCATATGCAGGCATGAGTTGTGTCCCGGAAAAGGGAAAAATGTATGTGACAAAAGACATCATAAGGACAAGACATGGAGTGTGAATGACTTGCAGGTCCGGATCCGAAAGCGGACGGAAGATGACCCCACCGTTATTCTGTGGCTCCGGAATCTGGAAAGGGAAAAGCCGCGCTATTACAGGGACAATATGAAACTGCTGCTTCATGTGATATCCGAATACGGCAAAGAAACAGTGATAGCAGCCCTGCGGACCTGTCTGGAAAAGAACATATACAACAGCCTTTCCGTGCAGGAAATATCCGGCTCAATCCACAGAAGCAAGGACAATATGGACGGGATGACTATCCAAGCTCCGACATCCATTCCGGAAACAGCGGACTGTCATCCTGAAAAAACAGATATAAACCAATATAACAAGTTTTTTGAATGATACAAAGTGAAAAATTGAAAGAACACGCCAGACGTCTGCGGCTTTATAACATTGCAAACCGCATGGACAGCATTCTGCATCATGCACAGGAAGAAAAACCGACCTACTCGGAATTCCTGTCCCTGGTATTAGGTACCGAAGTTGAAATGAAAGAGAGGAAAGACTACGAGAGACGACTTGTTGCGGTACGTCTGCCCCGGAAACATGATCTTGACGAATATGACTACAATTTTTATGAGGGCATAGACCGCCGGCAGATGAAGGAGCTTCGTGAACTGGTATGGTTCCGTGAAACTTATAACTTGATCCTGATAGGACCATCAGGAACCGGAAAGACATTTCTGGCAGCCGGTCTTGTCTTTGATGCGGTCAAGGCCGGTTACAAGGCATACCTGATGACAATGGAGGATATCGTAAATTGTCTCAGGCTTAAAGATATCTCAACTCCGGCCATGATGACTTATAACAAGATTCTGCGCGCACAGCTGCTGGCAATAGATGATATCATGCTGTTTCCTGTGAAAAGAAAGGAAGCTACAGCTTTTTTCAATCTTATAAACACACTGCATGAGAAGACATCCATCATCATTACAACCAACAAGGCACCTACAGAATGTGTAGAAACATTAAATGATGAAATCCTTGCCAATGCTCTGCTTGACCGATTGCTTTATCGATGTAAAGTCATCAAGTTTTACCGACAGTAGCTACCGGTTAGAAAACAGGCAGACTATTTTAAGACTACAACAGGAACGAGAAACGAACTTGTAAAGCCTTAGTTACTGGTGTATTCAGTGGCATATTTAACTTTTCTAAAAAAAGGCACAAGAAAATTTGCAAATTACAGTTGTAGCATCCCTCGACACGGTAGATCTCGTTTACAATGAAATGGAACACCCCCCAGTCTTCCATTCCAAATTTATTTTTTAGTCTTTTTACTTTCGTATCATAGAAATGATCGGTCTCGAACCTAAAATAGGTGAAAACCTTTTTAGTTGTTTTTGGCATAAGCTTTATATTTAAAGTGGATAATACATCAGCTGGCCGAAAGTTCGGACTCCTTGGGGATACCAGGATACCGGGAGAGCATGCCACAGGACCTGACATGGTCCATATAGTTCGCTGTATGTCGGCGGAAGTCAGGCCCCAGTGCTTCCTGAAAAGCTCGTCATTGAACAGGCCGACCTGTATGCAGCCGTTGACAATTCTTGTGACATCTTCCAAAGAGGCATTCCAGTACTGTGCCGTTTCCTCGCACCACAGCAGGAGGTAACTCCCGTTGTGGAGTGTCTCGTTCACGAGATACCGATAGATGCTGTAACCGAAAAAACCGTATTGGCGGGTGAGTCTTCTGACTTTCATGTCAGAAAATTGGGAAGTGCTGAGCTCATAGCAAAGATGTGTCCCGCATTCCAGTCGCCGTACAGCCCGTGACAGGCGGCTTGTTCCGTTTGTAAAGCTTTGGGTATTCATATATAATTAATGTATAATGTTTGCTGTTAAGGGTTATGTATATGACGGACTGGGCTCCCACTCCTTGGGGGAGTGGTGCCGATAATTATCTGGCCGGAGGAATGTGGTGCTTCTTCCGGATGAACTGGACATAATTGTGGACGGTCTTCTCGCAGACGTGCGGAAAGTCCGGATAATGTTCCCGCAAGTAGTCGCCAATACGACTGCTGGAAATGGAGGGGAGACTGATAAGAAGGGATGCGACGGCCTGCTCGTAGGCATGGAGCTTGTAATGCCGTTCTTTTTGCTGAAGGACTTCCTCGGAGCTTAGGGATTGGAGATGTCGTACCGTATTACGGGACACACCAAGACGACGGGCTGTCCGCGCAATGTTGATTTCCCATGAACGAAGATCAAGGAATATGTATTTTTCTGATAAATTTACCGCATCCATAATCTTTTAGACCGTAACTGGGACATTCCAGATTACGAATCTTTGATGCAGCTAAATTACCGCCCCCACTAATAGCTGGAACCCATACATAAAGAATTTTAAGACAATCTATACAGATGCCAACTGTTATGAAAGCCTGATGCATTTTCCAACTGATGTAAAATTGCTTCGGGAACGTATTGAATAAACGTACAGCATGATGTGCAGCATCAACGCTTCCCTTAGAAAGCATCGCATGAGGACGAAGTACAATAATATTGCAAAAGCAAATCTTACTTACAGGACTTTCTTCATCCACCAGCTTATACAGTATCTATCGGGGGGGGTAGGTCTGGTGTTTTACTGCCTCTTTCTTTATAGATAGGGAAACGCAAGCAAAATGTATTTCCCACAATAGGCATCCCATTATATCCTATATAACTTTTGTTTACTTTATTATTTCTAAAATATCGGGCAGATATGCCTGACTTACGGATTTTCCGTTGTTTACAGAGTCTCTGATTTGTATATTCAATCAATAAAACAAAAAACAAACTTAATCATACATTAAATCTTTTTCAAGAGTCTGTAATCCGAAGTTGCCAAAAGGCTACAGCAGCTGCAGTAGCCACATTGAGCGAATCCACTCCATGCGCCATAGGGATACGGACTACATAATCA
>OASX01001652.1_pt1 | contig 10151 bp, 6 predicted proteins | sample 1516531 | NCBI WGS metagenome assembly OASX01 (sample SAMEA2579911, study PRJEB22360) | human gut metagenome | biome: human gut; feature: human-associated habitat; material: faeces | place: Denmark | collected 2008/2010
GAGCCCACATCGTGTTCCTCACCGGCATCGGCCATGTGTACCCGTATATCCGCGCGCATGCCATGCTGGATCTTATCCAGAAGATTTTTCCTGCCAGCATTCCCGTGGTGCTGTTCTTCCCCGGCAAATACGAGAAAACGGCGACGACCGTCTCGGTGATGCGCCTGTTCAACACCTTGGCCGCAGACAATTACTACCGCGCCTTTAGCCTCAATACCATGATTACGGAGGGATCCAACTCATGAACGACGAGTTGCAACTGAAGCAGATCTTCGTCAAGAACATCGATGAGAAGATCGATGGTGTGGTCAAGGCCAGCGATGACAGCAAAATCGCCGACGAGGTCTGCGAATACGTGCTGACCAACGAGATCCAGACCAATCTCGAACAATTCCTCGACACCTACAATGATCCGACAGCGGATTACACCAACGGCGTGTGGATCTCCGGCTTCTTCGGATCCGGTAAATCACACCTGCTGAAAATCCTCTCCCACATCCTCGGTGACGCCCCCACCCAACACAGCACCGATAACAACAACAGGGAGCCTATAACCCGCACCGAAGTCATCGACAACATGAAAGCCAAGGCGCTTCAGGCTGAAAACCACGAACTTGAAGGACTGCTGGACGCCAACCTGCGCATTCCGGCCATGTCGCTGCTGTTCAACATCGACAGCATCTCGCAAAAAGGCAGCAAAACCGCGCTGATGGACGCCTTCATCCGCGTCTTCGACGATGCGCGCGGATATTACGGCGCCAACAAATACGTCGCCAAACTGGAACGCGACCTCGACAACAACGGTTGTCTCGAACAGTTCAAGACCGAGTTCGAACGGCTGGCCAACAAGCCCTGGTCCAAAGGCCGTGCACAGGCCGCATTCTCCGGCTCCAAGATAGATCAGGCGTTCACGGCGGCAACCGGCAATGAGGTCCGCGACATCCTCAAGGATTACCAGAAGCAATACAACCCCACCATCGCCGACTTCGCCGACGACGTGCGCGACTGGCTGCAGCGGCAGCCGGACAACTTCCGACTGATATTCCTGGTGGATGAGGTCGGCCAGTTCATCGGCACCGACATCGACCGCATGTTGAACCTGCAGACTGTCACCGAAGAACTATTCTCCCGCACCAACGGACGGGTATGGGTAATCGTCACCTCACAGGAAGACATCGATGCCGTGGTAGGTGATCGTACGGTCCGTCAAGGACTGGACTTCACCAAAATCAAAGGCCGGTTCGCCATCAACCTGAAACTCTCCAGCGCGGACGCCATCGAGGTCATCCAGAAGCGACTCCTGCTCAAAACCGAACAGGGCGAAGCCGAAACCGAAGAACTCTGGCGCAAACATCACGACGAGTTGGACGCCCTGTTCACCTTCCAAGGCGGCGGCAACACACGCCAGTTCCGCGACACCAACAAATTCGGCTCAAAAGAGGACTTCACCGCCACCTACCCACTCATCAATTACGAGTTCGCGTTGTTCCAAGCGGCAATGCGCGGCATGAGCAGTGCCGGATTCTTTGAGGGGCAGCACCGTTCGGTGGGAGAGCGCTCGCTGCTGGCCACGATCAGCAGTGCCTTGGTGGATTACAAGGACAAGCCGGTCGGCACGTTGGTGCCGTTCAGTGCGCTGTATGAGGGGGTGTCCGGCACCATCCAGAGCACGGTGAACCATCGCATCAATCAGGCCCCGCGCGAGCTCGATGCGCAAACCTGCCGTTATGCCCTCCCATTGCTGAAGGCATTACTTCTGGTCAAACACGTCGAAGGCTTCACAGCCAACGTACGCAATCTGCGCATTCTCATCCTCGACCGTTTCGATGAGAACATCCCTGAACTGGAACAGCATATCCGTGATACGTTGGACACGCTTGAACGTCAGAACTACGTACACCGCACCGGCGACGTATACGAGTATCTAACCAACGACGAACAGGCCATCGAGAATGAGATCAAAAACGTCGATGTCGAGGACCGGCAGATCCGCTCCCGCATCGGCAAGATCATCAGTGGCGACATTCTCGGCTCCCCGCAAGTGAATTACGGGCAAGGCCGGCAGAAGATACCATTCCGCTACGGACTGTCCATTGACGGCATCGCGCAAAGCACGCAACGCCCCATAACGTTGAACATCATCACGCCGATGGACTCCGCCGAACGGGATGCCAAGATTCTCCAATCGGCGGGGATACGTGACGAACTGCGTGTGATTCTTGATGACAATCCGCTGCTTCTCCGTGATATCTATACGCTCGAACGCACCGAAAAATACCTGAAGCTGCACGCCAATGAGCAAGGTGCGCGCAAACGCATCATCGATAACAAGCGCGATGACCTTGCGCGTATGCAGGTCGGATTGAAAGCAACGCTGGCCAAGGCATTGTCCGCCGCCACCCTGGCCTACAACGGTGCGACGCTGGAAACAACAGCCCGCGAGGATGCGGCAAGCGTCGTGACAGAGGGATTGCAGACGCTCATCGGTCGCCTGTACACGAATCTGGGCATGGTGGATGGCCTGGCTTATTCCGAAAAGGACTTGCCTGTCGTTCTGGCTGATGCAGATGCCAACGCCGATAGCGCAACGCTCGCAGAGACCGATTCGGTGCGCAACGGCCTGGATCTGCCGGCTCAGGAAGTCTGCGATTACGTCACCGGTGAGATTCGGAAAGATCTTACGCCGACGGTTCGTAGCATTGTTCAGCATTTTGAAGGTGTGCCGTATGGGTGGCCGTTGGCGGACACCTTGGCGTGCCTGTGCCACCTGTATGGTGCCGAGCGTATTCATCTTGTGCTTGATGGCAGCCGTGTGCCGCGCACGGATGTGGTCAAGTATCTGACGAATCAGAAAAAGACCGAGAGCATGGGCGTGGCGATTCCAAAATCGTATGATTCCGGAAAACTCAAGGAACTGCGCGGCTTTGCCGGCGACTACCTCGGCCTGACGGCAGGGAAACTGCCGGCCGACGCCGAGGAGATGGCACAAAGCATTAAGAACGGGTTGAATGCGGAGATCACCAGAATCGAAGCGCTGAGAAATGCCAATACTCGGTTCGCGTTCGTCGCGCAACTTGATGAACCTGTACGGCGTCTGCGTGCGGTGGCTTCCATGCCCGATGATTGGATTCTGGAATCCTTCCCGACCGAGAGCGAGGAGACCAACACCGATCGGCTGCTTGACGATAAGGAAGAGATCATCGACCCGATTCTTAAGGTGCTCAACGGCGTGCAGCGGGGAACGCTGGTTTCCGGTTTGGACTGGATCGCGACCAACGACTCGAACTTCACGCTTGCCTCTGCCGAGCTGCAACGGGAACGCGACGAGGTCCGAGCCATCGCTGATGACCCCATGTTGTTCCGCGGCAACAAGGTCAACCTGTTCAATACGCGACTGACCGTGTTGAAAGAACATCTTGAAGCATGGATAGGCGAGGAGCGGGAACATGCGCTTGAGGTCGTGCAAACCGTGCGCGGCAACATTATTGGCATCGATTCCTACCGCAACGCCCGCGAGGATGCGCGGCACAATGCTTTGCATACTTTGGATGGCGCTGCCAGCAAAATCAACGACGCGAAGTACATCGCCGACATCCGTCAGACCGCCGATACGGTGAAAGGCAATCTGTATCTGGCACTAGTCAACCGGTTGGATGCCGCGCAGCAACAGGCGGAACCTCAGTCAGATGCCGCCGCCGTCCATGACGGTTCGGTTGTCTCCACTGAATCCGTCGACAGTGGGGATATGGAGCCCAAGCATGTCGATGCCTCGGTTGTGCCAACCGCACAACCGGTAAATCGCAACATCCGCGTGCTCCCGCCCAAGCCGAAGCCCATGCTGGTCACCGAAAACGATGTGGACGAGTTCCTGGACGAATACCGCCGTAAGCTCATGAGCGCCATCCATGAAGGAAAGAGGATTCTGCTATGAACACGAACAAGCTGCAGTCGTTTGCCGCCGAGGCGCGGACCTCGCTGATGAAGGCGGTTCGCGCTCGCATTGACACGGCGATGGAACAGAATTCCGCCGCACAGTCCGATAATCCGCATGCGTACCAAAAGCTGCGCGATGAAATCAAGCAGAATGGTGGTGGCGAGCAAGGCAGGGCGAAGACTGCGGAACGCCACGCCTACCGTTGGTTCAACCGAATTATTGCCCTGCGGTATATGGATGCTAATGAGTTCACTAGCGTACACGTGGTGTCCGGTGAGGAACTGGACAATCCGAATGCGTTGCCCGCAGTGCTATCAGCGGCGAAGCGCGGTGAATTCGATAAAGAGGTATTCGACTCGAACGTTGGCCCCAAAACCAAGGTATTGCCGACTATTCAAGCCATTCTGGATGGCAGCAAACCTAGCAACGACCCGCAAGGTGACGCATACGGTCTGTTGTTACGAGCCTACTGCGATTACTGGCACAAGTTCCTTCCGTTCATGTTCGACGACGCCGGTGCCGCCGATGAGATATTGATGCCTGCCGATCTCTTGGCTAAGGATTCTGTACTGCGTAAATCCGTAGAGGCTATGGGCGTGGAAGACTGCATGGGAGAGAACGGCGAAGGCACCGTGGAGATCATCGGCTGGCTCTACCAGTTCTACATCTCCGAACGCAAAGACGAAGTAATGGCCGGCTTCAAGAAGTCGAAGAAGGCCGGAGTCGACGAAATTCCCGCAGCCACCCAGCTCTTCACCCCCGACTGGATTGTCCGTTACCTAGTCCAAAACACCGTAGGACGCCTCTGGACCCAAAACCACCCCGAATCCCAACTCCACAAATCCTGGGAATACTACATCGAACCTGTCGGGGAAGATGCCGGAGGGACCTTCAAGATTCATTCCCCAGAAGACCTCACCGTCTGCGACCCCGCCTGCGGCTCGGGTCATATGCTCACCTACGCCTTCGATCTCCTTTACAGCATCTACGACGAAGCCGGCTACTCCGCCAACGAAATCCCCGGCCTGATTCTGGAACGCAACCTCTTCGGCATGGAGATCGACGAACGAGCCGCCAACCTCGCCGCCTTCGCTCTCACCATGAAGGCAAGGGGCAAATACCGCCGTTTCTTCCGCAAAGGCCGCCAAGTCCAACCCAACATCCAGCGCATCACGCCGGAATGGTTCACCGATGACGAAGTCACCGAACTCAACGACCTCTATGGCGTGACTCTCGATGCCGACATCTGGAACACCTACCAAAACGCCGACACCTACGGCTCCCTCATCCAACCGCCCACAGAATTGGCAGCTCTAGCCTCAGCCCCCTCTGACGAGGGGGCTGTCGAGCGTAGCGAGACTGGGGGAGAGAACACCCTTTTCGATGAGGGTTTGACCAAACGCGCCAACCTCGTCCTCGCCCAAACCCGCTACCTCTCCCGCCAATACGCCGCGGTAGTGGCCAACCCGCCCTACATGGGTTCCGGCAACATGGGTAACGATCTCAAGAAGTTCGTCAACGACCATTACAAAGACGGCAAAGCCGATTTGTATTCATGCTTTTACTACCGATATGAAACTCTCACAGATCGAAATGGGTTATTTGGTACTGTAATCGGCGATACGTGGATGTTCATCAAGTCGTTCGAAGCCATGCGAACGAATCTGATTGATTGCCGGCATATTGAAAGCTTTATCCACATTCGTGACATATCGAATCATCCTGATATTTTTGGGGCGAACGCAGCTTTCATCGTTTCTAATGAAACAAAAAAGAAGCATTCGATCTTCATCAAGTTGACTCAAAATGGTTCAGAGCGTAAACGTTCCGAGTTCCTTCAGGCGGTTCAGCAGAAAACTGAAGGCGCAGTGTTCACCATCAACCAACACGATTTTGCCCAAATCCCCGGCTCCCCAATCGTGTATTGGCTATCCGATGCGATGCGACATGCTTTCACGATTGGCAAAGCTCTAGAAGAGATTGCTAAGCCAAGACATGGTATGGCAACTGGTAACAACGATGCAGTACTGCGTTATTGGTTTGAGGTATCAGATTCTGCAATTGGATATGGGATATCTTCCCATCAGGAAAAAGAGAGAAGCGGGAAACAATTCTTCCCATATAATAAAGGCGGCTCATATAGGAAATGGTTCGGTAATGCCGAGTATGTTCTGCGGTATGACAGTACTGGTCTTGACTATATGACTTCGTTGCCGGGATTTAGACATGATAACAATGCTTTTTATTTTTATCCTGCTATATCTTGGTCTAATGTCTCTTCCGGTGCACCTTCATTTAGGTACTTTGATCAGGGTTTTATTTTCAGTAATGTTGGTGATTGCCTCATCGGTGACACGCGGCAGCAGGATGAGTCTCTGATGGCATTTTGTAATTCTACCTTGGCAGAGCAAATGCTTACTGCTATTGCTCCGACCTTACATTTTGAAGTTGGACAAATCGCGGCATTACCTATTGCTCATTCAGTGGAGGAATTGGAGGTGGAAACTAATATTGAAAAGCTCATCTCGGCTTCTCATGCCGATTGGGATTCCTACGAGACTTCGTGGGATTTCACCACATTGCAGATTCTGGGTGCGCCTGATTTTCAGATTGCTTTGCAGACAGCTTTCCCGATAGGAGAAATTGAGGATGTTCCCAATAACAAGAGCTTGAATGTAGTCATCCCAGCATATGTCGAACAATGCAAGCGCATCGCCGAGGAACAACGTCAACGCGAAATCAAGAACAACGAACTGGTAGCAGATGCCTACGCTGTGCGCAATGAAGTGCCATGCGACGTACCAATCGAACGGGTGTCGCTGAAACGCAACCCAGCATTCGCGTATCCGAAGAACACCCCTGTCGAGCGTGACGAGCTCATGACGCGGGATATCGTCAAAGAGATCATCTCCTATGCGGTCGGCTGTATGTTCGGTCGCTACTCGCTGGACAAGCCCGGTCTGATCCTCGCTTCCCAAGGCGAAACCATCGACGACTATCATTCGCAGATCCCGAATCCCTCGTTCGAGCCCGACTCGGACAACGTCATTCCCGTCACCGAGGATGAATGGTTCGAGGATGACATCGTGGCCCGGTTCAGGCAGTTCCTCAGCGTGGCCCTCGGCGAGCAGCATCTTGAGGAGAACATCGCCTATATCGAGCAGGTGCTGGGCAAGTCGTTGCGCAAGTACTTCGTCAACGATTTCTATGATGATCACGTCAAGATGTACAAGAATCGACCGATCTACTGGATGTACTCCAGCCGCACCGACAAGAAGGGCACATTCAAGGCGCTGGTCTATCCGCACCGTTACACGCCTGCCACCACGAACAACGTGCTGGCGTATCTGCGCGACTTCACGGCCAAGCTGCACGCCCAATCTGAACGACTGGCCCAATCCGACAAGGCCAGCGAGGTCCGCCAGGGCGAAAAGCTGCAAGCCGCCATCAAGGAATGCGCCGACTACGAGCGCGACATCCTCTACCCGCTCGCCACCCGCAACCTCCCCATCGACCTCGATGACGGCGTCCTGGTCAACTACCTGCGCATGGGCAAAGCCGTTCGAACCATCCCCGCAATCGAAAAGAAACGCACCATCGTTCAATCCTGGACCTGGCCCATTCATATGTTAGGAGAGTGATTTGATGGCGGGATCGTTAGCTGAATATGATGCACTTGAAGATTGCACACGCAATATTTTTGGCCGTGTTATGTGGTCTCACAAGATACAGGAGAAACAGGCAGACATTTATCTATTTGAGTCAAAAGGGTTGACAATATGCAGTATTGTGCTTTCTTCGATTGTGTCAGGCGGACTCGTAGCAGCGTTATTTATTGACCCTTTTTGGCTAAAATTGGTTTCAACATTAATGTCTTGTATTTCGACAATTCTGATTGCTGTCATTAAGAGATTTGATTTTGAAAAATTGATTCAAAATCATAGGGAATTCGCAACCCGATATCTTGCAGTAAAGGATCAACTAATGTTACTGCTTTATCAAATACGTTTGCATAACAAGGATTGCGATTTCTTAGAAGAAGAGCTTCGCTCTCTTGTTTCGAAGGTATCTGAAATTAATTCTGTAGCGCCACAAACGACAAATTGTGCAGTTAGTCTCGCGTCAGCTGCCTTGCATAAACATAAAGATGATGACATAACCGATGAAGAGATAAACAATGGGCTCCCTCCATCACTAAGAAAGGAATGTAAGAAATGACTTTTTACGTTCAGAAGCATACTGGAGTTATCAATCAAGAAACTCGTGGGTTAATCGCGAAAAGATACCGGACTGTTACTAGGGCCATTAATCGAGAATTTTATGATTCGTATAGTGAAGTTGAGCATAGCTTGTATGTAGGTTCTTATGGTCGTTGCACAGCAGTCGATACAAGTGATATTGACATTATGGTAATTCTTCCGCGCGAAGAATATGATCACTTCGATTCATATCGGGGTAATGGACAATCTAGATTGTTGCAATCTGTTAGGACTGCCATCAAACAATCGTATTCTACAAGCGATGTGCGAGCAGATGGCCAGGTAGTAAAAATTGCCTTTAGCGATGAGATGAAGTTTGAAATACTGCCGGCTTTTGCCTCTGTGGATTGGGCGGGAAATACTGTATACGATTATCCCGATGCGAACCAAGGTGGTAATTGGCTTTCGAGCAATCCTAAGGCTGAGCAAGAAGCCATGCGGCAAAAGAATAAATTGTCTAATGGTCTGCTTGTTGATACCTGTAGGCATATGAGGGTGGTTCGTGACTCTTGTTTTAAAAGCTACCATCTTTCAGGAATTGTCATTGACAGTTTTGTTTATTCCGCTATTAAAGATTGGCATTGGTGTAATCCCGGTGTTCCTTCTTCCTCTCCTAAAGGTTCATACGAGGAAACAATTCTTAGGTATTGGGAAGACTTCATTCAGTTTTCTCCTAATTCTTTGACAGCACCAGGGAGTAGAGATTCCGTCAATGTGCAGAAGAGCAATGAATGCTTAGGTAAAGTGCTGCGATATATGGCGGGTAAATAACAACGTTGGTGATTATATGAGCATTGATAGTGGTGAATCCAAGAACGTAGAATACAAGATTGCCTTGCCTGACCGCAGTATCAAGTACACGAAAAAAACCGCGGTGGCGTTTGCTAATGGCGAGGGCGGGCGCATCGTGTTCGGCATCGAGGATTAGACACTGCGCGTGGTGGGTGTGCCGGATGATCAGGTGTTCACTATCATGGATGCCATCTCGAATGCCATTACGGATAGTTGCGAGCCACTGATTATTCCGGATATCTCCATGCGGGACATTGACGGCAAGACGGTGATTGTGGCGGAAATCCTGCCGGGCGCGCAGCGGCCATACTTCGAATCGATGGCCCGGCTTGACGAACAGCAACGCAAAGTGCTGGACATGCTTGTGCAGAATGGTCCAATGGAATCGTCATCCATAGCGGATCAGCTGGGTGTGCAAAAAAAGACGTGCGATAGACATACTGAATGACATGACGGATAAGGGAGTGATTCAGAGAATCGGTGTCAACCGCTCAATTGCCTATGCAGTACAGCGAGGAGCACAAAAATCGTGCGAGGTCATAGATACGCTATAAACTGACTCATTAGTCAGTAGCAATGCGAGACTTCCAAGAGCCGGGGGTAGTCCTCCGGCATTTTTTGTATGGAGGGAGCGGTCAATGTCGATTATCGACGGACGACGGGCAACCTGTGGACGGAGAAGAGGACGGTGAATGAGCAGTAATACGCAGATTGGTCGTTTGTTGGCGGCACGTTTCGCGCCATTCGACGGCACTCCGCACAGCGAAGGGCGAGTGGTGTTCTGGCATGACGAGGCCGGTGAATTCTCCGAAGAAGTGGACGGCATCGTTGGGCCGGAAGCGGAGAACGAAGCGCTGCGCGATGTTGAGCTGGTTCGTTTGGAGCGTAACCCATTCGCACTGAAATACCGGATCATGCTTGCAGAACCAACCACCAAATTCCTGGTATATGTGGAAGGCAAACTGCCGTCCAATGAGGACAATTGGCTTCTGGATCTCGAAATCGCCTATGGTCCTTGGTTCACTGCGGACAAGCTGTCAATGATCCTCAACGAGCTGTTCCCGCGCGAGGCATCCGCCGAAACGCGCCGTGATTGGCTCGCCATCATGCAACGCTGCAAGCCGTTCTTTGATGATGACGATTTGGTTCAAGCCTTGCAGCAACGA
>OASX01001653.1_pt1 | contig 10148 bp, 6 predicted proteins | sample 1516531 | NCBI WGS metagenome assembly OASX01 (sample SAMEA2579911, study PRJEB22360) | human gut metagenome | biome: human gut; feature: human-associated habitat; material: faeces | place: Denmark | collected 2008/2010
ATCGTCGAACGCGGCACCCACGCCGAACTCGTGGCCGCACACGGCCGCTACTGGGGCATCTACCACAAGCAGCTCGGACTCCAGTCCGGCGCCGCACAGGGGTTTTAACCGTCGTTCAACCTCCCTCTGACGAGGGCTGAGCCGTGAAGAAAACAGCCCTGTGGGCTGTTTTTAGGCGAGGGCGAACCGATAGGTGAGCAATAAATAAAGGAAGCGATGACGGGGGAGAGATTTTGACGACATATCTCTCCCCCAGGCAGCTTCGCTGACAGCCCCCTCGCCGGAGGGGGCTTGAGAAGAGGACTTATGGCACAACGCAATACATTCCGCGAGGATGAGGAGCTGGAGGAGTCCATCAACCTCCACGACATCGCTCGCGTCGGCAAATATCTCAAACCGTACATTTCGCGCATTGTGCGCATCCTGGCGGTCGTGGTCTCGATGAGCTGCATCGTGGTCAGCGTCCCGTACCTGACCAAGATTATGATTGACGACGCGATTCCGAACAAGGATCTCGGCAAACTGGCCATGCTGGCCGGCGGGCTGTTCTGCCTGATTGTGATCTACGAACTCGCGCTGCGCTACCGCACGGTGGCCATTACTCGCGTGGGCCAGCTCATGCTCAAGGACATGCGCCGCGATCTGTTCACACACATCCAGACCCTGCCGTTCAGCTACTTTGACTCGCGCCCGCACGGCAAGATCCTGATCCGCGTGGTCAACTATGTGAACACCCTTTCGGACACGCTCTCCTCGGGTCTGATCAACGTGTTCTCCGACATCTTCACATTCTTCGTGACGCTGATCGTCATGTTCGCCATCGACTGGCAGCTGGCATTGTGGAGCCTCGTACTGTTCCCGGTGCTCATCATCTGGGTGCGTGTGCTGCAGTACTTCCAGCGCAAGGCTTATCAGGTGCTGTCCAACAAGCAGAGCAATCTGAACGCCTTCATCCACGAGTCAATCGCCGGCGTGAAGACCACGCAGACCTTCGCCCGCGAGAAGGAGCAGTTCGACACCTTCCAGCAGCAGCAAGACGACGTACGTACCGCCTGGATGGCCGCCAAGCACATTGAATTCCTGATGTGGCCGGGCGTGCAGACCATCTCCGTGATAACCATCGCGTTCATCTACTTCGTGGGCATCACCGGCTTCGGCGGCGTGAGCGTGACCACCGGTATGCTTATCGCGTTCGTGGGCTACGCGAACAACTTCTGGAATCCGGTGATCAACATCGGCAACTTCTACAACCAGCTGGTCACCTGCTCCGCCTACCTCGAACGCATCTTCGAGACGCTGGACGTCAAGCCCGAGATCGCGAACAAGCCGGGTGCCACCGAGCTGCCCGCCATTCAAGGCAAGGTCGATTTCAACGACGTCGTGTTCCGGTACGAGGACGACGGCCGTAACATCCTGAACTTGGTCGACTTCCACGTCACCCCGGGCAAGACCATCGCCCTGGTCGGCCCGACCGGCGCCGGCAAGACCACCATCGTGAGCCTGCTGTCCCGGTTCTACGACGTGTCGGAAGGTTCGGTGACCATTGATGGCCACGACGTGCGCGACGTGACGCTTGAATCGTTGCGCCGGCAGATGGGCGTGATGCTGCAGGACACGTTCATCTTCTCCGGCAACGTACGTGACAACATCCGCTACGGCAAGCTCGACGCCACCGACGAGGAGATCGAGGCGGCGGCGAAGGCCGTGCACGCGCACGAGTTCATCATGGAGCTGCCTGATGGCTACGACACCACGGTGGAGGAGCGCGGCTCGACCTTGTCCGCCGGGCAGCGCCAGCTCATCGCGTTCGCGCGTGTGCTGCTCGCCGACCCGCGCATCCTGATTCTGGACGAGGCGACCTCGAACATCGACACCCGCACCGAGGAGGCGTTGCAGGCCGGCTTGCGGCATCTGCTCAAGGGTCGCACGAGCTTCATCATCGCCCACCGGCTGTCCACCATCGAGAACGCGGACCAGATCTTCTACATCGACCACGGCCAGATCGTGGAGCACGGCACGCACGCCGAACTGCTGGAGGCCAAGGGCGCGTACTACCGCCTCTACGAGTCCCAATACGCGATGATTCGCGTGGCCAGTGGAGCGCCGGAAGAGTGACGAGATGTTGCTTTAGGTATGTTTCGTGATGACATTATCGGTAACGATAAACACTGTGAAATATGTAACGGTACGTGTGAAAAACATGCAGTCGTGATTGGAATACGTTCTGGAAAATGTTGAAATAGAGCGAAACGCGCTGAAGTCGGCACGGGGTTGCTGAGTGTGGCAGATAGTTTAGAATATGTACCGTTACATATTTGATGTGCAGAAGATGCTCGCATCTTCTGCACGCGGGTGAAATCTGGGGAGTGGTTTGGCGATGGCAGACAAACTGGTAGCCACATTGGACAAAGCTGGTGTACGCAAGATCAGCACGGACCTGTGGGGCGTGTTCTTCGAAGACATCAGCTATTCGGGCGATGGCGGGCTCAACAGCGAACTCGTGCAAAACGGCGCGTTCGAATACAACCGTGCGGATAAGCCCGAGTGGAGCAACTACACCGCTTGGCGCAAGATCGTGCCCGCCGGCTCGTTCGCCGCATTCGGTGTGGGGGAGACCGCGCCGGTGGCCGAAGAGAACCCGCATTACGCGATTGCCGAAATCGGCAAGGTGGGCGGCGAGCAGACTGCTGACTCGGCTGTGTCTCGGGCCGATTCGGCCCTATCCCAGACGGATTCGGCTTGTACCCCCGCAGCTCCCGCTCTGGAAAACCTCGGTTTCGACGGCATGGTGTTCCGCGCCGGCGAGACCTACGATTTTTCCATCTGGACCCGTGCCCACGGCAAAGCGCTGCCCGTGCAAGTCGCACTGATTGGCGATGATGGCAAGCCGCTCGCTGCCACTGTCGTGACCGCACCCGCCTCCAATGCTTGCGGCGAATGGACCCAGCTTCGCGCCGAACTGACTATTACTAGCGCACAGGCCGACCCGCAACCCAACGCCGAAATTATCGCCACCCAAGGCGCTCTCCGCCTGACATTCCCCGAACCCGGCACCATCGACCTTGACTTCGTCAGCCTCGAACCGCGAACCACCTATAAGGGCCTCAAGCATTTCCGCCCGGATCTGGTCGAGGCGCTGGCCGACCTGCACCCGCGCTTCATGCGCTTCCCGGGCGGCTGCATCACCCACGGACTGGGCCTGAACAACATGTATCACTGGGACCGCACCATCGGCCCGGTGGAGCATCGCCCGCACAACTTCAACGTATGGGGCTACCACCAGTCGTTCCGTATCGGTTTCTACGAGTACTTTCGCCTGTGCGAGACCATCGGAGCCAAGCCGCTGCCCGTGCTGCCGGCCGGCATGAGCTGCCAGAACACCAGCCAGGGCCCGGTGCCTGTGGCTCAGGAAGACATGCCCGCTTACATCGACGAAGTGCTGGGCCTCATCGACTTCTGCAACGCCGATTCGGCCACCAACAAGTGGGCCGCCAAGCGCGCCGCAATGGGCCATATCGAGCCGTTCAATCTGGAGTATCTCGGCATCGGCAACGAGGACCTGATCGACGACGTGTTCAAGAACCGCTTCCAACAGATTTTCGACGCCGTCAAAGCCGCGCACCCCGAAATCACCGTGGTCGGCACGGTCGGGCCTGCGCCGAGCGGACAGGACTACGAGCAAGGTTGGGCGTATGCGCGCGAGGCCGGCATTCCGATTGTGGACGAGCATTCCTACCAGTCCTCCAGCTGGTGGTTTCACAACCTCGACCACTACGATCACACCGACCGCAAGGGCCCGAAGGTCTACCTCGGCGAATACGGCTCCTGGGACACCCAGCTCATCAACGGCTTGTCCGAAGCGGCGTTCATGGGCCGCATGGAATTGAACGGCGACGTGGTGCACATGGCGTCCTACGCGCCGCTATTTGCCAAGAACGGCCACACCAGCTGGAATCCGGACCTCATCTACTTTGACAATGAGAACGTCTACCGCCCGTACAGCTACTGGGTGCAGCAGATGTACGCCACCACCACCGCGGACACCGCTTGGCCGGTCTCGCTTGACGGACCCACCACGTTGCGTCGTGACTTGCCGAATACCGTAAGCCTGAAGATCGATGGCGGCGCCCACGCCGATTTCGCCGACTTCTCTCTCGAGACGGCCGATGGCACGCATATCGATCTGCCGGACGTGAGCTACCAAGGCAATGGGCCGGTGTCTCTTCCGGTACCTGAGGGTCTGACGGCCGATTCATACACCATTCGCGCGAAAGTCACCTATTACGAAGGCATGTGGGGCGTGCGAATCGCGTCCGGCGACGTAAACGGCAAGAACTATAACGGTACTTCGCTTGGCCGTGGATTCAGCGTGCAAGTAGTGCGCGAAGGCACCGGTTATGCACTCGCCGGCACGGAAACTTCAATGGACGCGGTACGCCCCGGAACCACGTGGGATGTGCGCATTGAGATTGGCGATCGCGGCGAGCAGATGCGACTGTACATCGACGGCGCGCTGGTCGCCGACGGCCATGAGACACCGGACGAGCCGCGCCGGACCGTCACCGTATCCCGCGATTCGACGGCTGGCGTGACTTACTTGCGTGTTGTCAACGCGCTGCCTGAATCCGTAGACGTGGACTTGGCTCAGGTGCTTGCTGCGCTGAATGTGCCTGATTCAGCCAAGGCTGTAGTTGAGGCAACCGTGCTTACCGGCAACGATCCGTATGCAGGGATTCGGGGAGAGGAATCGCCGACTTGCCCCACCTCGCACGAAGTCAACCTTGCTGACGGTACATACACCGCTCCTGCTTGGTCGTTCACCACGCTTGCCGTACGAGGCTAACCCAATCATTCCGCTCGGTGATGCGCGCAATACGTGTGACGGCTATGCCCCGGAATCCGCAGTAAGGACGGTCGCGGCGATCGCGCCGGTTGCCGGGGCCGAGTGGAAGCGGTACTACGACGATGTGACGTGGGATCCGGACGAGGCCAAGCGCCGCACCAAGGACGACCCCACCAAGCCCGAAGTCGAGCTCTAGCCCGTTGCGGCTGCAACCGTGCCGAGCATCAACGTGCCGATCCGTCGTGCAGCCTGATATCGTTCCCCTCGCTTTCTCAACGGACATACAGCCGATTTCCGTATCCGAATCGGCCGTATGTCCGTCAACGGGGCAGTCGTCAGAGGGAAGGGAACAGAGAAAGGGGTTTCAGCCCTCGATGCGGGCGCCCCAGATTGCTTGATTGCCGCCGATCGCGGAGAACGTCAGCGTCGCCCGGCCATCGGTCTCCCTCGGTAGTACGGCGAACACGCCGGTGTACGTCATGCCGTCGATCGTGATCGCCATGTCGCTGTCGCAGCAGTGCACGCCGGCCGGCGTCGCGCCGAGCATCCGCCACGATCCTCGCGACACGGGGCCGTCGGTCGACCGCGGCAGGTTCGCGTCCGGCGTATCGAAGAAGTCGACCACGCCGCCGCTGGTCACGCGGCCGTCCGGCTGCAGCGTGATCGTCTCGGGCAGATTCACGCCATGCCACGTGCCGTCCGCGTTGCGCGTGCCGTTGAAATACGCGTGCGGATCGTGACGTACGAATTCGTAGTCGCCGGACACCAGCGATGGGTGTGCGAGATCCGATTCGTGTACGGGGCGGACGCAGTGGCATGATCGGGCGGCCAAGTTCGGCGCACTGCTGGATGCAACGATGTAATCGCCGAAGCCGTCATCGTCGTCGCCGACGGTCGGATCGGACGTGTTCGCGGCGGTCGGCGGGACGGCTGCCGCGCCGCGATACTCGTACGGCGCGGCCGTCAGCCAACCGTCCGCGGTCGGCAGCAGCTCGCGCACATGCGTCTCGTAATCCTCGTCGCCGCGGTCGATGAACCGCGTATGGTACGTGAGAAACAGTCGGCCGTCCGAACCGCGCGTGAGTACGGAATTGTGTCCCTGTGACACTTCGACCGTATCGTCGTCGGCCGGTCCGCCGCTCCATTTCACCGACGACGTGAGTCGGATGCCGGTGTCCTTGGTCTGATTGTCGGGGATTTCACCGTTGGAAATCGCGGGGTTGCCGTTCTGATCGACGTACGGGCCGACGAGGTTTCGCGAACGGAACAGACGGATCTGGTAGCCGCCGGTGCGGCCGAGCCAGCCATACGCCATGAACAGATACCACCAGCCGTTGCGGTGCACGAAATACGAGCCTTCGCCGGAGTTCCAGTAGCCGCCGGCGACCTTCACGCCGTAGTACGGGTCGGCGGAATCGTGGACGAGCGGATAGCGCACGCTGTAGTCGCGCAGACCGGTTTTCGGATCGAGCTTGAACATCCAGATGCCGCCGAACCACGAGCCGAAACTCATCCACAGTTCGCCGTGATCGCAGCGGATCGGCGCGGCGTCGATCGCGTTGATCCGCGTATCCTTCAACGATGCATACCGTGACAGATCGCCATGCGCGGCCTCGTCGCCGAGCACACGCGGCACGTCGGTGCGGCCCACATTGTCAACGTTGAAACCGGAGTAGACGACAGGACCGACGTATGTCCAGTCGCCGTCGAGACGATCGGCGGTGAGCAGCACGATCACCGAACGGAATTCGTGACCGTTGACCGACAGGTACATGCACCATTTGCGCATCACGTCGTTCCAGATCACGTCCGGTGCCCACGTGTTGCCTTCGAGCGCGGGGTTCTCCGGCTGCTTCGGCCATGCCTCCCAGATGCCGCCGAGCAGCGAGGCCGGGTCGCGCGTCAGATTGTTCTCGAAGCGTTCCCAGTGGACGAGGTCGGTACTGCGGGCGCAGCGTCGGTGGGTGCCGAAGACGTAGTACGTACCGTTGTCCTCGACGATGGCCGGGTCGTGGATGGCGATGCGGCCCGGGGCGAGCGGGTGTTCGACGAATCGTTCATCGGCGGGCGATTCGGTCGTGGGTTCGGTCGTGGAGGTGGTTGCGGTCATGGGTTAGCTTCTTTGTGATACATGATGTCTTTCTCTTAACGGACTTACAGCCGATTTCACCAGTGAAATCGGCTGTAAGTCCGTTAAGAGAAATGGGGTGGTTCAAGGGAAGGGCGAGGACGAGGGCGCGAGGGAAGGGCGGCAATGAGAAAGGACTACTTCTGCGAGGCCCAGGCGCAGAGGTTGTCGCCGATGACGGAGAACGTCATCTCGACCTTGCGGTCGTCCTTGTCGCGCGGCAGCCTGTCGAATGCGCCGTGGTACTCCACCCCGTCGAGCGTGATGGTCATGTCGCCGGTGCCGTCGGACTTGTCGAGCTTCCACGTGCCGGTCTTGTCGCCGGTCACCTTGCCGTCCTCGGTCAGCGTGATGTTCACCGGCTTGTTGACGCCGCGGTAGTCGGTGCTGTGCTTGTCGGTGACCTTCTTCGGGCCCTTGAACGAGGTCCTCTGGTCGTGGATCACGAACTCGTAGTCGCCGGCCACGTTCTTCGCGTCGTACTTGGTGTCGGCGGCCTTGGTGCCGGTGTATTCGTACGGCGCGGCGACCAGCCAGCCGTCGTCGGTCGGCAGCAGCTCCCGCCCGCGTACCTGGTGCATCTCGCCGGTGTCGGAGAAGCGGCTGGGGTACACGATGTACGTGGTGCCGTCGTCGTCCACGAACGCCGAGTTGTGGCCCTGCGCGACTTCGATGTGCGAGTTGTCGTTGCCGCTCCACTGGATCGAGCTCATGAGACGCACGCCGACCTCGCTCTGCCAGTTGTTGCCGATGGCGCGCTCGCTGACTGCGGCGTTGCCGTTTTCATCGATGTACGGACCGGTGATCTTGTCGGCGCGGAACATGCGCACCTGGTAGCCGCCGGTCTGCTGCAGGTTGCCGTAGGATGCGAACAGATACCAGTGGCCGTTGGTATGCAGCAGGTACGAGCCTTCGCCGGAGTTGCCGAAGCCGCCGCCGAGCTTGATGCCGTAGTAGGCGTCGGACTGGTTCTTGACCGTCTGGTACGTGGTGCTGTAGTCGCGCAGGCCGGTCTTCGGATCGAGCTTGAACATCCACATGCCGCCGAACCATGAGCCGAACGTCATCCACAGGTCGCCGTTGTCGTCCTGCTTGACGCACGGGTCGATCGCGTTGATGCCGGTGTCGGTCTGCGACGTGTACCGCGTCAGGTCGGCGCCTTCGCCGAGCACCTTCCAGACGTCGGTCTTGGAGGCGTTGACCTTTTCGAAGCCGGAGTAGGTCACCGGGCCGACGTAAGTCCAGTCGCCCTCGATGTCGTCGGCGATGAGCAGCACGATTGCCGATCGGTAGTTAGCGCCGTTGATCGACATGTACATGCACCACTTTTTCATCGTTGCATTCCAGATGACGTCAGGGGCCCACATGTTGCCCTTGACGTCCGGGTTGGCGGATTGCTTCGACCAGTTGGTCCAGATGTCGGCGAAGATCTTCTCGTAGTCGGTGCTCAGGTTGTTTTTGAAGCTGGTCCAGTTGACGAGGTCGTCGCTTTTCAGCCAGGCGAGATGCGACCCGAAGATGTAGTACTTGCCGTTGGCCTTGACGATGGATGGATCGTGCGATTCGCCGCGCTTGATCTCGGTGGCGCTGGTTTGGCTGGAGTCGCTGGAGTTCTTGGCGTTCGACGATGCGTTCGAGTTGGCGTTCGACGAGCAGCCGGCCAGCGTGCCGACGAGCACGGCGGCCGCCAGTGTGGTGGCGAACGCCTTGCGTAGGGTGCCGGTGAGGGTCATGTGTTCCTCCTGTGTGTGACAGTGGTGTTGTGCAGCACTGCGTTTGTACAACGATGTAAACTGGGATATACTATACATCGACGTAAATGAATTGTCGAACCGAAAGGGACAAGGAATGTCCGACTCCTACTCACTGCTGTGCTATACGCGTGTCCCCACGTCGCGCGAAAAGGCGAACAACGAGGACATCGCCTTCAGCATGCACCTGGCGCTGCGGTCGCATCTCGACGGCTCGTGGACGCCGCTTAACGAAAACTACGGCATCTTCTTCGCTGCCGGCGTGCCGATCGCCGCGGCGACGCCCGAATCCCGACGTGCGTGCACCGCGGCGGCACGATTCAAGACCGATCCGTACACGACGGTGCGAGCCGCCAGCGACGCCGTCGCGCACGGATCGGCGATGCCCGGCGTGGACATCGAACTCAAAAGCCTCAAGGATCCGTACCTGTTCCGGCTGGCGTCCGGCCGACCCGCACCGCGCGCGGCGGCGGCGCGGACGGATCCGAACGGTCGGCGTTCCTGCTGGCGACCAGCCGCGACCTGACGTCGTACGATCAGCGCGGACTGGTGCTGCTTGGCCCCACGTCCGGCGTACACCGTCCCACGGTCATATACAACGATGCAGAACGTCGGTACGTCATCCGGTGGCATGACGACGACGGCCACGCGATGCGCGCGGCCTGCGCCGACATCATCGCCGCGGTCGGCACCACGCTGCCGGCCGAACCGGACGATACCGCCGAACCGATTGCCGCAAGCAATGCCAACGATGTCAACGCAACGTCCGTCCGTCGCGACTACGGCATCGCGGACGCCGTCCCCGGCAACGAAATCGACATCACCGAACAGGAAGCCGCGACGCTCATCGCACGCTTCGGCCGCGTTTACAACACCGGCGTCACCGTGCCGTCCATGACCGTCTCGGCCGATTTGTACGACGGCGAAGCCCGTGACCTCATCGGCTCGCTCGGCCGCACCACGGCCAAACTGCAGTACTCCGACGGATCCACCGCCATGCGCGCCGTCGACTGGGACGCCGCACAGCTCGCCGCCCTCGCCGACGACGCCGCAGCTGGCAGGCTCAAGCCGGGCGAACGCCGTACGGTCCGCGGTCGCATCCGCCAGACCGACTATCCCGTGCCGTTCGCCGTCGAACGCGCCGATCCGTCCGTGTTCGCATGGAATTACAACGGTGAACAACTCTTCATGTTCATTGCCACCGACGATACCGACGGCAACTGCGTCGATCCAAACGGCGGCCGCACGCACATGCCGCTGCGCGTGGCGACGTCCATCGCCGACCTGTCGGATGCCGCCGGCGGCCGCGACCGCGAAATCGACCTGCTCACCCGCGGCGACCGCAACAGCGAAGGCCGCGCGATGACCGGCTGCTTCTGGGCGCCCGAGCTGCACGTGATCGGCGGCAAGCTGTCCGTGCTGTTCA
>OASX01001660.1_pt1 | contig 10079 bp, 7 predicted proteins | sample 1516531 | NCBI WGS metagenome assembly OASX01 (sample SAMEA2579911, study PRJEB22360) | human gut metagenome | biome: human gut; feature: human-associated habitat; material: faeces | place: Denmark | collected 2008/2010
CAGGGAATGAGGGGCCGGGGCGCCGTATCCATCCGGGCTGCCGTTGTGGGAGCCAAAAATTCATACGGTGCGGCAGCATTCGTATTCGGTGCTCTGATGGCAGCCGGATACTTTGCACATTTCAAAATGTTTGAAGGATATGAAGAAACCGGCGCAGAGGAGATTGCCAGACTCCAGAGAGAGAAAAAGGCAAAACAGGACCAGCATGCAGAAAAAGGACATGGAATGCTGAAATCCCTCACATCAAATCCCTATCTTCTGGGTCTGATCGTTGCGGATCTGGCAAAATATGTCTACATGTTTGTAGCAAATGGTATTGCCGTTTACTACTTTACCTATGTTGCCGGTAATGCCGGTCTGACCGCCACCTTTATTCTCATTTCCAATCTGCTGGGCGTCGCTGCTTCTTATCTCTCGAAAAAGGCAGCCGGAAAATTTTCGGCCAGAAACACCGTTATCATCGCTTATCTGAGTATGGTCGTGGTGCTGGTACTTGGCTTCCTTTTCTACAACAGTACCTGGGTGGTCCTTATCATGGTGAGCATTGCACAGTTTTTCTGTACCATGACCAACGCCTGCGGACCGGCACTCTACGCAGACTGTGCAATTTACAGCGAGTATAAGACAGGCACAAATGCCACCGGTATGATCATGGGACTGAGTAATATCCCCCTGAAGATCGGTGTAGTGAGCCGTGGAATCCTGATCAATGCATGTCTTGCCATGGCAGGTTTTTCACTTGCAGTGGTACAGTCCAATGAGGTCACGGAAAAGCTGGCAAGGGGAATCAGTATGGGATTTACCGTAATTCCGGCTATCGCAGTAGGAATCGGCGCACTTATTCTGATATTCGGGTATAAGCTGTCAAGCAAGGATATCGAGGGATATTCTGCAGAAATCGAGAAGAGAAAACAAAACAGATAACCACACAGAAAAGAGACTGCTGCACCGACTGAAACCATTCAGCCGGGCAGCAGTCCCTTTTGAAATGAAGCAGTTACACACCGGGGTCCACCAGCAGGTCTTCACCATCCGCCGCACTGGTAGCCAGATAGTCACAGCGTTCATTCATTTCGTGTCCGTCGTGCCCTTTCACCCAGATAAATGTCACTTTATGCGGCTCTTTTGCCTTCAAGAGCCGTTTCCATAGATCCACATTCTTAACCGGTTCATTTTTTCCCCGTTTCCAGCCCTTTTTCAGCCAGCCGTCAATCCAGTGCTGATTAAAGGCATCCACCAGATACTTGGAATCTGAATACAGCTCCACCTCACACGGCTTTGTCAGCGCTTCCATTCCCACAATGGCTGCCATAAGCTCCATGCGGTTGTTGGTGGTGCGCACATATCCCTGAGAAAACTCACGCTCATGCAGCGTTCCTTTTGCGTCCGTATAGTGGAGGACACAGCCGTATCCTCCCGGTCCGTCCGGGTTTCCCCTGGCAGAACCATCTGTATATATTTTAACAAGCATTTTCATTTCCTACCTTTTTCCAGATTCCGGTGGTTTCAAAATCAGCCACCGCAGCTTCCGACTCTTCTACAATTTCTCTGTCGTACCCTACCATGGAGAGCAGGCGGATGGCATTCCTTGTGGTAACCCTGCCCTTTTTCAGCAGATAATTGAATTCCACGTCATCCTCCCTGAATTCCTCCTCAAAGTGATAGTTGGTATACGCTCCCTCCAGCATATAAGACAGCTCAATATCATGTGTCGCCGCAAAGGGAAGCACATGGGGCTTTTTCAAATGCGCCAGAATATTGGAGGAAGCCGCGATTCTCTCAATGGTATTTGTTCCCCGGAGCACCTCATCAATGATGCACAGAAGGGGGGCTTCCTCCTTGGATTCCTCCAGGATTCTCTTCAGGGACTTGATCTCCACAATGTAGTAGCTCTCCTTGCTCTCCAGGTCATCCCGAAGTGCCATGGAAGTCTGTATCTTAAAAAACGGAGCGGCGTATTCTGTGGCAGTACAGGTATACACGGTCTGCGCGAGAATGGCATTCATCGCCACATTTTTTAAGAAAGTGGATTTTCCGGAGGCATTAGAGCCGGTCACCAGGATGCCGCCGGACGCATCAATACTGTTTGCCACAGGTTCATGAATCAGCGGATGGTACAGATTTTCCACCTTCATCCGCACATCACTTCCCTTTTGATACCTCGTAAAATCCGGCACACAGTAATACGGCATGGCCTCCCGAAAGGATGCAATGGAAATACAGGCGTCCAGAAGTCCGTATATCTCCAGCATCTCCTCCGCTTCCGCTTTATGCTCCTTCATGGCCTTCATCATGGAATTGAACTTGATCAGATCGATATGGGTCATCATTCTGATATAATCCAGAATAAAGGATTCCGGTCCGCTGGCAAATCCATCCCGGTCCAAAACCAGATTTGCCCCGTTTCGGAAGCCGGAAAAACCTTTTTCACAGACATTCAGACGCTCCGTATACCTGTGAAGTTCCTCTATCTTCAGTTTGTCCAGAGCACCTGCACAGTTTATAAGCTGGAGCATGCACTTAAATCCGGTCAGATATACCTGTATGACCTCCTTATCTTTCAGATACGTTCCCATATTGATACAGGTCACAAGCAGAAAGGCAAAGACGCCGTACCTTGGAACCGCTATGAACGCAGCAATAGAAAGCACAAAAGCCAGGCACATGAGAATCTGCTTCCACGGTTTTCCCGCGTCATACTCTTTTGTCACATGAATAGCCTGGTAAACAGACGATGAAGGCGGCTTTCTGATGTGTGCCAGGATCTCCTGGACCTTCTGGCGTTCTTTTTCATGTTCCCGAAAAAATGTGTACAGCCGTTCCCTCTCCGCAAGCTTTTCCTCCTGATATTCAGGAGTACGGAGAAGATAGTACAGATAGTCCTCCCCCGGTGAGGATATTGTCTGGTTCATAAGCATAAACACACGGTCCATATCCAGATCATTCCAGGTAATATCGTCAATGACAAACCGCCCGTCCTTCCTCCTGCGAAAATACTCCCCGATCTGTTCCAGCTTATCCCAGGTGTATTCCCGATCCGGAATCTGTCCCCAGCCCTTTTTTATTTTCTGGAGAAATTCCCGCTGTCTTCTCCTGTTTTCCTGAAACATGGTCACAAATACGACTGCCACAAAAATGATGATCAGTCCTGTCCACAAGGTTGTCTCACTCATAGCTGTCCTCCGTTTTCTTTTACCAGTTATGAGCGTATCCGTAAAGCAATCTTATGACACGCTCATGCGCAGAAATAATCTTTTATCAGCTTCAGTGCTGCTTCTATATCCTCATTTGTATGGGCATCTGACAGGAACATGGCCTCAAACTGTGAAGGTGCCAGATGTACGCCGTGGTTCAGCATATATTTAAAATATTTTGCAAAGGCATCTGTATCCGATGTCTTGGCAGAGGCATAGTCTGTCACCTTATTTTCTGTAAAGAAGATACATCCCAGAGATGCCACACTGTTTACCTGATAAGGAATATTGTTCTCAAGGAAAATCCTGCGGATTCCCTCAAACATCATCTCCCCTTTCTGGTACAGCCTTGTATAGATCTCCGGATCTTCATACAGGATCTTAAGCTGCGCAAGGCCTGCTGCCATGGCGATGGGATTGCCGCTTAAGGTACCTGCCTGGTATACAGGACCTGCCGGGGAAACCTTTTCCATGATTTCCTTTCTTCCGCCGTAAGCGCCCACAGGCATTCCGGCGCCGATGATCTTACCATAGGTGACAAGGTCCGGTGTCACCCCGTAGAATCCCGCGGCTCCGTCAAATTTAAGCCGAAAACCGGTGATCACTTCATCAAAGATAAGCAGTGCCCCATGCGCATCACAAAGGGTCCGAAGCCCCTGAAGGAAACCGTCAGCAGGAGGGACCACGCCCATATTGGCGCCCACTGGCTCCACGATCACAGCAGCCACCTGGTCTTTGCTCTCTGTCAGAAGTTCTTCCACACTTTCAAGATCATTATACACTGCGATCATGGTATCCTGCGTACAGCCCTTGGGCACGCCGGCGCTGTCCGGCACACCGCTGGTCATGACTCCGCTGCCTGCACTCACCAGCATGGCATCCGTGTGGCCGTGATAGCATCCTGCAAATTTGATGATCTTATCTTTCCCCGTAAAGCCTCTGGCCACGCGGATGGCGCTCATGACGGCCTCTGTTCCGGAATTTACCATACGGATCATCTCCACATGGGGAATCCTCTCGCAGATGAATTCAGCCATCTCCACCTCTTTTGCAGTTGCACAGCCAAAGCTCAGACCATTTTCACTGGCTTTGATCACTGCCTCACGAATAGCAGGATGGTTGTGTCCCAGGATCATAGGTCCCCAGGACCCGATATAATCCGTGTAGGAATTGCCGTCCACATCGAATATTTTACTTCCCACTGCACCCTGTATAAAGCGCGGGGTCTCCCCAATGGCACCGTAAGCCCTTACGGGGCTGTTCACCCCTCCGGGAATCCGTTTTACGGCGCGCTCAAATAATTCTTCTGATCTTGTCATTACCCGATTCTCCCTTCGTCCATATATCCGGCCAGCTCTTTTGCAAAATAAGTCAGGTAAATGTCAGCTCCCGCACGGTAGGTGCTCACTGCCATCTCACAGATGATCTTCTCCTCGTCAATGTAGCCAAGCTTTGCCCCTGCCTTCACCATGGCATATTCGCCGCTGACAGAATAGGCGGCCACAGGCAGATGTATACTCTGTTTTACCTCACTGATCACATCCAGGTAGGAAAGCGCCGGTTTCACCATAATGATATCCGCGCCCTCCTGTACATCCAGAAGCGCCTCCTTCAGGCCTTCCCTCTTGTTGTGAAAATCCATCTGATAGCTCTTTCTGTCTCCGAAAGAAGGGGCAGAACCTGCTGCTTCCCTGAATGGACCGTAAAAGGCAGAGGCATACTTTACCGCGTAGGACATGATCGGTATGTCCTTGTGCTGATGGGTATCCAGGATCTCACGGATCGCTCTGACTCTGCCGTCCATCATATCTGAGGGTGCTACCATATCGGCTCCTGCCTCCCCCTGGGGAAGGGCTGTCTTTGCCAAAAGCTCCAGTGTCGCGTCATTTTCCACATCATGACCGCACAGCACGCCGCAGTGGCCGTGGGATGTGTACTCACACATGCAGACATCTGTGATCAGATACATTTCCGGGAACTGTTTTCTGGCTTCCCGAAGCGCCCTCTGTACAATTCCGTCTTCCGCATACGCCTGGCTTCCCACCTCGTCCTTTTCATCCGGAATCCCGAAGAACATCACTTTATCCACGCCTGCCTTCATAAGTCCTTCCAGGGCATAAGGCAGCCTGTCAATGCTGTATCGGAACTGTCCTTCCATGGAGGGGATTTCCTCCTCCATATTTTCTCCCTCACGGACAAAAATGGGATAGATCAGAGAACTTTTGTCCATCCTGGTCTCACGCACCATTCTGCGCAGGGTATCGTTTTTCCGAAGCCTTCTCGGTCTGACTGTCATTTCCATGTTGCTACACTCCTTTTATCCTCTGTTATCTGCTATTTTTTAAGTCTACAACCAAATCCACCACACTGTCAATGGTGGCCTGTTTCGCCATAAATGTCTTCATACCCCGGGCATCCGCCGCGGCTTTCGTCTGTTTTCCAATGCAGGCAGCCGTCACTTTTGTAAAGTCAAGCCCTTTTACCGCCTCCGCAAATCCTCTTACCGTGGATGCGCTTGTGAAAACCGCGCAGTTGATCTCTCCGCTCTCAAAAGCTTTTTTCTCATCGATCACTTCCTGTTTTTCATAGAAAGTGTCATAAGTGGGCACATCACAGATGAAAAGTCCCGGCTTTTTCTCCAGCTCCTGGATGATCTCTTTTCCGCCGATCTTGGCTCTCGGAAGAAGGATCTTCTCATTCCCGCTGCAAACACTGCACAGAGCTTTCCCCAGAGATTCCCCGTCAAACACTTCAGGCATGAGATCCACGAACAGACCTCTCTCCTCCAATGCCTTTTTCGTGCCCTTTCCGATGGCGGCAATCTTCGCGCGGCCTAGTCTGCGGACATCTGTCCCGGCTTTTTTCATCTCCTCAAAGAACACGTTTACACCGATAGGACTTGTAAATGCCAGCCAGTCATAGGTGTGAAGCTGTCCGAATGCGTTATGAAGCGCGCTCTGGTCTGCAAGGGGAGCTGTGCGGATAGCCGGAAGCTCCAGCACCTCAGCACCCATCAGACGCAGTTTTTGTGACATGGTGGAAATGGTTTCCCTGGGTCTTGTGACCAGCACTTTATACCCTGCAAGAGGCAGCTTTTCATACCATCCGAAGGTATCCGCAAGGGAACACACCTCACCCACTACAATGATCGCCGGTGTCTCGATTCCCCGGCGCTTTACTTCCTCCTCAAGTGTGGCAACTGTGGCCACGATCCGCTTCTGCCCCGCTGTGGTTCCCTTCTGTAAAATGGCAGCCGGCATCTCTTTTTGCATCCCCGCCTGCAGCAGAGAGTTACAGATATCCGGAAGCGCGGTGACGCCCATAAGAAATACCAGAGTGCCCTTCGTGCGCACAAGCGCGTCAAAATCTATGTCATAGGCCTCCCCCTGCTTTTTGTGGCCTGTGATAATGTGCAGGGAGGAACAGTAATTCCTGTGTGTCACGGGAATCCCGTTGTACGCAGGGACTGCCAAAGGTGAGGTCACTCCGGGCACCACTTCGTAGGGGATTCCCTCTTTTGTAAGAAGCTCCAGCTCCTCCCCGCCTCTTCCGAAGAGGAACGGGTCCCCGCCCTTTAGACGCACCACCCGGTAACCTTTTTTTGCCTCATCCACAAGAACCTGGTTGATCTGTTCCTGGGGCATAATATGGTGGGAGGCACGTTTTCCCACGTTGATCAGGCGCACGCCGGCCGGAATCCGGGATAATACCCCCTGCCCCACCAGGCTGTCATATACTACCACCTCTGCGTTTTTCAAGGTCTCCATGCCCTTCAGGGTAAAAAGTCCGATGTCGCCCGGGCCGGCGCCCACAAGCCAGACCTTTCCTTTGCAGTATCTATTGTCTGTTTCCTGTTCACTGGCTGTCATATTCTCTCTTCTGCACTCCTCTCTCAGTTTCTGTGCAAGACGCACGCCCAGCTCCTCTGCTTCTTCTCTTTTCCCTTTCAGACTGCCCTTTTTATAAGCGCCTGTCTCTTCCTCGTAATAGAGTCCGGTAAGCAGGATTTCATCCCGGTCCACCACCGCGGAGGAACATCCGCCGTCCAAAAACCTTACAAAAGAGCGCTCTGCCAAAGCCGCACAGGTACTGTCCGCGTCCCCGTAGCCGTCCAGATAAGAGTAATCCTTCCCTTTTCTGCCCTGCACGGTCAAAATGCCCTGTCCTGCTGCCGGAAGCATCTCCTCCGGCTCAAAATATCTGGATATCCTGTGGGTAAGCCCCAGCCTTTTAAGGCCCGCCGCTGCCAGCACCAGCGCGCTGTATTCCCCGCTGTCCAGTTTCCGAAGCCGCGTCTGCACATTTCCTCTGACACTCCTGCACTCCATATCCGGGAATAATTCCCGAAGCTGCAGGGTACGCCTGAGACTGGAACAGCCGATGGACTTTGTCCTGTCAAGCTCGGTCACTCCCTCCGGGAGCACCAGCGCATCTCTGGGGTCCTCTCTTTTTGAAAAGGCAAGAAGGGGCAGTTCATCCGGGACCTCCATGGGCATATCCTTCAGGCTGTGCACGGAAAGTTCACTTCTTCCGTCCAGAAGCGCCCGGTCCAGTTCTTTTACAAACAGTCCCTTTCCCCCCACTTTGTCAAGGGTTCGGTCCAGAATGATATCCCCTGTTGTCTTCATGGTGAGAAGCTCCGCCTTCAGTCCCTCATTGTTCTTCTCTATGTAGTCCTTCACCATTTCGCTCTGTATCACAGCAAGCCGGCTCTCCCGGCTGCCGATTACCACTGTCCTGCTGTTCATGCTCTACCTCCCGGCGTTTTCAAAAATTCTTCCACTTTTTCCCGCATCTGTCTTGTCTTTTTATGATCTTTTCCCGCCGCGTTAAATCCAATGACCACGCCATCATGGCAGATAAGTCCCGGGAAATGAAAATCACACTTGTTCTGGTCACTGGCTGTATTCACCAGTATGCCCAGACACTTGCAGGCACTGTAAATATCATCATTTACTCTGCTGTCATCTGTGGCTGCCAGAGCCAAATCCGCGGCGTACAGATCTTCCCGCCGGTATTCTTTCTGTTTCCAGATAAGCTCCCCCTTCTCTGCAAGCTCCCGGATCTCCGGCTGTACAAGAGGAGCGATCACCACCAGCTCCCCCACAAATCCCAGAAGGCTTTTGATCCTTCTGGCAGCGATCTTTCCTCCGCCGATGACCACGGCTTTTTTCTGTGTCAGGTCTGTATACAGGGGAAACAGTTTTTTCTCAGTCTTCATAAACCTTCTCCAATCCGGCCACGCACTCCATAAACGCGTCCTGTTCCAGGGAATCCCGCAGGCCGAAGATCATTTTGTTCACCACTTTTCCGGCTGCCGTGTCAATGGCTTTCAGGAGTTTTTCCCTGTCACTGTCCTCCATGGGCGTCTTTTTTAAGATTTTCAGAATCCGCGCGTTCAGATCCTCCACTGCCTCTGTCTTGATATCCTGGATTCTCGGAAATACATCGCGCCCTGAAAACCAATTATAAAATTCCGACATCTGCTCATCCAAAATGGCCCCCGCCTTCTGCATGCTGGCCCGGAGTCTTGGGGAGGCAGCATCGATCTTGAAGCTGTCAATGTCATAAAGCGTCACATTCTGCAGCTCTCCCACCTCCGGGTCAATATCTCTTGGCACAGCCAGGTCGATCAGTATCACATGATGGGGAACCTCTGCGTTTTCAAAAAGCTCTTTTGTTATGGTGCAGTTCGGGCTGGCTGTGGCGGATACCACCAGATCACATTTTGGCAGCAGTTCCATTCTGTCGCCGTAGTTGATACGCTCACACCCCTGGGGAATGGTCACAATGCCGCTCCGGTACTGACGGACGGTCACGGTCACATCAGCGCCTGCTTCTTTCAGAGCCAGTGCTGTCACCTTTCCCATCTCCCCGTTGCCGATGACCATGCAGGTTTTTCCCTGAATGGAAAATCCCTGGTTTTCCAGCCTGTCAATGGCCTGATGGATGACAGAGGTATTGGCCCTTGAAAATACCACTTCTGTCTTAACCTTCTTCGCCGCCGTCACTGCCATCCGAAAAAGCACCTCCAGCACACCGTCCGTACAGTAGGCATCCCTGGAAAGAGTCAGTGCGTCCTTCACCTGGGTAATGATCTGGTCCTCCGCCAGAATCTGGGATTTCAGGCCGCTGGTCAGATAAAACAGATGCTCCACAGCCTCCCTTCCTTCCCTTGTGATAAAATACTCCCGGTATTCCTCCTCGGGAACTTCTTTTTCTCTGCATAAAAAGCTAAGAAGGGACCCCTCCCAGTCTTCCTGTACACTGGCCCAGATCTCCATCCGGTTGCAGGTCGACAAAATAATACACCCTAAGATGTCCCTGTCTTCTTTCAGACGCTCCATAGCGCTCACCGCATTTTTTTTGGTGAAAGAAAATCTGGCCCGGACATCTACGGATGCTCTGCTGTGATCAATTCCAATCATGGAAATACTCATAGTTCCTACACTCCATATCTTTCGTTTCCGTTTTTTAGATGCCGCGGTCATAAAATATGACTGTTCCAAATCTTATACGGCACCTGCTGTTTTTTCATATTAGCACAGAATGAAAACGGGTGCAACATCTTGTTCCCCGTATACCCGGCAGGAAGATCTGGTGCCATAATAGTTTTCTGATTTTTCTTGTCGAATTCAATTGACAAAAAACTTCCGGGGAGATACAATAATCACAGAATTGAGTGTGCACAGGTGTCCGCTTTTGCGGAAGAATAGGAAAGTTGAGTTAAAAGCTCACACGGTCACGCCGCTGTGAGGGAAGAGCTGCATTTTATAATGTCACTGGGAAACTGGGAAGGCAAAATGCAGCGATGAGGCCCGAGTCAGAAGACCTGCCTGTCACAAACGATTTACACAATGGTTACGAACGATGGCCTTGTGTAAG
>OASX01001673.1_pt1 | contig 10016 bp, 4 predicted proteins | sample 1516531 | NCBI WGS metagenome assembly OASX01 (sample SAMEA2579911, study PRJEB22360) | human gut metagenome | biome: human gut; feature: human-associated habitat; material: faeces | place: Denmark | collected 2008/2010
TGAGCATGATATTACTATAAGTAGATACACCTCCGGATTTTGCTACTCCTAATCGGAAAGTAATAAAGGTTGTATCTTCAGGCGTGGTAAATATAAGTTTCCCCTTTGTATTTATTTCGTTAATTGTTGGGGATGATACTTTTCCATTGGGAAAAATATACACAAGTCCCTCCGCTCCACTATGGCTCCACGATAGCGTATAAGTTGTATTTTGAATCACCGGAATTAATAATACACCATCGTTGACTGAATAATATGTGTATGCATCATCTTTGGTTGCAGTTAATTTAACAGAGTATCCGTTAAATGTAAGTGTGCCGCCATTTGCAGTACCCAACTCTTTCCATTTGTTGTAATCAAACAACTGTGTACCAGTCGTCTTCACCTGCCCCGTCTTGCCGTACACTTCCATCCCCAACAGTGGCCACTCAGCGCTGTCCTTGCAGGTCACAAACTCCCCTGATGCCTCCCCCGTCACCGCAACCTTGCCGATATCCGTGTAGTGTACTGTATCATCTGGTTTTCCGGATGGTACATACACCAAGCGACCGCCGATACTCCGAGTACGACCACCCACGTCATTACTCAGATACCAAAAGAAACCGCCCGCATCACCGCCATCAGTCCAATGACCGCCCAATCGAGCAATTCTATAACCATTCAAATCCGGTGTAATATAAAGATAATCACCAACCGGGACGGAACTGTTGCCAAGTGTTTCTGACGGAATGAAAAGCCAATCACAATCAGGACTGTAACCCATAGCAGAAATATAACCATTCACATTTGCAACGTTAAATCCTGCCGATTCATAATTGCCGCTGTTCTTACTTTCTGCAAAATTGAAGTCATTGCAAATGTAAGGAACGCCGCATTTCATTGAACCATTACCCCAAATATTTACACCGTAAACAAATTTCCAAATATTGCCCCACGGGTTTTCAACACCACGATATGAAACAGAAACCTGACCGTTTGTACCGTCAGCCATTCCGGTACTGTTACCAAGTGAAGATGTACCACCCGTAACGATGGAATTGTTTTCTGTATTTGGGTTGTCTGCGATAGAAACAACACCTTGCCCAATCGCACTTTGTAAGTTCATTTTGCCAAGCTCAATAATCATCAATAACTGATTTGCCGATTCTGCTTTTATAGTGTCACTGTGCCAACCTTCACCTCTGTTATTTGCAAGTGTCTCAACATTCGGCCTAGTAAGATTCTGTGTTTTACCAGATGCCGGTTTAACGCCAGAAACAGATGAAAATTTATCCACCGCAAAGTCTGCCACCTGTTCATCCGCCTTGAGGTATGTCTGTGCAGAGGTATCATATATACTGCCCTCATATGCAGAGTACAGGATATAGTCAGTCTCATTTCCATTTGCGTCAAAAAAGGCCGGGTGACACTTAAATCCCGGTTGCTCATACTCCGATATATAATACCTTGCCTTACGAAGATGATATCCGATACCATCTGTCTGTTCGTCCAATTTGAGAGGAATGACCTTATAGTAGAATTTAGGCTGGTACACCATTACCTGCCCTATACTGCCATCCTCTACATAGTTGTCATCTCCATACCATGAGGTGATTGTTCCGTTGTCTGCCACGGTACATCTGCGACGGCCTCCGTATGGCTTAAATCTGTCAAAATCTGCGCCTGCACTTAGTCCGGTTGCTCCGGCCAGTCTGGTACATGTTCCTGTCTCATAATCTACTTCCAGGCCGGCTATACCCAATATGTCGTGGGTTATCTCCTCTATGTTATCCCGGTTGGTGTGTATCTGCTCACGGTCTGAGGATATTTCTGCCGCGGCCGCCTGGACGTTATTTATCTGGGTGGTGCCTTCGGCCTGTACTCTTGTAACCTGGGTGTCTCCGGCCTCATTGACTCGCTGTGTCTGAGTCTGGCCGGCATTGTTTACATCAGCGGTTGCCTGCTGTGCAGTCAACGTAAAATCGTTCTTTATCTTCTCAGTTTCCTGTGCCGATTTCTTCGCCGCCGCTGCTTCTGCTTTTGCCGCTTCAAGCGTTTTGATTGCATCCTGGGCCAATTCCTCAAACATCTGTTCCAGCACCGTTGATTCATTTTCACTGGGTATTCCGTCACCACTGGCGCTTTCATAGACGTAAAGATTAAAAGAAAAAGAGGATACTACATCCTCTCCACTCACAAACTCTATCATGCATATAGCGCCACCGGGCTCCGCAAGTGTCTGATTAGTCAAAGGTACAAAGACAGCCTTTTCCACAATCCGACAGTCATTATACACAACCTTTTTCGAGGGTTTAACTACCCATACACGTGCGGTTACACCTGCGGGTATGTCCCAGTCAACCACCGCACACTCTATTTCCCTTCCGGTGTCTCCCTGCATCGCATAAACAATCGGTGTAATCCTTTTATGCAGGACACTAATTTCAATCTTTTTTACCGCTTTCATGCATTATCTCCTTCCCCGGCTCTGGTTCCTGTACTGCCGCAAAGTTATTCACATAATACTGAGCCTTCGCTTTTTCATAATCTGCCCGTATGCTATCAAGGATATATACCGTCAAGTCAGCAGGTATGCCATTTTCCTGAGTGATCGTGGCAATACAGTTGCCAATCTCTTCCTTCGCCAGATCCATAAATGCACCTATCGGTGTTTTTTTATTCTGTTCCAATCTTCTCTCCCCTTTCTGTAGTTTCTATAACTGTTTGCACAGGTTCCTCTCGTTTTGGAATATTTGGATTATCAATGTTTTTTTCCTCCGGTGCTACCTGCATATAAATAGGTTCCATTCATCCTCCTTATCCGGGAACAGCGGTTATCCCTCCGCTTCTCACTCGTACATTTCCAGTGTGCCAGGTTATACTTCCGTCACTGTTAGCAACTATCTTATACACAACTGGGAAAGTTCCGCTAAAAGGTGCGAAGCCATCAAAAGCTACTATATTATCAAACCCGATATTTTTCGCATTCCAATTGTGATAATCAATGTCACTATAAACATCGCATGTTGTACTATTCGCAATAGAAAATGTATCTGCCACCCTCAGTTTCCTAAAATTATAATTATTGCAATCCATATCGCATCCAAGATACAACCGATCTGCCTTGTAATTACCAAACGTCTTACTGGAATATAATAACTTTATGATATAGCTCCCAGTGCTTGATGTCCTTGCAGCCCAGGCCATATATGCTCCTGTGCTCTCCAGGTCAAATACAAGCCCTTTTCTGCTCTCATATCCCACATGGTAGTTTGTTCCTATCGTTCCCACCTCTGTGGTTCCGTGCGTTAAATGCATCCTGCCGCCGTACAAACTTGCTCCTGATTCGGTTGTTTTACAGTAGATAGCTCCGCCGTCTACATAGATCCCGTCCTTGTCCCATCCGCCTATTTTATTTCCGCTTGCATCCAACATCCGCAGGGAACCATACTGGTTCCCGCTTCCGCCAAGAGTGAGCATGCCTGACTTAATGTAGGCTGCATTAATGTAGATATTGCCATTCTCCGTATAGAGTCCCTGTATCTTTCCGCCGTCTGTCAAACGGTCAAACACCATATCATGCGTGAGTGATGCTAAATCCTCCAGGATAACAACGGTCTGGCTGTCTATTTTTACATCTGTACCTCCCGCCTCGTAAAGCGTGCACATAACCGTAACCGCAGTAGCGCTCGGGGCGTATACAACTGTTGTCTCATCTGTACTGCTTGTATACTTAGTGGTCCATACAGAGCCGTTTATACTTTCACTGATCACAAACCGCCCGGGATAGCTCACCTTTTCTGGCGATTTTCCATCTTGATACCGGGAATAAAAAGTGACTCTCTGCGGGTTTAGGTTTCCGCTCTCTCCTCTACTCATGACAAGTGTGGATGGGTCAAGCATATAGATACGCCCGTCTGATCCGTTTTTATTTTTACTGATCGTAAAGCGTTTAGCCACCGAAATACTGTTGTATTTGACAAGGAACTCAATATATCCACTGTCGGCGGTCATATTTCGTGACTGTACATTGCTTAGTAAGGGAAGACCATGAGCTTGTAATACCTCCTACTTTTGATACAGTTATAGATGCGCTTTTGGTGACATCCGTTGTACCATAAAATACCGATACTGTTGTATTGCACCCCGTATAATTACCATTATTTCCGTCCGCATCCGTCGGCACAACAAATGTATCATTCGTTAGGGAAACAGCAAGGATACGCCCTTTCTGCGCTTCGCTTAATGCTTCTTGTGCAAGAGTATCATCCGTATACGCATTTCTCTTTTCCCAGTCTGACGCAGCATAATCACCACTATCTTTCGCTTTAACACATGTAAGTATATCAACTCCGTCAAACCATAAATCCCCAATCTGGTACGGAGGAACCGGTTGGTTTATGTATATCTGCGCTTTTCCGTCTATCCGGTCAAATATCTCGTCCGGCGGGGTAGCCTTCATTACATCCCATGCAGAACCGGTATAAATGTATGATATTTTCTCCGTAGTGTTGTACCAGATATCTCCTTTATGCTCTGCTTTGTCCTCCCATGCAGCCGATGGGTCTGCAGACTGCCACCATGTTTCTGCCTTCTGGTCTGTCTGGTTCTGGATATCCTCTATGGCCTTTTTATAGTCTCCGGTAATAAATTCCTGTAGTGCACTGTTATCTGTGTATGCATTCAGTTTCTTCCAATCGCTTGCAACATAAATTCCAGTTGCCCTATCTACCGTACAAGTCAGGATATCTGTGCCATTCGCCCATAAATCCCCTATTGCATAAGGGGGCGTGGGCTGTGCTACGAATATCTGCGCTTTACCATCTATCTTGTCAAAAACTTCATCGGGTGGAGCTGTTTTCATAAGCTCCCAGGTGGTATCCGTGTAAATATAAGCCTTCTGGTCCGTAGTTTTATACCACAAGTCACCTTTATGCTCCGCCTTCTCTGATTGGGTCCAGGACGCAGCCGGGTCATCAGCCTGCCGCCAAGTCTCTGCTTTCTTATCAGCTTGTGTCTTTAGTGCATCAATAGCATTTTTATAATCCCCTGAAATAAAAGCATTTAATGCTGCATCATCAGTGTAGGCATTCAGTTTCCGCCAATCAGATGACTGGCATGTTCCTATTTGTCTGCCAACAATACAGGTCAATACGTCCCGTCCATCCATCCAGGTATCACCAGGATCATATGGAGTGACTGGCTGATTGATAAATATCCTGCGTTTGCTATCTGCTGTATCCTGTGCCTTCGCCGCGTTCGCAAGTGCTTTCGTAACATCTGTGTCCTGCACAAGCTGCCACTTCCACTCTCCGGCCTCCTTGAAGAAACGATATGCATATCCTTTTGTCTTCCAGTAAAACAAATCTCCTTCATGCTTGGCCCGCTCTGTTTCAGTGGTCCATTTAGATGCAGGTGCATTATTGACGGTTGGTTCGTAGTCATAATAGAATGTCTCTATCTGTCCATCAATCTGCTTCTGAAGATTGTAGATATCTCCAGATACCGTATAGGTAAAGTCCGATAGTTGCTTATCTGCATATGCCTGCGCAAGTTTTTTTGCTTCATCTGCAAGACCTTTTGCGATGTCTTCCACCGTTTTACCATCTACAGTAAAAGCCTCCATTGTCATCCGAAACTCACCTGTATCAAGATTCCAATAGTTCCGGCCTGTTTTGTCAGACAGTAGACCGGTTATGATCGCATCTGCAACGACTCCCTTAGCTGTAATTGCGGTCCGCCAGTTCCAATCTCTACCGTCTTCGGTACGCTCCGTGGCAATCTGCAATCCCTGGCTGCCAAATATCATACAGCCGTATAACTCTGACTCCGGGTCTAAATCGGATATCTCAAAGGCTCTGCCGTTTACTTTTTTCGCGACTGTGCTCTGCAGTCGCAGTTGTGTGTTTAATGCGTCCAGGATGCCGTGCACTCTCTCTGCCATTACCGTTTTGGATTTAATATCAAGGACAGATTCAACCGCTTTCTGTATCTCAAATCCAGAATCAAAAGAGCTTTTTTTATAATCTCCAAGAACAACCTCTAAGTTTCTTTTTTCAATACAGTCATATTTGAGTGAGATCACCCTTGCATTTGTCTCTATGCCAAGCTCTCTGTGCTTACAATGTACTGTATCTCCCAACCCTACTCTTTCCAGGATTTCATACCCTTTATATTCCTCCGTTCCCTCCAGGGATACCATGTTCACATTGTAAGTAATTTTAGGCAGGTCTATACTCTGTGTGAACTGCTCATTGCATCTTGAAACTAATTTTCGCCGCAGTTCATCCAGCGTCAGACACCCTTCTTCGTCTTCACTCGCATCTTCTATCATCTTTACATCATCAAAGGAGAGTTCCTTTGTGTATATCTTTGCATATTTATTGACATGCGGAGAATCCACCCACGGAGAATCTCCTTCCAGTGTATACCCGTTGTATGCGACTGGGATGATCCTGGTGACAACCTCACTCATATCTATATGTTCTTCTATTCCTTCCAGGTTATATCCGAACTCCGCCCGGACACCATAATCTCCGCCGACACGCTGATTTATGATCACCCGGTAATTGTCATAGAGGATTTCCCCGCCCCATCGGTTTACAAAAGACTGATCAATGTCTCCATTGATTGCCTCCATAAGATTTTTTCGCACATAATATGCCGTGGATCCAGTGGTTATATCTGATGTCCCGCTATATCTACTTTTGGCACACATGATATCGAGTGCTTGCTGACCGTTCTTGCCAGTTGGTCTCACATCAATCAATATATGGTCATCCTTTGAATCAAAGAAAATAGGAAGAGCGTATGCCATAACAGAATCATCATCCTTTTGTGTCTCATAAATGCGGAAAAACTGTCTTTCCCCCATTGGCGTAGAAGCGGAAATTACAGCTTCTCTTACAATCATTTTAAATTTTCCATCTTCATCTATTGGATGCTCTAATTCAAGATGCCATTCATCATTGAGAGTCGTTTCACATTCGCATGAAATTGGTTCCAGTACCGCATCTCCATTATGTTCATAGTCTGTATTGTCCGGCAGATATATCTGTATCATTATCGGCACCTCCAATTTGGGATTATCTTTAATTCAAATCCGTTTGTTATGGTTATGCTATTTTTTCCTCTAAGCAAATACAGGTCATCATAATTTCCTATCACAGAGGTATTCATGATTGTGCTATCCCGCCTATATGACAGCATCCTTTCCGTGTCTATGGTCAGATTCTGCCCCACATTTGCCACCATTGACTTCCCGTTGACAGTAAGGGTGCAGACTCCTTCTCCTGTAATTTTATATATAGGATGGGAGGTACAATATCGGTTATATAGTACATGGTCGACATCCGTTTCCGTTGTCCCTTCTAATAGATATTGATAACCTGAACATATAAATTCAACCACTATCTGCCCCATTGTCCTTATAAATCTATCTGTAGATTTGATTTTAAGGTGTTTGACACGGTAAAAGTATTCTGGGTCGTCACTTAGGACAAGCTTGCCGCCGATTCCGTCATACAACCAATCTTTTACAATGCGATACTGCTCCATCCATAAATTTTTTTTGGTTTTAAATCCGAAAGTAAATTTTACTGGAATATCTGGTACAGTATCCTTTCTGCGGTAAAGGGTGCCATCCCTGCCTGGTAGTTTTATTGCATCATAATCCGGTTCTGGTGCAGGGGGCGCAGGTCTTTCTTTTACCAGCAATCCGATATATTCGCTGGTAACCTCATTTAATTCTACATAAAACGTATCAATACCCCCTTGCTGCTGATTTCATCGTTGTCTTTCTTGTAGTACCACTGTTCACGATCTGCGTAACATCTTTTTCAAATTGCCGTCTGGACGGGTACAAAGCTGTGTCTTTTGCCGCTATCTCCCTCAGATATGGCAGATACTCTCTAAAAAGCTCAAATGCGTCTGCATCACTGGCACTTCCATATACAGGAACCATACCGGAAGCGCTTCTTCCTGACATGTTCGGCACCTCCATACTCTCCGCTATTGTGGCCCGCACATCATCCATCTTATCCTCATATCCGATTCCAAAGCCTTCAGCAGTGTATTCACCCAGTCGTTTAAAGACCTTTGACGGAGAATTGATATCCAACTGCGATTCAGCCTCCGATACTGCATTTGCACACATTTGAGCCACTGCATTGATCACCTCAGATTCGCCGGCATAGATACCGTTTGCCAGACCAATGGCTGTATTGTATCCATCCATGTATAATGTCCAGCTATTTAGGCTACTGGCTTCGTCTGTTATCGCATCTACAAGACTCCCTGCCGCATTATGTACACCGTTTATCCCGCTATCTATGCCGCTTATCAGACCGCCTGGCACTTCCATCCCCGTTGCCCGGAACCGTTCATGTGTAATCTCATCATTCACTTTATCCAGCACGCTTTGACACATGCTGGACGCCCTGCCTACCAAGGCCGGACTTGCTGATTCCACTCCGGTTCTTATGCCATTCGGTATGACCTGACCGATTCCGGAAAAGTCAGATGCATTAAGGATATTTTGAGACACCGTGACAAGCTGCTGTGAAAGCATCTGCACTGCTATGGTGGCTTGTGACTGGCTATTGTTTATCCCACCCGCAAGGCCGGATACAACATCATTACCGATTCCCATAAACACTCTCGACGGAGAATGAGAATCCAAAGTGGTTTTTGCCTGTATAATGGTGGCTTTTCCCAACTCATCAACTGCAATTTTCCCCTGCTCAATTCCTGACCGGATACCGCTCCCAAATCCGCCAGACACATCTATGCCTGTAGCAGACATCACTTCAATCATGTGTTCTTTCCCGCCGTTAAGAGCCGCTGTGTATTCCTCAATCATACCCTGGACGCTGGCGTTTACTCCTTCTTTCATGTCCAGCGATTGAGACCACATATCATTGGCCTGCTGCAACTGCTCATCCGTCATATTTGCAAAGGCTTCCACATATGTGGTTCCCTGCGGTCCCATATCTGCCAGTTTATCCAGGATACCCTGATTCACTCCGCGGTCAGCCAGGTATGCCATGTTATCAGCCCAGTTTGTTACTCCATCAATCTGAGACTGCATATTTGTCAGGAGCTGCTCGGACGATATTTCTGTCCCGGCATTAAACTCCTCAAACATATTCATCTGACTGTCCAGCACTTCCGAAACGGTTTCTTGCATCCCCAGATAGGTGTCTACAATCGTCTGTGCTGCTGTAGCATTAGCATCTGCTGCCGCTTGTTGAGCCTCTGAGTTTTCGTTGGCAGATTCTGTATTTTCGTCCTGTTTAGCAGTAGCTTCCTCCCATGATATGCCGTGTTTTTCCAATTCTTCCTGAAGAGCCGCAATTCCTGCTTCTACATCTTCACGCGCTGTTTCATTCTTTTCTTGAGCTTCCTGGTTTTTTTCAATGGATTCTGTTACTTCATCGTAATTTCTACGTTCCTCATTTTTACCGTCTATAAGTGTGGTCAGGCTTCTACAGTTTTCCAGATACCACTCATTTTCTCCTTCCAGGACTTTCTGTTTCTTATCTGACAGATCGCTCGACTGCTGTGTAAGCTTAATATTCTCAACTTCCAGCTCTGACCGCTTTTTTATCAGTTCAACAGCCTGCTCCCTGAGCGCTTGCAGTTCTATATCCTTTTGTGACTGATTCAGATATTCTTCCAAGGCATCACTTGCCAGGTTCAGCTTCCCGGCTTGCTCATCATACGCCAGGTTCAAATCCGGCACCAGTCCATTCAGTTCAGCAATGTACCCCTGCATCACTTGAGTTTCTTCATTGCTTCTTCCAGTTTTATCCGCAAGTGTCTCTATACGCTCAGCAAGTGTTTTTGCATATTCTCCCTGGGCCTCTATTTCCGCACTGCTGTCTGCATAAGACGTTATCATATCCTGGGCTGATTCAGATACTTCGTTTGCTTCATCACATAAACGCTGACTCTGATCAGCCAAATCTGCGACATCTTTCGACGCATCCCCTGCACTCTCTGCGTAAACACCTATTGCGGTTGCTGCACCGGCTAAC
>OASX01001675.1_pt1 | contig 9994 bp, 10 predicted proteins | sample 1516531 | NCBI WGS metagenome assembly OASX01 (sample SAMEA2579911, study PRJEB22360) | human gut metagenome | biome: human gut; feature: human-associated habitat; material: faeces | place: Denmark | collected 2008/2010
TTTTCTCAAGGACGGACGCCGCCGGCTCCCCAAGGTTGTGGGATATGGCGGAAATCTTCTAAAAGAGACAGGATGTAAAGGAGTGAACGGTAAATGTATGATGTGATCATAATCGGAGCAGGAGTAGCCGGGGCAGCATCTGCGAGAGAATTGTCGCGCTATCAGGCAAAAATCTGCGTGCTGGAGAAAGAGGAGGATGTCTGCTGCGGTACTTCCAAGGCAAACAGCGCTATTGTCCATGCGGGCTATGACGCGGCAGAAGGCTCCCTGATGGCAAAACTCAATGTACGCGGAAATGAAATGATGGAACAATTGTCGAAGGACCTGGATTTTCCGTTTAAGAGAAATGGTTCACTGGTAGTCTGCCTGCATGAAGACGAGATGCCGGGGCTTGAAGCTCTTTATAAAAGAGGAATCACAAACGGAGTTCCGGGTCTCAGGATCTTAAACCGGGAAGAACTCCGGGCAATGGAGCCGAATATTTCCGATGAGGCATGCGCAGCTCTCTACGCGCCCACAGGCGGAATCGTATGTCCGTTTAACTTAAATATCGCGATGGCGGAGAATGCCAACGCGAATGGAGTAGAATTCCATTTTGATACGGAGGTCACCGACTTAAGACCGGTGGAAGACGGCTGGGAGATCCGGACAAGCAAGGGCACGTATAAGACGCGGTATGTCGTGAACGCGGCGGGGGTCTACGCAGACAAATTCCACAATATGGTAAGTAACAAGAAGATCCATATCACCCCAAGACGTGGAGATTACTGTCTGCTCGATAAAACTGCCGGAAATCATGTGAGCCATACGGTGTTTGCTCTTCCCGGAAAATACGGAAAAGGCGTTCTCGTGACACCGACGGTCCACGGAAATCTGTTGGTGGGACCGACAGCGATCGATATCGAGAATAAAGAGGGAACGAACACGACGAGAGAGGGCTTAAATGAGGTTATCACAAAGGCAGAGATGAATGTGAAGAACATTCCGATGCGTCAGGTGATCACTTCCTTCGCAGGACTCCGTGCCCATGAGGATGGACATGAATTCCTGATCGGTGAGCTGGAGGACGCGAAAGGCTTTATCGACTGTGCGGGAATCGAGTCTCCGGGTCTGACAAGCTCCCCGGCGATCGGTGAGATGGTGGCGGATATCCTGAAAGAGAAGATGGATCTCAGGGAAAAAGAGAACTTTATCGCGACGAGAAAAGGCGTTCTGAACCCGAATACTTTAAGCAAGGAAGAACGGATCCGGTTAATTAAGGAAAAACCGGAGTACGGAAATATTATCTGCCGATGCGAGATGATCACGGAAGGTGAGATCATCGATGCGATCCGAAGACCTTTAGGCGCAAAATCCTTAGACGGAGTGAAACGCAGAACGAGAGCCGGAATGGGGCGCTGCCAGGCAGGCTTCTGCTCGCCGAGAACCATGGAGATCCTTGCGAGAGAATGCCATAAGAGCATGTTTGAGATCACAAAATCCGGCGGAAACTCGCAGATCGTCAAGGGAATCAATAAGGATTCGTTATAAAAGGGAGGTGTCAGAGCATGAAATCGTATGATATTGTGATCATCGGAGGCGGGCCGGCGGGTCTTGCCGCTGCAGTTTCCGCGAAGAAAAACGGAATCGGGAGTATTCTGATTCTGGAACGTGACAGGGAGTTAGGCGGAATCTTAAACCAGTGCATTCATAACGGCTTTGGACTCCACACCTTCAAGGAAGAACTCACGGGTCCGGAGTACGCGGGACGGTTTATTAAACAGGCAGAAGAATTAAATATCGAGTATAAACTGAATACCATGGTCATGGATATCAGTGAGCAGAAGATCGTGACGGCCATGAACCGGGAGGAAGGTCTCTTTGAGATCCGGGCGAAGGCAGTGATCCTCGCAATGGGATGCAGAGAGCGGTCGAGAGGCGCTTTAAATATTCCCGGATATCGACCGGCGGGAATCTTCTCTGCAGGTACGGCTCAGAGGCTTGTAAACATTGAGGGATATATGCCGGGACGCGAAGTCGTGATCTTAGGTTCCGGAGATATCGGACTCATCATGGCGAGACGAATGACGCTTGAGGGCGCGAAGGTTAAAGTCGTTGCGGAGCTGATGCCGTATTCCGGCGGATTAAAGAGAAATATCGTCCAGTGTCTCGATGATTATGGAATCCCGTTAAAGTTGAGCCATACGGTGGTGGACATCAAGGGAAAAGAGAGACTGGAAGGAATTACACTGGCCCAGGTAGACGGAAAAGGAAAGCCGATTCCCGGAACGGAAGAGGAATACAGCTGTGATACGCTGCTTCTCTCCGTCGGATTGATCCCGGAGAATGAGATATCCAGGGGAATGGGCGTGGACATGAACCCGGTGACATCCGGACCGAAGGTCAATGAGAGTCTTGAAACGAATATTGAGGGAGTTTTTGCCTGCGGAAATGTACTTCATGTCCATGATCTCGTGGATTTTGTATCTGAGGAAGCGGCGATTGCCGGAAAGAATGCGGCATCCTATGTGAAACAGGGCGAGAACCGTTCGAACGGCGGACATGAGATCGTCTTAAATCCGATCGAAGGTGTGCGCTACACAGTTCCGGGAACCATCGATCCGGCGAGAATGGACGAGGAGCTGACCGTTCGTTTCCGCGTGGGTGGTGTTTATAAGAACTGCTATGTGAGTGCGTATTTCGGTGACGAGCGTGTGATCCACAGAAAACGTCCGGTCGTGGCACCGGGGGAGATGGAGGAACTGAAATTCAAAAAGGCAGATCTTTTGAAATATCCGGATCTTGAGACGATCACGGTCAAAATCGAGGAGGCATAGACGATGGAGGAAAGAAGATTAACATGTATCGGCTGTCCGATGGGCTGTCCTCTTGTCGTAACGATGGACGGCGGTGAGGTCGTAAGCGTGACGGGAAATACCTGTAAGCGCGGCGAGATCTATGGACGGAAAGAAGTGACAAACCCGACGAGGATCGTGACTTCCACAGTCCGGGTATCCGGCGGAAGTATCGACATGGTGTCGGTGAAGACGAAAGAAGATATCCCGAAGGGAAAGATCTTTGACTGTGTGAAAGCGTTAAAGACAGTCGAGGTTGCTGCTCCGGTGCATATCGGGGATGTGATCATGAAGGACGTTGCCGGAACGGGAGTTGATGTTGTGGTGACGAAGAACGTGGAGTAAGAGTAAGTAAGGTCAATAAATGCAAGAAATATAGGTGATGATTGAGGTGCTGTCCGCTTACCGTTTTCTGAGGAGAATGGGAGACGGGCAGTTTCTTTTTATGTGGAAAATTGCAACAAAGCTGCATGTGTCAGAATTTCCTGAAAATATGTATCTGGGTGTGCTGTTTGTGAAAATCAGAACATCCGTCCTGAACCTGTTTTTAGTGGATTCAGGACGGATGTGTTACTTGCAAAATATATATTTTTAGTTGAACTTAAAGATTGCAGTCCCGTACGCCGGCAGCGGATACGCAAAGGAGTATGGCTGGCCATCGCACTCGCTCTTCTTGGAGCGGGCGGAGAATGCATGCTCGCCGCGCTTGTAGAGCCCATGCTCGGAATCCAGGATCAGGGAGTAGGTTCCGGACTTCGGAACGCCTACCCGGTAATCGTCGCGTGCAACCGGTGTAAAGTTAATGACGAATAAGAGATTTTTCTTGCCCGTCTCATCACGGCGGATAAAACTGAAGATGCTGCGGTCACCATCGTTGGCGTTGATCCACTGGAAACCGTTCCAGTCGGAATCCAGCTGCCACAGTGCCGGATATTTCTGGTATACATGCAGCAGGTCGCTGTAATATTTCTGCAGGTCTTTGTGAAGCGGCTCGCCGGCGAGATACCAGTCGAGGGAAACCTTCTCATCCCACTCATGATACTGACCGAAATCCTGGCCCATAAACAGGAGCTTCTTTCCCGGATGCCCCATCATGAAGGTGTATCCTGCTTTCAGATTCGCAAATTTGTCACCATTTAAGCCCGGCATCTTGTTGATCATGGAACACTTCAGGTGAACGACCTCGTCGTGGGACAGCGTCAGGATATAATTCTCACTGGTGGCGTAGGTGATGCCGAATGTCATCTTATTGTGGTTGAATTTTCTGAAATATGGATCCAGTTTCATGTACTCCAGGAAATCATGCATCCAGCCCATGTTCCACTTGAAGGTGAAGCCGAGACCTCCCTCTTCCGGCGGTTTTGTGACACCCGGCCATGCGGTGGACTCCTCAGCGATCATCATGGCACCGGTGAGATGTCCGGTGAGGACACTGTTCAAATGGCGGAAGAACTCGATGGCTTCGAGGTTCTTGTTCTCGCCGTACTTATTCGGAACCCAGTTTCCATCGCTGCGACCGTAATCCAGGTACAGCATGGACGCGACGGCATCTACGCGGAGACCGTCAACATGGAAGTTCTCTACCCAGTAGAGGGCGTTAGCGATCAAGAAGTTTTTGACCTCATTTTTGCTGTAATCGAAGACCTTTGTGCCCCAGTCCGGGTGCTCGCCCTTTCGCGGATCTGCGTATTCATAGAGCGGCTGACCGTCGAAGTCGGCAAGTCCGTGGGCATCCTTCGGGAAGTGGGCCGGAACCCAGTCAAGGATGATACCGATCCCTTTTTTGTGGAGGTAGTTCACAAAGTACATGAACTCTTTTGGAGTGCCGTAACGGGAAGTCGGCGCGTAGTAGCCGGTAACCTGATAGCCCCAGGAACCGTCGTATGGATGTTCCGCAATTCCCATGAGTTCTACGTGGGTGTAGCCCATCTTCTTTACATAATCAGCCAGCTCGTGGGCAGCTTCCATATATGTATAGTAACCTTCCTTCTGTGGACGGTCTTTCTTGCGCCAGGAACCGAGATGGACCTCGTAGATTGCCATCGGGGATTTCACAGGATCATCTTTTTTTCTTGTCTCCATCCAGGCTGCGTCATCCCATTTGAAGCCGTTAATGTCTTCTGTGATAGAAGCGGTTCCCGGACGGAATTCCGAATGGACCGCATACGGGTCAGCCTTGAACAGGATCATTCCCTCCTGTGTGGTGATCGCGAATTTATAGAGTTCTCCGAGACCGACGCCGGGAATAAACGCCTCGTAGATTCCGGAGTCAGCTAACGGGGACATCGGTGCGGCGTCCGGATCCCAGCCGTTGAAATCGCCCACAACACCGACGGCCTTTGCGTGGGGAGCCCAGACGGCAAAATACATTCCGGCTTTCCCCTTATAAGTCTTTGGATGTGCACCAAGTTTTTCGAAGATTTTATAATGGGTCCCCTGTCCGAAGAGATAGCGGTCCAGTTCGGTGATGAAACCGAGACCGATCTCCTTTGTTTTGGCAGGAGCTGTGGTTTTCTTTGTTCTTGTCATCACTTAAACCTCCTGAAGTTTAAAGATCGCGCCGCCGTTTGCCGGGAGCGTGACGGAAAGTCTGCCGTTTTCGAGGGAGAATGGGATCTCTCCGGGCAGCAGGGATACAACATCTGAGGCTGCGCATGGCAGCGGGATCGAGATGGATGCCGGCTGTTCATCATTATTGACAGCGGAGATCACGGTTCCATGTTCCCCGGACCGGCTGAAAGCATACTGGCGGTTCGTGAGGAGAAGTTCCTTGTAGGAGCCGTTGTGGAACGCGTCATTTTCTGTGTGGATTTTTCCGAGTGCCGCGATGTGGGACGCGAGCTCCGGAGCTTTTCCATGCATGTCAGACAGGTTGAGTGCCGGGCGAAGGACCTCATCGGATGTTCTGGAACGCTTTCCTTCAATTCCCCACTCACTTCCATAATAGACAGAAGGAATTCCGGGGAGAGTGAAGAGAAGCTGGTACACCGGAAACAGGTTTGCCAGGTTGTTTAATTTACTTGCGATCCGGTCCTCGTCGTGGTTGTCCACAAAGGTGTAAAGCGATCTTCCCACCGCCTCCAGACGTCGCACATTGTGGGCAATCTCAAAGTAGTTGTGGTCATTGTGACCGGAGTAGAGCGCCTTGTGAAGCTCATAGTTTGTCACGGAATGCAGCATTTCCGGGTTCACCCAGCGGTTATATTCGCCGTGGATCACCTCGCCCATGAGCCAGAAATCAGGTTTCATGGCGGAGGTCTTTTCCCGGAGCTCTTTCATGAACCCGAAATCCAGGACGTTCGCGCAGTCCAGGCGGATCCCGTCGATATTGAAGTTGTCGATCCAGAACTGGATCGAGTCGAACAGATACTGGCGGACCTCCGGGTTCCAGAGATTTAAGCAGGGGAGCTCGAAATGTCCCTGCCAGGCCTCGTAGCCGAATGGGTCACCCAAAGGGCTTCCCCAGCCGAAGTTTACGCCGCGGTACCAGTCCTTATACGGGGAAGCTTCCCGCTTTTCGCGGATATCCTGGAAAGCGAAAAACTCACGTCCGGTATGGTTGAAGACGCCGTCCACCACAACGCGGATTCCGTTTTCATGGCAGAGGCGCACAAAACGGGCAAAATCTTCGTTGGAACCAAGTCTGCGGTCCACGAGACGGAAATCTTTTGTATCGTAGCCGTGGGTGCAGGACTCAAAGAGCGGTCCGATGTAGATCGCGGAGCCATTTAAGTCGCTGATATGTGGGATCCAGGACTCAAGCTCCGTGAGCCGGTGGGCGGTCTCTGTGAGCGTGTTTGTTTTTTCTGCCCCCAAAAGTCCAAGGGGATAAATATGGTAAAAGACAGCCTGTTCGTACCAGGTATGCATGGTTATCAGACCTCCTGAAGCTCCCGTTTTTTCAGGCGGCGGAGAAGAAACTGATACCGGAGCTGCGCGGCGTTCAGCTCATAGATATAGCAGTCGACTAAGGTCGGGTCAACGACCTGTTCGAACTGGTTCTGGGCGGATAAGATCGCCGTTTTGCTGAGCTCGATCTGACGCTTCAGTTCATTTGTTTCCCGGCGGTAAGCCTGTTTGGAAGCATTTTTTTTCGAAAAAAACATAAATATCATACCCCAATTCCTTTACGGATAGTGCCAACAGCAGTCTGTTTCAGGCGGCCGAAGGCTGTTTTGCCGAATTTTGTTCACAGATGGGCTTTGCCGGATCGCGGCGCGTCTGTCTGTGGAGAAAACCAGAAGTTTCTGTAATTGGTAGTATGAGGATCATTCATCCGGAATATTCAGGATTCCGGATATTTTTCAAGCTCTTCTTTCAGCCGGCCGAGCTTGTCGATGGCGCTTTTGTTTGTGAGATAATAATAATTACACACGCCTTTTCTTAAAACATCGATCAGGCCGGTATCTTTTAAGATCTTTAAATGGTGAGAGACAGCTGGACGGGAGAGACTTGTCCGGTCCGTGATCTCGTTGACATTTAAGCCGGGGATCCGTCCTTCACCAGTGGTCTGTGTCTCAAAGAGACACTGCAGGATCGTCAGTCTTGTTCGGTCACCGAGCGCAATAAATAAAGGAATGCACTCTTCGAAGATATCGCCCAGAAGATTTTCTGAGATCATGAATTCTCTCCTTTCCGGAATGTTTTGGTTTAAAAATTTAAACTTAATTGCATTTTACCATTTTTCCTGAATTGCGTCAATGAATTGTTCAACATTTCTTGAAAATGATGGGCAACATAATATTTTTTGGTAAAATTTGACGAAAAATGGCACCTTGATTTTACGAAACTGAAATTGACTTTCGGCCAAAATTCAGAGATAATAGGGGCACATTCAGAAATGAGTTCTTCATTTCTAGATAGCAGATGTATGACCGGCAGCTTCGCCGGATGCCCGGATTCAGGGCATGAAATCCGTTTAACGTATTGATTTTTGAATTGCAGTAACTGGGAAAAGGCTCTTTTTTGATCCTTTCGGGAGAATTCTGTTCTCCGGGGAAGGTGATTGGAAAAGATGGCTGTGCGGGAGGTGATCTTATCGTGGTATTGTTTGCAGTTTTGCTGTCCGCAGCGGTGACAGACTGAAAGAAAGGAAAGATCTTTCACATTCAGATCATAGCAGGGATCGCGGCTGGAATAGTCCTTGCTTTTGTAGAAAGCAACAAGTCGTCGGGGGCGCAGCCTTTGGTGACTCTGGCGTTTATCGAGGTTGGATCATTTATCCTGCGGTTTGTGGGGACATGCGCGGTCTTTTACCCGTTTTTCCTGTGCCGGACCATCGGCGCGGGGGATATCAAGCTTATGGGAGTAGTCACTGGATTTCTGGGAGTTTTGGATGGCGTGCTTGTAATTGGTCTTGGAATGGTCTTTGCTGCCGCAGCGGCGTCTTACCGGATGATCAAGCAGGGAACTGTCTGGTTCCGCCTGGAGCGGGCCGCCAGATTTGCGGTGGAGACGGGAATGAAAGGGCGGCTTACGGAATATCCGGGGTATTTTGAAAAAGAAAGTCTTTTACGGCTGGGGCCGTATCTGTTTGCGGGGTACTGTCTGTTTTTACTGATCCAGTAAAGAGACGGGAACGCATATCTTACAGGACTGCTTAGCGGTCTGATTGAACGTATGCCGGAGTCTGATTCCGGCGGGGGAAAGGAAATGAGAAGACATGAAAAAGCTGATAGCGGTTTATGACGCGGATACCAGGTATGCGGAACGGTTGTCTGATTATGTAAACCGAAAGGAAAAGGGAGTTTTTACCGCTCAGGCCTTTACTTCAAAGGAAAAGCTGGCGGAGTACGCGAAAAAGCATGAGATCGACGTTCTGCTCTCGGGGGAACGGACGGATTCCGGGGATATTTCCGGAATCCCGTCGGCCCAGAAGATCTATATGTCTGAGGAGACAGAGAAGCAGATGGATTCTGGAAAGGAGATCTATAAGTTCCAATCCGGGGACGATATTATCCGGGAGGTGATGGCTGCCTACAGTGAGATTCCGGGAATCAGGCCCAATACTGCTGGAGCTATGGGGCAGTCCAGGCGGATCATCGGAGTCTACTCGCCCATCGGAAGATGCGGGAAGACATGCCTGGCGTTAGCAATCGGACAGATCCTTGCTAAGGAGGAGAAGGTCCTGTTTGTGACATTGGATACCTTTACGGGGTTTACAGGACTCTTAAATGAGCGGTGGAAACGTGATCTTTCTGACCTCATCTACTACTATAAACAGGATCGTTTTCATGTGATCCGGCTGAATTCTATCGTCTATTATCTGGGGGACATGGCGTGGATCCCGCCGATCCGCATTCCACAGGACTATACGCAGCTGTCGGTGCAGGAGATGGCGGATCTTTTGGAACGGATCCTGCAGGAAGGAAATTATACGACGCTGGTTCTCGATGTGGGGGATTACGGGCGGGATGCGCTGCCGTTACTGGAAAAATGCCAGGTGATCTACACGCCGATCCGGGAGGACCCGTTTTCTGCAGAAAAAATGCGGGAGTTTGAGGAATACCTGGAGGCAGTGGGAAACGGCGCGGTCATGGAAAAGATCCAGAAGATCCATGTGCCGATGGTGACCGGCGGGAGAAGAATGGAGCATTTTCCCCAGGAACTTCTGTGGGGGGATATGGGTGATTTTGTGAGGAGTCTGCTGAAAGGACAGAGGAACTTATGGGACAGCTGAAACAGATGCTGCGGGCGCAGATCCTGGCAGAGATGACATATGACCGGCAGATGTCGGACGAGGAGATCGCGGAGCTTATCGATCGGAGGATGGATGTCTGTATGGAGGAACAGCCGGAGGAATTCCCGCAGACACTTGGGGAGCGCCTAAAGCTTCACCGGGAACTCTTTGATTCGTTCAGACGTCTGGATATCCTGCAGGAGCTGGTGGACGATCCGAGGGTGACGGAGATCATGGTGAACGGGCCGGACCAGGTATTCGTAGAGACAGGGGGAAAGATCGGGCGGTGGGAAAAGTCTTTCGAATCCAGGGAGCAGTTGGAAGATCTGATCCAGCAGATCGTCAGCAGTGTGAACCGTATCGTCAACACGTCGATGCCGCTGGCGGACGCCAGGCTTTCAGACGGATCCCGAGTTCATGTGGTGTTGGAGCCGATAGCGTTAAACGGTCCGATTTTGACGATCCGGAAATTCCCGGAGCC
>OASX01001685.1_pt1 | contig 9941 bp, 6 predicted proteins | sample 1516531 | NCBI WGS metagenome assembly OASX01 (sample SAMEA2579911, study PRJEB22360) | human gut metagenome | biome: human gut; feature: human-associated habitat; material: faeces | place: Denmark | collected 2008/2010
ATTGGAAAAGTAGACTGATAAAGAGGGTTCATATCTTTAACTAAGGGAAACTGGTCTCTCCTGCCCTGATATTATGATGCTGGTTCCCCTGGCAGATATATTTGGCGTCAGTACGGATATGCTGCTGGGCGGCGGTCAGCTTGCCGGAGGTGAAATGCCTTCGGGAGGGGAGCCAGAGGCAGAAAACTTGTTCCGGGGACAGAGCGCTGAGGAGGAGAAAAAATCTTCCGGTGAGGAACAGAATCAGATTCGACTGGAATGGCAGGCTGAGATGGAGTGGCAGATAGATCAGGCGACAGGTGATACGACGGAAGAGGAAGACGCAGCGCAGGGTCAGAAGAGAGCAGATAGGCAAGTCAGTACAGGAGATGACAGTACAGAGCAGAAACGGATGAGCGTGGAAGAGCAGGTATATGCAGGTGAGAATGACAAAGAGCGGAGTCAAGTCAAAACGGAAGAACAGGTAAAGACAAAAGAGACTGTCGAAGCGCAGAGCCGGTCCGGACAGGGGAGTAAGACTGGGGCATCCGGTACGGATGGGTTCGGAACACAGGAGAATGTAAAACCGGAGGCTGACCGGACCCAGGATAACGGGCCGCAGCAGGATAAGGCTGACAGAAGAAAATGGGAGGAGGACTGGAAGAATGGCACACTGGAAATCAGAAAAGTTTTCCGTGAGAATAATGTGATGATTCATTCTCTGAACATTGATATCGGAATGGCGGACGCTATCATCAAGGAGGGTGATGAGTTTGCCCTCGATCTGTCATGTTATCCAAACGGGGACTGCAGAGAAGAGGTAAGGGATGGAGTCTGGAAGATAAAGGACAGAGGGTATAGGGATTTGTTCCTGCTGAGTAACATTACCAATATTTTCTCGGAGCGGAAAATCATTATCATTATACCGAGAGGATATCATTTTAAAGATGTAAAGATAAAACTGGGTGCAGGAAAACTGGTGGGAAGAGGAATCCTGGCAGATGCCAGTACCCTGGATCTGGGGGCCGGTGAGATTGTGCTGGCAGATTATTACAGCGGTGCTGCCAAGATCAAATGCGGTATGGGTAAAATCATGCTGGAAGGCCAGATGCGGGGCAGATGTAAACTGGACTGCGGCATGGGAGAGATTGCGGCAAGCCTTGTGGCACCTTCGGAATACGGATACAGGGTGAAGGTAGGAATGGGAGATGTCAGAGTGGGTGATAATCAGTTTGGAGGCATGGGCGGTACTTATAAGGTAAATACCGGTGCTGAGAACTTCTTTGATATCAACTGCGGCATGGGAGCAGTAAAAGTTTTGTTTGAGGAATGAGGATTGAAAAGGGGCTTGTCTTGAGATATTCAAGATAAGCCCCTTTTGTACGTTCCTGAGGTGATTCGAACACCCGACCTACCGCTTAGGAGGCGGTCGCTCTATCCAGCTGAGCTACAGAAACATAATATTTATGATATTTCCTTACGACCCTCTAATTTTATACTACCCAAAAGAAAAAGTCAAGATAGCATCCCTGTTTTTTTCTGGTTTCTTACGAAGATTTATAAAAATTACTGCCAGATATTGAACAGGATATTTGGGAAATATCGACAAAGTTTTCTTAAAGTTTATTAATATACTATTCATTGCAACGACGATTTGCTATAATAGTAATATAGAAAAGGAGTGGTTATTCACAGGCAGATAATGAATGAAAGAGGTGAAAGATTATGAAGCGTAAAGTGAAAAGAATGCTGGCGATGTTTCTTACTTTTATCATGGTATTTTCCATGGCAACCGTTTATGTTTCCGCAGCGGAAGAGGGGACGGGCAAGAACACAGAGGCAGCAGGAAAACCGGAACTGTCCAAGAAGACGGCGGACAGCGTGACCCTGAAGACAAAAGATGGGTATGTATACGGCATTCAGGAAAATGGAAGCACATGGAAATGGGCAGAAGATAAACAGTATGATAAGACGGCAAAGACAGTTTCATTTACAGGACTGAAGGCTGAGACGGAGTATGTATTTGCCCAGAAGACAAAAGATGCAGAGACAGTACAGGATGCAGATCAGCTGAAAGTAAAAACAGAAGCTGCAGCAATACAGGCGGAGACTCCGAAGCAGGAAGAGGTAAAGAATGATACTCCAAAAGTTGAGGAAACGCCAAAGACAGATGATACAGATAAAAGTGCAGAAACTAATAAACCACAGGATGACAGTTTAAACACAGAGGCTCAAAAACCTGAGGGAACAGATCAGACGGATACCGGTGTAGAAGACAATAAAGTAAATGTGCCGGATGAGACACAGAAACCGGACGGAACGGAAAAAACAGACGAGGTGCAGAAGCCGGATGATACCAATAAACCGGATGGCAGTGGTGATGTAAACACACCGACAGATACCGGAAAGACGTCGGATGATACACCGGCCATTGATAATAATACGGCTGTAAATTCACCATCTGACAGTACGGATACACCAAAAACGGACGGGGATAAGAAGGAAAATCCGAAGGGAGATACCTCTAAGAGCGACGAACAGCAGAATGATGCTTCAGTAAATAAGGACAATGAGATACACAATTCGACAAATACTGATGCTGACAAGAATACGCCGCAAAAAGCAGATACACCAAAGAAACCTCTTATTGAAAAAGTGACAGACACAAGTGTTGTGCTGAAACCCGGCAGTGATGCTGACAAGTATACTTACAGTTATAAACTGGTATTAAAGGATAACAAAGCGAAAGCTGCAGAGCTGACCAGTGATACCGGTGAGTTCAAGGGTCTGAAGCCTGACACAGATTATCTGGCTTATGTTATGATCAAGGGCAACGATAAAGCGAATCCATCATATGCTGACAGTGACTGGAGTAAAGCAGCAGCGGTACACACATTAAAGGCAGCGGCAGATAAGCCGAAAGCAGCTCCGAAGCTTGCGGAGAAGACAGACACAACGATTAAACTTGATACCTCCACAGCAGACCTGGAATACGGCGTATATCTGGACAGCGGCGATATCAGTTGGAACAGTACAGGCGAATTCAAGGGACTGACAGCAGGCAAAGAATATAAGTTTGTTACACGTGTCAAATTTGACAAAGACAAACAGATGGAAAGCCCTGTCAGCGATGTTCTGAAAGTTACGACCAAAAAGGCAGCAGCAGCGGCTCCTGAAGCTCCGGTCTGCATCGGAAGGACAGAAAACAGCATTACCCTCAGAGCCGTAAACGGTCAGGAATATGCAGTGCTTGAAAACGGAAATCCTGTAAAATGGCAGGACAGCGAAGTTTTCAGCGGATTAAAACCAAACACAAGATATTCTTTTGTGACAAGAGTAAAATATAACCCCGATGAGGCAATGGAGAGCAAGGTGAGCAGCAGCTCATCCGCAAAGACAATTATCACATTCGAGGGTTCCAGCGTGACGGGCATCGAAGTAAACGGCGTCTATGACAAAAATGCTGTTGTAAATATTGCAGCAAACGGAAACGGCATAGACAATCAGAAACCGGAATCACAGGATACCAGATGGGTTCCTGAGAGCTGGAAATGGGGTGCTTCTGCAAAGGGTACCTGGAAAAAATCTCCGTATACCGCGAAGTTGACATTGAATAAAGCAGGAAAAATGGAACTTCAGGTAGTGTTCCAGTTGGAAGAGTATACAGAAAAAGGCTGGACAGATATGACTGTTGAGAAGAAGACCATTACAGTTCCTTTCAGCGTAAAAGAACAGTATACGATCACTGCATCCGCAGGTTCCAATGGTAAGATTTCTCCTTCCGGCAGCGTTAAAGTTATGGAAGGCAATGACGCGACATTCACCATCACTCCAAACAAGGGATACCAGATTTCCCAGGTTACTGTGGATGGCAAGGCTGTTACCGTGAAAAACAGCAAGTACACATTTGAGGATGTGAGCGCAAACCACAAGATTTCCGTAACATTTAAGAAACTGACCAAGACAGTTCCGAAGACGGGAGATACCATGAACATGGCAGGCTATCTGATGCTGGCAGTTCTCTCCGCAGGCGCTGTATTTGCAGTAGTGGTTTCTGCTAAGAGAAAGAAAATGAACCGCAGATAATGAACAACAGGTACACGCAATAGTCCCGCCGGATGCTGTCCGGCGGGACTATTTTGTGGAAAGTTATATTTTACTCCTCAGGTGAAGTGTCCTGAAGTGCCAGGAAACCTTCCTCTCCTGTACGGATTTTAACTACATTTTCTATATCATATATGAATACCTTGCCGTCTCCAATCTGCCCGGTATGAAGAATCGTTTTTGCAGTATCAATCACTTTCTGGACAGGAACAAGACTGACGACAATCTCTATCTTGACTTTTGGAAGAAGATTCATATCCATCTCAACACCCCTGTAATAGGTGGTGGAGCCTTTCTGGATTCCGCAGCCCAGTACGTTGGTGATAGTAATACCAGTCACTCCGATTTCATTCATGGCGTGCATAAAGTCTTCCAGCTTGCTGCGTCTTGTGATAATGACCACTTTTGTGAGTTTGTGTACTGTGGTTCCTTCTTTTGGAAATTCCCCTGGTACTTCGGCAGGTGCCTGCGTGGCAGAGGAGCCTTCTGATGCTGGGGTGTATTTTTTGGCTGTGCCCATGACGCTTGGAACTGTGCCCATGGAATCCTGTGTTACAAAGTCAGCGTAGCTGCTGGTAAGTCCGTGTTCCCTGATATCCAGTCCCGCAATCTCCTCATCAGCGGATACGCGGAGGCCGACGGTGTGTTTGATTGCCTGGAAAATAACAATCATAGTCACAACAACCCAGGCTGCAGTTGCAAGGAAGCCGATGAACTGTACACCTAACTGATGGAAACCGCCGCCAACTAAAAGTCCTTTGGCTTGCGTGCCTGCACCGTCTGAGAAAAGGCCCACGCAGAGGGTTCCCAGTGCACCGCACATACCGTGAACGCCGACAGCGCCCACAGGGTCATCAATTTTACAGATTTTATCAATAAATTCAATACCGAATACAACCACGAATCCGGCCAGAATGCCAATGACAGCAGCGGATGTGGGGGAAACGGTGTCACAGCCTGCCGTGATGGCTACAAGTCCTGCCAGCGTACCATTCAGTGACATGGAAACATCCGGTTTTTTATACATGATCCATGTAATGCACATGACTGTAACGGTCGCCACAGCAGCGGCAAGGTTGGTTGTGACAAATATTTTTCCGGCAGAGACAATGGCATCGCCCTCCATAGATACCGTGGAGGCACCGTTGAATCCAAACCAGCAGAACCAGAGAATAAAGACACCTAAGGCGCCTACAGTCAGATTGTGGCCCGGGATAGCTTTTGATTTGCCGCTTTTTGAGTATTTGCCAATACGGGGGCCAAGAATTTTGGCACCTACAAGGGCAGCAATTCCGCCTACCATATGAACCGCGCAGGAACCTGCAAAGTCATGGAATCCCATCTGTGCCAGCCAGCCGCCGCCCCAGATCCAATGACCGGAGATGGGGTATACCACCAAGCTGATGAGAAGGCTGTAAATGCAGTAAGATGAAAATTTGGTCCTCTCAGCCATGGCACCTGAGACAATGGTTGCGGAGGTTGCACAGAAAACAGTCTGAAAGATCAGGAATGCCCAGAACGGAACACCGTCCGGAAGCATGGCTGTGCCGTAATTGGATTCAGAGGCAATGCCTGCCACGGAACCGAAAAAGCCGCTGCGGGAGCCGAACATAATACCAAAGCCCACCAGCCAGAAGGCAGGGGTACCGATACAGAAATCCATCAGGTTTTTCATAATAATATTGCCGGCGTTTTTGGCCCGTGTAAAACCGGTCTCCACCATGGCAAAGCCTGCCTGCATAAAGAAGACCAGTGCGGCGCCTAAAAGTACCCAGATCGTGTTTACAGATGAAAAATCACTCATAAAAATATCTCCTTCCTTTTTCAAGTTTTTATATTTTCCTTCCCAGAATAAAAACAAAAAAGGTGCGTATTTAAGAGTTATGGGAGACTCTGAAAATACGCACCTTTGCATAAAGAAAAATGTGATATATGTAATCGGAAAATGACGGCCACGGGAAATGACCGCGCATCTCCGCAATTACTGTTGATAACAGCAGGAAACAGGTATAGATTATCTATTGTTTGTTGTCTGCTGTATGGCCTGTGATATCCATGGGATAATGGCTGTCAAAGCAGGCTTTGCACAGAGGCAGTTTTCCCACCATGGACTGCAGGTCCCGTGGGTTCATATAACCCAGGGAATCGGCACCGATCATGGCGCAGATCTCATTAGCTGTGTGGGAAGAAGCAATTAACTGTTTGTTGGATGGAATATCTGTTCCAAAGTAACAAGGATACAGAAACGGTGGAGAGCTGACACGAACATGAACGCTTTTTGCTCCGGCTTTTTTCAGCATACGGATGAGGTTCGCTATGGTTGTGCCGCGGACGATGGAGTCGTCAACAAGGATAATACGTTTATCCCGCACAACAGGTTCTAAAACATTTAATTTCAGCCGGACGCTTGATTCACGCTCTTTTTGTGTCGGTTTGATGAAGGTTCTTCCCACATAGCTGTTTTTATAAAAGGCTAATGCAAATGGAATCCCTGACGCTTCCGAATAGCCTTTAGCTGCCGGAATCCCGGAATCCGGGACGCCGGTCACAAGGTCTGCATCTGCAGGATATGCCGCCGCAAGGGCTGCGCCTGCACGGATGCGGGCATCATAGATATTGACGCCGTCCAGGGTACTGTCCAGCCGCGCAAAATAGATGTACTCAAAAATGCAGTGTGCATGAGTCTCCTGGCATAGCTGGCAGTTGGAGGTAATGCCATCCGCCGTGATGGTGAGAATCTCACCCGGACGGATATCACGGATAAATTCTGCGCCGATTGCAGAGAGGGCGCAGCTCTCGGAAGCAATGATATAAGATGAATCACGTTTGCCAAGGCAGAGCGGCTTCAGGCCAAGAGGGTCACGGACGCCTATCAGCTTTCTGGGGCTGGCAATGACCAGTCCATAGGCTCCGCGTATTTTTTTTGCCGTATGCAGAATTGCCTCTTCTACATTGTGAGTGCGGACTCTTTCCCTGGCGATGCAGTAAGCGATGACTTCCGAATCCGTGGTTGTATGGAATATTGCTCCGGTTTGTTCCAGTTCACATCTGAGGTCTTGAGTGTTCACCAGATTCCCGTTATGGGCCAGAGCAAGTGTTCCCTTAATGTAATTCAATACCAGAGGCTGCGCGTTTGAAAGAGTGGCAGCTCCTGTGGTGGAATAACGGACGTGGCCGATACCCAGATTACCGTGAAGCTTCTCGAGGATATCATCCTTAAAGACTTCACTTACCAGCCCCATTCCTTTGTGAGTATTCATGTTGCCTTTGGGACCTTTGGTATCACAAACAGCGATGCCGCAGGATTCCTGGCCCCGGTGCTGCAGAGAGCAGAGGCCGTAGTAAATGGATGACGCAGCATCCTCTCCGTTTGGATTAAAGATGCCAAATACACCGCAGGCTTCTTTTATTTCCATATCTGACTGTAATTCCATGGGGCTGTCTCCTTAGACATAAAATAACAGATGGTCATAGGTCGGATATGGAAGTATTTCATCAGGAATTTTTATTTCTGCTTCATTTGCAGCGTTCTTCAGCTCTTCCATTACAGGAAGAACTTCAGTGAGGAACAGGTCAGCCTGCTTCTGCATATCCACTGCGGATTCAGCTTTGGCGGTTGCCTCTTTTAAGGTGGTTACACCGGCTGCAATACGGTTGGAGATTTCAGTCAGGTTTGACACCAGGGCTTCCTCAGATGCAGTGGAGAGTTCCGCAAGCAGAGCTTTTTTATCGGATACCTGTTTGGCAGCAGCAGCGGCGTAGCGGTTGACTGCCGGGAGAAAATCTTTTATGAGCATTTCCTGCATGGTTTTGGATTCGATGGCAACGGTTTTGGAATAGGTCTCCAGAAGAATCTCATAGCGGGAGAAAATCTCCTCCCTGGTAAATACACCGTGTTTGATAAACAAATCCAGATTTTTATCGGCAATAAAGCGGGGAAGGGCTTCAGGTGTAGAAACCAGGTTGTAAAGTCCTCTGGATTCTGCCTCTTTTACCCAATCTTCTGTGTAGCCGTTACCGTTGAAAATAACTTTTTTATGCTTTTTGACTGCGCGTTTGATCAGTTCATGGACGGCATGCTCCATTTCCTCCGGCGCAGTGTCTTTCAGTTCATTGTAGAACTGGGACAGAGCCTCTGCCACAGCGGTGTTCAGAACCATATTGGGATTTGCCACAGACGCGGCGGAGCCCAGCATACGAAATTCAAATTTGTTGCCCGTGAAGGCAAAAGGCGAGGTGCGGTTTCTGTCTGTAGTGTCCTTGGTAAAGTGAGGCAGTACATGTGCACCGGTTTCCAACTGTACGGGATGGGCCTTTCCGAAGTAAGCGTCCTCCTCAATAGATTTCAGTACACTTTCCAGCTCATCGCCGATGAAGATGGAGACGATGGCAGGAGGTGCTTCGTTGCCGCCGAGACGATGGTCATTGCCGGCGCTGGCAGCAGATACACGCATAAGGTCTGCGTAGTCATCCACTGCTTTGATCACAGCCATAAGAAATACCAGGAATTGAATGTTTTCGGCAGGAGTTTTGCCCGGGTCCAGCAGGTTGATACCTGTGTTGGTTGACATGGACCAGTTGTTGTGCTTGCCGCTTCCGTTGATGCCGTCGAAGGGTTTTTCATGGAGAAGGCAGACAAGGCCGTGCTTCTCCGCTGTTTTTTTCATGATTTCCATGGTGAGCTGGTTGTGGTCAACCGCCACGTTGGCAGTATCGAAAACAGGGGCCAGTTCGTGCTGGGCAGGAGCCACTTCGTTGTGTTTTGTCTTGGCCGGAATGCCCAGTTTCCATAGTTCCTCATCCAGTTCATGCATGTAGGCGGCAATTCTCGGTTTCAGAGCACCAAAGTAGTGGTCCTCCATTTCCTGGCCTTTGGGGGCAGGGGCACCGAACAGTGTTCTGCCTGTAAAGATGAGATCCCGTCTTTTTTCGTAAAGCTCTTTAGGGACAAGGAAGTATTCCTGTTCCGGTCCTACCGTGGTGGAGACACTGGTTATTTCCTTGTTGCCAAGGAGATGGAGCATTTTAACGGCTTCTTTATTCAACGCTTCCATGGAGCGGAGCAGGGGCGTTTTTTTATCCAGTGCTTCTCCGCTGAAGGAACAAAATGCTGTTGGTATGTAAAGTGTGTTATCTTTGATAAAAGCTGGCGATGTAGGGTCCCAGTTTGTGTAACCTCTTGCTTCAAATGTGGCACGCAGGCCGCCTGAGGGGAAACTGGACGCATCGGGTTCTCCTTTTACCAGTTCTTTGCCGGAAAATTCCATGATGACTTCACCGCTTCCATTGGGTGATATGAAGCTGTCGTGTTTTTCAGCGGTATAGCCGGTCATGGGCTGGAACCAGTGGGTAAAGTGTGTGGCGCCGTTTTCTACGGCCCATTCTTTCATGGCTACAGCTACGGAATTGGCTACGTCCAGTTCCAGGTGGGTTCCATTTTGAATGGTTTTGTGAAGGGCTTTGTATACGTCCTTCGGGAGTTTGTTGCGCATCACTTTGTCGCTGAAAACCAGGCTTCCATATAGTGTGGGAATATCTTTTGGCATATTCACAGCACTCCTTTCGAGATTTATTTTGGGGTATAAATGAGCAAACAAAAAGGGCGCCTTGGATGGGGAATCCAAAGCGCCTTTGCTTTATGGTGAGTAGTATTGCATGGAAAATGGGAAATGTCAAGGGGTATTTGAAAAAAATATGCAGAACGGACGTCACCCGGGCGTGGGAGATGCCCATGCCCGGGTAACTGAGCGTTGGAAGGCGGAAGGAAAATTTTTGTGGATTTTTATGGGATTGACAGAGTGGGGGGAGGAAGGTATAATCGGTTTATCTGGAGAGCATTTCATTTAATCTGCGGCAGG
>OASX01001691.1_pt1 | contig 9883 bp, 5 predicted proteins | sample 1516531 | NCBI WGS metagenome assembly OASX01 (sample SAMEA2579911, study PRJEB22360) | human gut metagenome | biome: human gut; feature: human-associated habitat; material: faeces | place: Denmark | collected 2008/2010
GAGAAACAGGGATGCTGCGGTCAGCCTGCGATCAATAGTGGTTATATCAAAGAAGCGATTCCAGGGATGAAAAATCTGATCGCCGCACTGGAAGACAACGACGATCCCATTATTTCTCCGGCTGGCTCTTGCACTTATGCCGTAAAAAGTTACCCGATGTATCTGGCTGAAGAACCTGAATGGGCATTACGTGCCGAAAAGGTTGCCGCGCGTATGCAGGATCTCACCTCTTTTATCGTTAATAAATTGGGGGTAGTTGATGTTGGCGCCAGCCTACAAGGGAGAGCGGTGTATCACCCATCCTGTAGTTTGTCCCGCAAATTGGGTGTGAAGGATGAACCACTTACGCTCCTGAAAAATGTGCGTGGACTGGAACTATTGACGTTCGCCGAACAGGACACTTGTTGCGGATTTGGCGGTACGTTCTCGGTCAAAATGGCCGAAATATCCGGCGAGATGGTGAAGGAAAAGGTTTCACACCTGATGGAAGCCCGTCCTGAATATTTAATTGGCGCAGATGTGAGTTGCTTGTTGAACATTAGCGGCCGATTACAGCGTGAAGGGCAGAAGGTCAAAGTGATGCATATTGCTGAAGTGCTGATGAGTCGCTGAGGGGATAAATATGTCGATCAAAACCAGTAATACAGAATTCAAGACACGCATCCGTCAGCAAATTGAAGATCCGATCATGCGTAAAGCGGTGGCGAACGCGCAGCAGCGTATCGGGGCTAATCGGCAAAAAATGGTTGATGAATTAGGACACTGGGAAGAGTGGCGCGATCGTGCCAGCCAGATACGTGATCATGTTCTGAGTAATCTGGACGCTTATCTGTATCAACTTTCAGAAAAAGTGACGCAAAACGGTGGTCACGTCTATTTCGCAAAAACCAAAGAAGACGCTACCCGTTACATTTTACAGGTCGCTCAGAGCAAGAATGCGCGGAAAGTTGTGAAGTCTAAATCGATGGTGACCGAAGAGATTGGCGTCAATCATGTGTTGCAGGATGCTGGAATTCAGGTGATTGAAACCGATCTGGGGGAATATATTCTTCAGTTGGATCAAGATCCGCCATCTCATGTTGTGGTTCCGGCCATTCATAAAGATCGTCATCAGATCCGCCGGGTGCTACATGAACGCCTGGGCTACGATGGCCCGGAAACGCCTGAAGCCATGACCTTATTCATTCGTCAAAAGATCCGTGAGGATTTCCTCAGTGCCGAAATCGGTATTACCGGCTGTAATTTTGCGGTTGCAGAAACAGGGTCAGTATGTCTGGTGACCAATGAAGGCAATGCGAGGATGTGTACCACGTTGCCAAAAACGCACATTGCGGTGATGGGGATGGAACGCATCGCCCCCACGTTTGCCGAGGTTGATGTATTGATCACCATGCTGGCGCGTAGTGCTGTTGGCGCACGTTTGACGGGATATAACACCTGGTTGACGGGGCCGCGCGAAGCGGGCCACGTTGATGGTCCAGAAGAGTTTCATTTGGTTATTGTCGATAACGGGCGCTCTGATGTACTGGCCTCTGAATTTCGTGATGTGTTGCGTTGTATCCGCTGCGGAGCCTGTATGAATACCTGCCCGGCATACCGCCATATTGGTGGGCACGGATACGGTTCTATTTACCCAGGACCAATCGGCGCAGTGATTTCTCCGCTGCTTGGCGGCTACAAAGATTTTAAAGATCTGCCTTATGCCTGTTCTTTATGCACAGCCTGTGACAGCGTTTGCCCGGTGCGTATTCCACTGTCGAAACTGATTTTGCGCCATCGTCGGGTGATGGCTGAAAAAGGAGTTACAGCAAAAGCGGAGCAAAGGGCGATCAAAATGTTCGCTTATGCCAATAGTCATCCGGGGTTGTGGAAAGTCGGGATGATGGCTGGCGCCCATGCGGCGAGCTGGTTTATCAATGGCGGTAAAACACCCATCAGGATTGGTGCAATTGGCGACTGGATGGAGGCACGCGATCTTCCTGAAGCTGACGGCGAGAGTTTCCGTAGCTGGTTTAAGAAACATCAGGCGCAGGAGAAAAAGAATGGATAACCGTACTGCATTTTTGCAAAACGTTGCTCAGGCACTGGGCCGTCCGCTGCGACTCGAACCGCAAGCAGAAGATACGCCGCTTAACAATTATGCTAATGAGCGGCTAACAGAACTGAATCTGCAACAACGCTGTGAGGCGTTTATTCAGTTTGCCTGCGATGTCATGCTGGCGCGTTGTGAACTGACCAGCGAAGCGCAGGCGGCAGAAGTTGCATTACGTCTGTGTAAAGAGCTGGGAGATCAGTCGGTTGTGATTAGCGGCGACACGCGACTGGAGGCGCTGGGGATCAGCGAACGTTTGCAGCAGGAATGCAATGCTGTTGTGTGGGATCCGGCGAAAGGCGTTGAAAATATCTCACAGGCTGAGCAGGCTAAAGTTGGCGTTGTGTATGCTGAATATGGCTTAACCGAATCGGGCGGGGTGGTCCTTTTTTCCGCAGCCGATCGCGGGCGTTCATTAAGCTTGCTGCCGGAGTCCTCTCTATTTGTTCTGCGTAAAAGCACCATCTTGCCGCGAGTGGCGCAGTTAGCTGAAAAATTGCATCAAAAAGCGCAGGCTGGTGAACGTATGCCGTCCTGCATTAATATCATCAGCGGTCCCAGCTCAACAGCGGACATTGAGCTTATCAAAGTCGTTGGAGTTCACGGCCCGGTGAAGGCGGTGTACCTGATTATTGAGGATTGTTGATCAATAAATGGGGAGTCCTCCTGGCGATGTCGGTCAGGGGGGCCCGGCAGATCATTTTTATGGTTTTAAAAGAGATGTTTTTGTAGGGATAATGACGCGCTAACCGATTGAAAATGTGAGCTGGAGAAGGCTGATGCTGAAAGAAAACTTTGCTGAATTGCAATTATTTCTGGCGATTGCCCGGGAGCGAAGTTTTACCAAAGCGGCGGCAAAACTTGGCGTGTCACAGTCTGCGCTCAGCCATGCGATGAAGTCACTGGAAGAGCGTCTGAATGTGCGTCTGTTGACCCGTACAACCCGCAGTGTGGCACCGACAGAAATGGGAGAGCAAATTATTGCCTGCCTCGAACCTCGCCTTGCCGATCTTGAGCATGAGTTGAGTGCCGTTATTGAACGGGATGGGCCGACCTCCGGCAATATTCGCTTGTCAGCAGGCGAACATGCCGTTCGCTATCTTCTGTGGCCAAAGCTGAAGCCGTTTCTGCATCAATATCCGCAAATTAATGTTGAACTGGTGGTTGATAACGGTCTTGTCAATATTGTTGAAGGGCGTTTTGATGCCGGCGTCAGATTAGGCGAAAGCGTTGATAAGGACATGATTGCCGTCAGGATTGGCCCGGATATGCGTATGGCGGTCGTTGCATCTCCTGACTATTTTTCGGCAATGGGGGTTCCTGAAACACCTCATGATTTGCAGCATCATCGCTGCATTAATATGCGCCTGCCAACAGCAGGCGGCTTGTATCACTGGGAGTTTGAGAAAGAAGGAAAGTCACTGCGTGTTCAGGTTCAGGGGCAGTTGACATTTAATGTCTTAGACGAGCGACTGGATGCGGCAATATGCGGTTACGGCATTGCTTTTGTCCCTGAAGATAGCGTTGCGGATAAAGTTAATTCCGGTGAATTAGTCCAGGTCCTGCAAGACTGGTGTCCGACATTTCCAGGCTACTATCTCTATTATCCAAGTCGCAAACAGCACCCTCCCGCTTTTGCGTTGTTAATTGAAGCGTTGCGGTACAGGCAATAACCTCTATTACTTAGCGCTCAATAAGCGCCTGAAGATTAGCTGGGTAACGCTCGCCAATGATTTTTACCGTCTCCAGCGCCTGTTCTATCTTCTGCATCTCCGTCTGAGAAAGGATGACATTAGCGGCGCCGAGGTTTTCCTCCAGACGGTGCAGTTTAGTGGTGCCCGGAATCGGCACAATCCACGGTTTTTGCGCCATCAACCATGCCAGAGCAATTTGTGCTGGCGTCACGCCTTTTTCTACCGCTAATTCTCCCAGTAAGGTGACCAGCTTTTCATTAGCGGCAAGAGATTCTTCGCTAAAGCGCGGCACAATACTGCGGAAATCGTCTTTACCAAACGTCGTCCCGGACGTGATTGCACCAGTAAGGAAGCCTTTACCTAATGGACTAAAAGGCACGAAACCAATTCCCAGCTCTTCCAGCAACGGCAGGATCTCTTGTTCCGGTTCCCTCCACCACAGAGAATATTCGCTTTGCAAGGCTGTAACGGGTTGAACGGCATGAGCGCGGCGAATGGTTTGCGCACCCGCTTCGGAAAGACCGAAGTGTTTTACTTTACCTTCTGCAATCAGATCTTTAACTGCACCGGCAACGTCTTCGATTGGCACTTCCGGGTCAACGCGATGCTGATAAAGCAGATCGATAACATCAGTTTTAAGGCGACGAAGCGACCCTTCCACTGCTTTGCGAATATGCTCTGGACGGCTATTTAATACCCGTTCTTTGTTGCCATTGTCTAAGTTAAAACCAAATTTAGTGGCGATAACTACGCGATCGCGAAATGGTTGCAATGCTTCACCCACGACCTCTTCATTCAGATATGGGCCGTAAACTTCGGCAGTATCGAAGAAGGTCACACCGCGTTCTACGGCAGTTCGAATCAATTCAATTGCCTGACGAGTGTTGGTTGCTGGGCCATAACCATGACTAAGTCCCATACAGCCAAGTCCCAGCGACGATACTTCCAGCCCTGATTTTCCAAGATAACGTTTTTGCATAATTTTTTCCTCTCTGTCACGGTTATCGACGCTTTTCCCATACATTTCAGCAATCTTTGTTAGTTCGGGATGCTGGAATAAACCCTTTCTTCCTTCTGCAAATGGCGCCCGGGCTTCCGGCTGGATACCCCGGCTTTGCATCTGTTGTGGGGAAAGCATAGCGCGGGAGAATTTATTTGATTAGAGATGGTAATTTTCTTAGGTCTATGAATAAAATTCATAAATAGATATGCAGAGTGGGGAAGCCCCCTTTTGGCAAGAGAAGGCGTTCAAAAGGCGGAGTCCCTACAACTGAAAAATCCAGCTATCTGAACATATTGCTTTTTGAGAGCTTGTTTTGTGGGTGAAAATTAGCCAGGCATTGTTTGTTGCTGTCATTGTGATTTTACGCTGAAAGGATTCAGTCTTAAATTAATTAATAATATTTAATGAGACAATTCTTATATTCCGATACTCAATTAGTGTTACCACTTTTTCTTGTATTAATAATCGAAACCAGAACTCTTTCAGTAAGTTGTATTTTAAGTTGATTTGGGGTCATAGATACATATAATGCCTCTATGTTCGAAGCTGGAAGTTAATGTAAGAATGATGTTGCAGTTGTTAATTTATAAAACGAATCCAGTGGAGATCTAACCTTATATTCATTTTTAAGCTGTGTATCTGACGTATACAGTTTTTAATATTATGCAGTCTGTTTGAATTTTTATTATCTCTCTCATGAACGGGAATAGTATTTAACTATTGTAGTTTATGAGTGTTTAGTTTTGTCTGGATGCTTGCTGGAGAATCTCATGAATAAAATATATCAGCTAAAGTGGAACAGGTCCCGTAGCTGTTGGTGTGTCTGTTCTGAACTGGGAGGCAGAATAAAAGGAAAGAAGGCAAAGGCAGTTTTAATTAGCGCGATAAGTTTATATTCATCTCTGGCAGTGTCCAAAAATGTCACTGTAAGTGGAGATCACACCACTGTATTTGGTAAAGATAACCAGACTATTGATTACCGTATTACAGTTACCGACAATGCCAACCTGGTTATCAATGCAACTGATTCTTCTCGTCCGCGTTTGACTCTCGCTTCTGGTGGCGGACTGGATATCACCGGAGGGAAGGTACATATCAATGGCCCGCTTAATTTTCTGCTAAAAGGAACGGGGTTCCTGAACGTTTCCAATGCGGGAAGTGAGTTGTATGCTGATGATTTATATGAATCAAACTCTGGCATGAGACATGATCAGGGCTATTTTAATGTCTCTAACGGTGGCAAAGTTCATGTTAAAGGCACCAGTCGCCTGACTTATTTGCAGGGCAACGTCAGTGGCGAAGGCAGCCAGGTAAATAGTCAAACCTTCTTTATGGGGGTTTACGGTGGTTACGGCGGTGATCAATTCCTGTCAGTTAATAACGGCGGTGAAGTTAATGCCCGTGAACATATTAGTCTGGGTTACTATGATCAACGCTCCGACACAACACTTGCAGTATCGGAAGGCGGTAAAATATCTGCACCGAAAATTAGTTTAAGCACCAACTCGGAATTGGCATTAGGTGCCCAGGAAGGGAAAGAGGCGAAGGCAGCAGGGATTATTGATGCCGAAAAAATTGAGTTTGTGTGGGCAAAGACATCTGACAAAAAAATCACCTTAAACCACACGGATAATAACGCAATTATTTCCGCTAACATAGTCAGCGGGAGTGAGGGCTTAGGTAACATTAATGCATTCAATGGTACCACGTACTTAACCGGTGATAACTCCGCCTTTAGCGGTAAAGTAAAAATTGACCAAAAAGGTATTTTAGGTATCACGCAAAATATAGGCACTGCAGAGATCACTAACCGCGGGAAATTACGTCTGAAGGCTGATGGTAACATGACCTTTGCCAATAAGATTTCTGGCAACGGAACGATCAGCATCGATAGTGGAACGGTTGCTTTGACCGGAAATAATTATGCATTCAGTGGATATATTGATGTAGCCTCTGACGCTGTGGCCGTTATTTCTGATGAGAAAAATATCGGTAATGCGGAGCTGGATGTTGATGGTAAATTGCAAATTAATGCCAATAAAGATTGGGCCTTTGATAACGAACTTTCAGGCGACGGCATTGTTGAAATAAACATGGAGAATCACACTTTCTCCTTCGATGAGTATGCTTATACCGACTGGTTTTTGGGAGCACTGGCATTCCAGAACACGGCTTTTAACCTGGAACAGAACGCCGAGTTTCTGGCGAAGGGCGGAGTGATAGCGGGTCAGGGAAGCCAGATAACGGTGGGTAAGGGCGCTCACTCCATTAGCACTCTGGGATTCTCCGGCGGAACTGTTGATTTTGGCGCCCTGGCAGCAGGCGCACAGATGACAGAAGGGACGGTCAACGTTAGCAAAACGCTGGATCTGCGGGGCGAGGGCGTTATTCAGGTAACTGACAGTGACGTTGTACGCTCTGTCTCCCGCGATATTGACTCTGCGTTATCGCTCACTGAAGTCGATGATGGCAATAGCACCATTCAACTGGTTGATGCAAAAGGTGCTAACGTAATCGGCGATGCTGGCAATCTGCAATTGCATGATCAAAATGGACAAATTCTCACCAGTAGTGCACAGCGCGATATTCAACAGAATGGGCAAAAGGCGGCTGTTGGCACTTACGACTATCGCCTGACAAGCGGGGTAAATAATGACGGCCTGTATATTGGCTATGGCCTGACGCAGCTTGATTTACAGGCTACCGACAGTAACGCCCTGGTACTGAGCGCCAATGGTAAAAGCGAGAATGCTGCCGATCTCAGTGCGCAGATTACCGGCAGCGGCGATCTGGCGTTCAGTAGTCAGAAAGGTCAGACCGTATCGCTATCTAACAGGGATAACGACTATACCGGTATTACCGATCTGCGCAGCGGGGCACTCCTGCTAAATAATGATAACGTGTTGGGCAATACCCGCGAATTGCGTCTGGCCGCAGAGACTCAATTGGATATGAATGGTCATAGCCAGACCATTGGTACGCTTGATGGCGGCGTAGATTCTCTGCTTAACCTCAATGGAGGGAGTCTGACTCTTGCTAACGGAGGGCGTTCGGCCGGTTCGCTAACAGGAAATGGTGAGTTGAATATTCAGGGCGGTACGCTGGATATTGCGGCTGATAACAGCGGCCTGACGGCTAATATGAATATCGCAAACGGGGCCAGTGTTCTGGTGAGCCATGCACAAGGATTGGGGAGTGCAAACGTCGAGAACAACGGCACCCTGACACTGAATAACAAGGGTGAAAAGGCATTAACTTCTCCTGTGCAGTACACCCTGGGGGGGAATCTGACTAACAGCGGTACGCTGATGGCGGGGATGTCAGGCCAGCAAGCAGGTAACGAATTAATTATTAAAGGGAACTACCACGGTAATAACGGACAATTGGTGCTGAATACGGTGCTGGATGGCGATAATTCAGCTACGGATAAACTGGTCGTACAGGGAGATACCAGCGGATCGACTTCCGTTACGGTTAACAACGTTGGTGGGACTGGGGCTAAAACGCTCAATGGTATTGAGCTCATCCATGTTGGCGGCAAATCTGAGGGGGAATTTGTTCAGGCAGGACGTATCGTGGCGGGGGCGTATGACTACACTCTTGCGCGTGGTCAGGGGGCGAATAGCGGCAACTGGTATTTGACCAGTGGGAATAATTCACCGGATCCGCAGCCGAATCCAGAGCCGACGCCGACTCCAAAGCCAGAACCGATGCCAAAACCAGAGCCGACGCCAACACCGACGCCGACGCCAACACCTGATTCCGGTCAGAATCTGGATAATGACCTGCGTCCTGAAGCTGGCAGCTACACTGCGAACCTTGCAGCAGCTAATACGATGTTTACTACGCGACTGCATGATCGTTCAGGAAATACGTACTATACCGACATGGTGACTGGCGAGCAGAAACAAACCACCATGTGGATGCGACATGAAGGAGGCCACAATAAATGGCGTGATGGAAGCGGTCAGCTAAAAACCCAGAGCAATCGTTATGTTCTACAACTGGGTGGTGATATCGCGCAGTGGAGCCAAAACGGCGGCGATCGCTGGCATTTGGGAGTAATGGCGGGTTACGGCAACAGTGATAGCAAAACAATCTCGTCGCGAACTGGTTATCGCTCGAAAGCGAGTGTGAACGGATACAGCACGGGTCTGTATGCCACCTGGTATGCCAATGACGAGTCGCGTAATGGAGCGTATCTTGATAGTTGGGTGCAGTACAGTTGGTTTGATAACACCGTGAAAGGCGATGATTTACAAAGTGAATCTTATAAATCGAAAGGATTCACCGCTTCGCTGGAGACGGGATATCGACAAAAACTGACCGAATTTATGGGAAGTCAGGGAACGCGTAATGAATGGTATGTGCAGCCGCAAGCGCAGGTTACCTGGATGGGGATCAAAGCGGATAAACATCGCGAAAGCAATGGCACTCGAGTCAGCAGTGAAGGTGATGGTAATATTCAGACCCGTCTTGGTGTAAAAACCTGGCTGAAGAGCCACCATAAAATGGACGACGGTAAATCTCGCGAATTCCAGCCATTTGCTGAAGTGAACTGGTTGCATAATAGTAAGGATTTCAGTACTCGCATGGACCGTGTTGCCGTGTATCAGGATGGCTCTCGCAATATTGCAGAGGTAAAAGCCGGTGTGGAAGGTCAGATAAATTCCCATCTGAATGTATGGGGAAATGTCGGCGTTCAGGTTGCTGATAAAGGGTATAACGATACCTCGGCGACGATTGGCGTTAAATGGTCATTCTGATCTGAATAATCTGTTGAGGAAAAGAGAGCCGAATTTGGCATAATTCGGCTCTTTGAATCAATTATTCTTGCCGTCAGCTTTTCCGTCGCAGGGGAAACAATCGGAGTTGGCTGACGCACATGATTTAATCAATGGTGTGTTAAATGGGTTCTTATGATTTGAGTGTTTTTCTGAAAGAGTTCGGGGCAACGGTTAATTTAGCGTTGCCTGACATTGTGTCCGAAAAAGAACGGCTTTTACTCAAGCTGTTGATGGAGGGGATGTCGGTTACAGAAATCTCACAGTACAGAAATCGCAGTGCAAAGACAATTTCACATCAAAAGAAGCA
>OASX01001698.1_pt1 | contig 9860 bp, 8 predicted proteins | sample 1516531 | NCBI WGS metagenome assembly OASX01 (sample SAMEA2579911, study PRJEB22360) | human gut metagenome | biome: human gut; feature: human-associated habitat; material: faeces | place: Denmark | collected 2008/2010
GAATACCTGCCGCCACTACTCTTTTGCACGGTCAGCGCAGTAAATGCGCAGACCTGACTGAACAGTTACAAAGGATCAATCATATAAGGAAGAGGATGAAGAGATGAGTAAAGGAAGATTTGGTAATTACGGAGGGCAGTACATTCCGGAGACACTTATGAACGCAGTACATGAACTGGAGGAGGCATATGAAAAATACAGCAAAGACCCGGAGTTTAACAGGGAACTGGACGATCTGCTGAAAAATTATGCCGGACGTCCTTCCCTGCTGTATTATGCAGAGAAGATGACAAAAGATCTGGGAGGCGCTAAGATCTATCTGAAGCGGGAGGATTTAAATCACACAGGTTCCCACAAGATCAACAATGTCCTGGGACAGGTGCTCCTTGCCAAAAAGATGGGCAAAACAAGAGTCATCGCTGAGACGGGAGCAGGACAGCACGGGGTTGCCACAGCTACGGCAGCAGCACTTATGGGGCTTGAATGTGAAGTCTTCATGGGACGCGAGGACACGGACCGCCAGGCTTTGAATGTATACCGCATGGAACTTCTGGGGGCGAAGGTACACCCTGTTGACAGCGGCACCGCGACTTTGAAGGATGCGGTAAATGAGACCATGAGGGAATGGACCAGAAGGATGGATGACACCCTGTATGTGCTGGGGTCTGTTATGGGGCCTCACCCCTTCCCCATGATCGTCCGCGATTTCCAGAAAATCATCGGAAAAGAGATCAAGGAGCAGCTGCAGGAAAAGGAAGGCAGACTTCCGGATGCTGTGATCGCCTGTGTGGGCGGCGGCAGCAATGCCATGGGAGCCTTTTATGAATTTATCCGGGAGGAGCAGGTACAGCTTATCGGATGTGAAGCGGCAGGCCTTGGCGTGGATACAGAAAAGCATGCTGCCACCATCGCCAGAGGTTCAGAAGGTGTCTTCCACGGCATGAAATCCCTGTTCTGCCAGGATGCGTACGGACAGATCGCGCCGGTATATTCCATCTCCGCGGGGCTTGATTACCCCGGCATCGGACCGGAACACGCCAATTTGAATGAGACAGGCAGAGCAGAATATGTGCCGATCACAGACGTGGAGGCAGTGGAGGCATTTGAATACCTCTCAAGGACCGAGGGCATTATCCCGGCCATAGAAAGCGCCCATGCAGTGGCATACGCAAGAAAACTGGCACCGACTATGGACAAAGATAAAATCATTGTTGTAAATATTTCCGGCAGAGGCGATAAGGATGTGGCTGGCCAAGGCACATACAAAAGGGGGGGGGATTTATCTGTGCCTGCCATAGCACGATACAGAGGAGTGGAGATCTATGAATAAAATACAGCAGGCATTTGAAAACAAAAAAGCATTTATTCCCTTTATCACAGGCGGGGACCCCACGCTTGACGTGACAGAGCAGCTTCTGTACGCCATGGAGGCGGCAGGGGCTGACCTGATCGAGATCGGCATACCGTTTTCCGATCCTACAGCGGAAGGCCCTGTGATCCAGGAGGCCAACGAGAGAGCTCTGAAAGCGGGATGCACCACAGATAAATTGTTTGACATGATACAAAGGGCGAGAAAGAAAGTCACTGTGCCTATCGTATTTCTGACTTACGTGAATCCTATTTTTACATACGGCAAGGAGCGCTTCATGAAAAGATGTGTGGAGTGCGGGATAGACGGCATCATTGTTCCGGATATGCCCTATGAGGAAAGACAGGAGCTGGCACCTGCCTGCGACGCCTACGGGATTGATATCATCCCCCTCATAGCGCCCACGTCAAAGGACCGCATCACCATGATCGCAAAGGCAGCAAAAGGCTATATCTACTGTGTCTCCTCCTTGGGAGTGACCGGGGTGAGAAGTGAGATCAGGACAGACATCGGTGCCATGGTGGAGCTGGTCCGTCAGGCTACGGATATACCGTGCGCAGTGGGGTTCGGAATATCTACCCCCGAGCAGGCGTATCACATGGCAAAGGTTTCAGACGGAGCCATCGTGGGTTCTGCAATTGTTAAAATTGTGGCAAAATACGGAAAAGATTGTGTGCCTTATGTGGCTCAGTATGTAAAAGAAATGAAGGCGGCAGTGGACCGGGCAAAGGGTTGAAAACAGCGGAGGATGGGCAGTTCCATCCTCCCTTTTTATGCAGAAAAATCCATATGGCGGAACATTACCTGCGCGTATTATGCAAGTCTGACAAAAAACATACACAATAATTAAATATTTCACAAATTCTTGTTGAAAAATTCCCGGAAAAAGGGTACAATTATAATCGGCAGAAATTGGTTTTGTCTTTTAACTCAACAAAGTAAAACCAGGAGGCGATTTCTGCATGAAAGCCGGATTATCACGCAGATTTTTCGTGCAGAATCCAGGTAAATAATAAAAAATGGAGGGCTGATAAATGAGTAATACAGCACAAAGCTTGGCAAGTAAAAGAATTGCTTCTTTACTTGATGAGAACAGTTTTGTTGAAATCGGCGGCTGTGTCACAGCCAGAAACACAGATTTCAACTTATCTGAAAAGGAAACACCGGCAGACGGTGTCATCACCGGTTACGGTGTCATTGACGGCAGCCTGGTGTATGTGTACAGCCAGGATGCTTCCGTTCTGAACGGAACCATCGGTGAAATGCATGCCAAAAAGATTGTCAGACTTTACGACCTGGCAATGAAGACAGGCGCTCCGGTGATCGGACTTGTGGACTGTGCAGGTCTGAGACTGCAGGAAGCTACAGACGCACTGAACGCTTTTGGCGAAATTTACACCAAACAGGTTATGGCGTCAGGTGTGATTCCGCAGATCACAGGTATCTTCGGGACCTGCGGCGGCGGTCTTGCAATCGTTCCGGCTCTTACCGATTTCACCTTCATGGAGGAGAAGAGCGGTAAACTGTTTGTAAACTCCCCCAACGCTTTAGAGGGAAATGAAATTTCCAAATGTGATACATCCAGCGCAAAATACCAGAGCGAAGAGGCTGGCCTGGTAGATGTTCTGGGAAGTGAGGAGGAAATCCTTGCACAGATGAGACTGCTGATATCTATGCTGCCTTCCAACTACGAAGACAATTCTTCCTATGAAGACTGCACTGATGATCTGAATCGTGTATGCCCGGAACTGGAAAACTGTGTTGGTGATACTGCCATTGCTCTTTCCCAGATCGCGGACAACAATGAGTTCTTTGAGGTAAAAGCTGCATACGCAAAAGACATGGTGACAGGCTTCATCCGTCTGAACGGCGCTACTGTGGGCTGCGTTGCCAACAGAAGCGAGGTTTACAACGATGAAGGGGAGAAGACAGAGTCCTTTGACAAGGTTCTCTCTGTAAGAGGATGCAAGAAAGCAGCAGATTTCGTTAAATTCTGTGACGCTTTTGAAATTCCGGTACTGTCTCTGACAAATGTAAAAGGCTACAAAGCTACAAAATGCTCAGAAGCCAACATTGCCAAGGCAGCGGCACAGCTTACTTACGCATTTACAAATGCAACCGTACCGAAGGTGAACATCGTGATCGGTGAAGCGTTCGGAAGTGCATATCTGGCAATGAACAGCAAATCCACAGGAGCGGACATGGTATTTGCATGGCCGGGCGCTCAGATCGGTATGATGGACGCGCGTCTTGCAGCTAAGATCATGTATGCAGACAGCGATGCTGCTACGATCAATGAAAAGGCCGCTGAATATGCTGACTTACAGTCAAGCGCAATGGCTGCTGCCAAGAGAGGTTATGTGGATTCCATCATCGAGGCAGAAGATACAAGAAAATATGTGATTGGTGCTTTTGAAATGTTATTCACAAAGAGAGAAGATCGTCCCAGCAAGAAACACGGCACGGTTTAGGCGAGGTGAATCATATGAAGCAGACATGGAAAAAATTAATTGGTTTAATCCTGATCGGAGTATGCGTCCTGGCTATGACAGCCTGCGGCAGCAGCAAAGACTCCACAGGCGGTTTGAAAAAGCTGGACGATGCCACCGTTGACTCTCTGGTGGAGAGCTTCGGAAGTGTTGTCGGCAACATTGCCAATCTGGATGAGGAGTCCATCGCAAGCCTGATGGAAGGTGACGATGCCTTCAGTGCTTCCGCAGCCAGCGCATGGGACGGAGCCGGAGAAGATCTGGGAACATACGTTGAGACAACCAAGGGCGAGGTGGAGGACAAAGACGGCAGCTATATTCTTACGCTGACCTGTACTTTTGAGAAACGCAGTGCAGACTGCATCTTTACTTTGGACAAAAACGGCAATCCTCTCAGCGTGACTATTGACCCGCAGTACTCAATGGGCGAAAAAATGGCACAGGCAGGACAGAATACACTTCTGGGTGTTGGTACTGTTTTTGTAATGCTTATCTTCCTGTGCTTTGTTATTTCCTTAATGAAATACATTCCGGGCTTTGTAGAGTCCTTTGGCAAGAAGAAAGCTGTTCCGGAAGAGATTCAAGTTCCGGCTGCCCCGGCTGCTCCTGTTATTCCTGAAGCAGCGGAAGAAGAGGTTGTGGATGACGGTGAGCTGATTGCAGTCATTGCAGCGGCGATCGCAGCATCTGAAAATACATCTACAGACAGTTTTGTAGTTCGTTCCATCAGAAAATCAACAAAAAGAAATTGGCAGAGAGCCTAATCACAGGAGGAAATGGTTATGAAATCTTATACAATTACAGTTAATGGCGTTGCATACGATGTAACAGTGGAAGAGGGCGCAGGAAACGCAGCAGCTCCTGCGGCAGCACCGAAGGCTGCTCCAAAAGCGGCACCGAAAGCTGCTCCGGCAGCAAAACCTGCAGCATCTGCAGCAGGCGCAGTGGCAGTTACCGCATCTGTTCCCGGTAAAGTATTCAAAGTGGAAGCAAGTGTGGGACAGGCAGTAAAAGCCGGCGATAACATTGTCATCCTGGAAGCCATGAAAATGGAAATTCCGGTTGTTGCTCCGCAGGACGGTACCATTGCAAGTATTGACGTGGCAGTTGGTGATTCCGTAGAAAACGGCGATACACTGGCATCCATGAACTAGAATTTGCAAGCATTTGTAAATTCCCGACAGCTAAGAGATAAATCTTGCTGATACAATAGAAAGCACACATCGAGAACTTTCTATTGTCACGAATACGAACAATGGGAGGTAATATAATGTCTAACGTTACAGATACACTGTCTAACCTGCTCCACCAGACAGCGTTTTTCAATCTGACATGGGGAAATTACCTTATGATTTTAGTTGCCTTTGTTTTCCTTTTCCTGGCAATTAAAAAAGGATTTGAACCGCTTCTTCTGGTGCCGATTGCTTTCGGTATGCTGTTGGTTAATATCTATCCTGATATTATGGCACAGCCATACACGGATGCAGCAGGAATCGAGCACGCAGGTGGACTTCTTCACTATTTTTATCTGATGGATGAATGGAGTATTCTTCCGTCCCTGATCTTCATGGGTGTTGGTGCCATGACAGACTTTGGCCCGCTGATCGCAAACCCCAAGAGCTTTCTTATGGGTGCGGCAGCACAGCTGGGTATCTACATGGCGTACTTCCTGGCTATCTTCATGGGATTCAACGGAAAGGCAGCAGCAGCTATCTCCATTATCGGCGGTGCTGACGGCCCGACCTCCATCTTCCTGGCAGGTAAACTGGGGCAGACAATGCTCATGGGACCCATTGCGGTGGCGGCATATTCCTATATGTCCCTGGTTCCGATCATCCAGCCGCCGATCATGAAACTTCTCACAACAGAGAAGGAGCGCAAAATCAAAATGGAACAGCTCCGTCCGGTTTCCAAACTGGAAAAGATCCTGTTCCCGATCATCATCACCGTTGTTGTTTGTCTGATTCTTCCTACAACAGCTCCGCTGGTTGGTATGTTAATGCTTGGTAATCTGTTCCGCGAATCAGGTGTTGTAAAACAGCTGAGCGAGACAGCTTCCAATGCCCTTATGTATATTGTAGTTATCTTACTGGGAACTTCCGTAGGTGCTTCCACAAGCGCTGAGGCATTCCTGAAACTGGACACTCTGAAGATCGTCGTTTTAGGTCTGGTCGCATTCGCAGTCGGTACGGCAGGCGGTGTGCTCCTTGGTAAGTTAATGTGCAAACTGTCCGGCGGCAAGATCAACCCGTTGATCGGTTCTGCCGGTGTATCTGCTGTTCCTATGGCAGCCCGTGTATCCCAGAAGGTCGGTGCTGAGGCGGACCCCACCAACTTCCTGCTGATGCATGCAATGGGCCCGAACGTTGCAGGTGTTATCGGTACTGCGGTAGCGGCCGGTACCTTCATGGCAATTTTCGGTGTTTAACAGTAAGAAAACATGTTTTAAAAATTTAGGAGGAAATTAAGATGGCAGAGGTAGTAAAAAAACCGATTAAGATTACTGAAACAATCTTACGTGATGCACATCAGTCCCTGATTGCGACCAGAATGTCCACAGAGCAGATGCTGCCCATCGTAGATAAACTGGATAAAGTGGGTTACCACTCCGTAGAATGCTGGGGCGGTGCCACCTTTGATGCGTCCCTTCGTTTCTTAAAAGAAGATCCGTGGGAGAGACTGCGTAAGTTCCGTGACGGTTTCAAGAACACGAAACTGCAGATGCTGTTCCGCGGCCAGAATATTCTGGGATACCGTCCTTATGCAGATGACGTGGTAGAGTATTTCGTACAGAAATCCGTTGCAAACGGTATTGATATCATCCGTATTTTTGACTGTCTCAACGATTTAAGAAACCTGCAGACAGCCGTAAAAGCATCCAACAAGGAAAAAGGACATGCACAGGTTGCTCTGTCCTATACCCTGGGTGATGCTTACACCCTGGACTACTGGGTAGATATGGCAAAAAGAGTAGAGGATATGGGTGCGAATTCCATCTGTATCAAGGATATGGCAGGCCTGCTTGTTCCGTACAAGGCAACTGAGCTGGTAACTGCTCTGAAAGCTGCTGTAGATATTCCGATCCAGCTTCACACACACTACACCTCAGGTGTGGCTTCCATGACCTACTTAAAAGCAGTAGAGGCAGGCGTTGACGTAATTGACACCGCTATGTCTCCTTTCGCTCTGGGAACTTCCCAGCCGGCTACAGAGGTTATGGTTGAGACCTTTAAAGGAACACCTTACGATACAGGATTTGACCAGAACCTTCTGGCGGAGATTGCTGACTACTTCCGTCCGATCCGTGACGAAGCACTGGACAGCGGCCTGCTGAATCCTAAGAACCTGGGTGTTAACATTAAGACTCTGCTGTATCAGGTACCGGGTGGTATGCTCTCCAACCTGACCAGTCAGTTAAAGGAACAGCACGCAGAAGACAAATTCTACGATGTTCTGGAAGAAGTGCCGAGAGTGCGTAAGGACCTGGGCGAGCCGCCTCTGGTTACACCGTCCTCACAGATCGTTGGTACACAGGCTGTATTCAACGTGATCATGGGCGAGCGCTACAAAATGGTTACAAAAGAGACAAAAGACGTTCTCAGCGGAAAATACGGTGCTACAGTAAAACCGTTCAATCCTGAAGTACAGAAGAAATGTATCGGTGACACAGAGCCGATCACATGCCGTCCGGCTGATTTGATCCCGGATGAGCTGGATACTTTAAGAAGTGAAATGGCACAGTGGTCCGAGCAGGAAGAGGACGTATTGTCTTATGCATTATTCCCGCAGGTTGCTACCGAGTTCTTCAAGTACAGAGAAGCACAGGAGACGAAGGTAGATCCGAAAGCTGCGGATACAGAGAACGGGGCTTATCCTGTTTAATGTTCAGCATAGAAAGGCGAAGGTGCCGTGACTGACGGTGCCTTTGGCCTTTTTTTCTTTTTTTAGTGAAAAATCTTCGGATTTGTGATATTATAACCCATGTATGGGCAAAAACCGCTCATAAATTACGAAATACCCTACGGGTATGTTTTGAAGAGGGGACAGACATGGGTAATGCGGAAAATTTACTCAGTAAGATGAATAAACAGTACCAGAGCTTCAGCAAGGGGCAGAAAAAACTGGCCACATACATCAATGACAATTACGACAAGGCTGCTTTTCTGACTGCTGCCAGGCTGGGAGAGACCGTCGGAGTCAGTGAGTCTACGGTGGTGCGGTTTGCTATCCATCTGGGGTATAAAGGGTATCCGGAGTTCCAGAAGGCTTTAGAGGAGCTGGTGAGGAATAAGCTGAACTCCATACAGCGGATGGAAGTGACTTACGGCAGGGTTCCCCAGTCGGAGATCCTGGATACGGTGCTGCATTCGGATATTGATAAGATCAAGCTGACAATGGAGCATATAGACCACAGTGCCTTTGAACTGGCTGTGGAGACGATTCTCAAAGCGAAAAGTATTTATATTGTAGGGATACGAAGCTGTGCTCCACTGGCAAGCTTTCTGGGATTTTATTTTAATCTTTTGTTTGATCACGTACATCTGATGCATACGAACAGCTCCAGTGAGCTGTTTGAACAGATGATCCATATCAGCGGGGATGATGTTATCATCGGAATCAGTTTTCCGAGGTATTCCATGCGGACTTTGAAAGCCCTGGAATTCGCCAATAACAGGAGTGCCAAGGTGATAACCCTGACAGACAGTATCCATTCTCCGATGAATCTGTATTCCTCCTGCAACCTGATCGCCAGAAGTGATATGGCTTCTATTGTGGACTCGCTGGTGGCGCCGCTGAGTGTGATCAATGCACTGGTGGTTGCGCTCTGTATGAGAAAGCAGAAGGAAGTGGTGGCAACTTTGGAGGATCTGGAGAAGATTTGGGACGAATATCAGGTTTATAATAATGACGAGATCAATATGGCTGACGGACAGGACATAGAACTGAAAAATCCGGGCGGCATGGAGGATTAGATTACGCGAATAAAGGAGCCCGCAATGGCAAAAATAATCATTATCGGCGGAGCTGCCGGCATGTTCGCATCTGTGTTTCTGGCTGAGAAAGGTCATCAGGTGCATGTGTTTGAAAAAAATGAAAAATTAGGCAAAAAGCTTTTTATTACCGGAAAAGGACGCTGTAATGTCACAAATGACTGTGACCCGGAGACGTTCTTTGAATCCGTGGTATCCAATCCGAAATTTTTGTACAGCGCCTACTATGGGTACACCAGCCAGGATGTGACTGCATTTTTTTCTTCCCTGGGTGTTAAACTGAAGACGGAAAGGGGAAACAGGGTATTTCCCCTATCGGACCACTCCTCGGATATTATCCGGGCACTGGAGGCCAGGATGCGCGAGGCGGGTGTGAAAGTACATCTGCATGCTGAGGCGGCAGGACTTCTCCTCAAGGACGGCTGCGCTGTGGGAATCAGGCTTTCGGACGGAGCAGAGATTTTGGGAGATAAGGTGATCGTGGCATGCGGAGGATATTCTTATCAGGCCACCGGCTCCACCGGGGACGGCTACCGCTTTGCAAAAGAGGCAGGGCATACGGTTACGGAACTGTTTCCCGCTCTGGTCCCTCTGGAGGTCAGGGAGGCTTATGCAGGCCGTATGCAGGGGCTGGCGCTTAAAAATGTCCGTTTTACGGTGAAGGACGGGAAAAAGGTGCTCTATGATGAGTTCGGGGAACTTCTTTTTACACATTTCGGCATCTCCGGACCTTTGGTGCTGACAGCCAGCTCAAAGATCGCGAAAAGGCTGAAAAAGAAAGAGCTGCAGGGATATATTGACGTAAAGGCGGCACTGTCCGAGGAACAGCTCGACGCCAGGATCCTGCGGGATTTTGAGGAGAACAGGAACCGGCAGTTTAAAAACTCCATAGGAGGTCTGTTTCCGGCTAAAATGGAGCCTGTTATGTTGGAGCTTTCCGGGATACCTCCGGAAAAGAAAGTCAATGAGATCACCAGGGAGGAGAGGCGGCATTTTGTCTCTCTGATCAAG
>OASX01001703.1_pt1 | contig 9832 bp, 7 predicted proteins | sample 1516531 | NCBI WGS metagenome assembly OASX01 (sample SAMEA2579911, study PRJEB22360) | human gut metagenome | biome: human gut; feature: human-associated habitat; material: faeces | place: Denmark | collected 2008/2010
TAATGGCGTTTTGTTTTTTGAAGTTGTATAGATATTAAATGTAAATTAAGTTAATATTTTACAATTATTAATATTTATTTTACTTTATTTTTTATTATGAATCAAGTTATAGAAATTGTCATTTACAGCTAAATTAACTTCTTTTGAAGAAATCCCCTTTATCTCGGCTATTTTTTCTATTATATATCTTATATAGTCCGATTTATTCCTTTTTCCTCTATTTGGTGCAGGAGCCATATAAGGACAGTCTGTTTCAACTAATAATCTTTCTAGTGGTATTCCTTCAACCACTTCACATATTTTTCTAGCATTTTTAAATGTTACAACCCCTGTGATTCCAATATAATACCCTAACTTTACACATTCTTTTGCAAATTCAAGACTTCCTGAAAAACAATGAACTGTTCCCCTAACATTTGGAAACTCCTTCATTATCTCTAATGTATCTCCATGTGCATCCCTATCATGAATAACAACAGGTAAGTTTAATTCTTCTGCTAATTTCATTTGCTCTCTAAATACTTTTTTTTGAATATCTCTTTCTGGATTTTCATCCCAATAATAATCTAATCCAATCTCTCCTATAGCTAAAATTTTCTTGTTTTCATTTACTAATTTAATTATTTCATTTTTTACATCTTCATTATAATCATTAGCATCACTTGGATGAATTCCTAATGCTCCATATATAAAATCATGTTTTAATGTTAATTCATTAGTAGTTTTTAAACTTGTCTTCGAACAAGCACAATTTAAAATACCAATTACTCCATCATTTTTAATTTGTTCAAGTACAGCTTCTCTATCTTCATTAAAAGCATCATCATCATAATGTGAATGAGTATCAAATATCTTATATTCAAAGTTCATATAAATAATCTCCTCTTTTTTTTATTTTAATCATATTTTTATTATACCAAAATAAGCAAAAAAAACTCAGCATAAGCTAAGTTTTCTAAAATTACTATACAAAATAAAAACCACTGTAATAATTTATCTTAATTGTATCTAAAACAAATGAATTCAAATATAAATTATTTTAATATGTATTCATAATAATACTTAATATTTTATTCAGAATTTTGACACCTAAATGACACAATTAGGGTTTATTATAATATTTGTAAAGTAGTTAAAGCATTATTATTTACCCCTAAAACCATCTTGTAAAGTTGGTTTCCTAGAGTTATTCGTCCCCCAAATGAAATAACTCTAGGTTTTTTTATTAAATTTTATTTTCTTTTAATCTTGCTACTTCTTCACTAGCTCTTTTCTTATCAATTTTAGTAAAAAGTATATCACATTCTCTAATTATTCCTTCTTTTTTTTCTGTAAAACTCCAAATACCATCTTTTAAATCAAGTGATTGTTTTATTTTTTTACAAGTATTTGGCATAAATGGATATAATAAATTTGATAAATTAACAATAATTTGAATACAATTATAAATAACATCCTTACACTTTGAAGGATTTAAGCTCAGTAAATCCCAAACCTTATTATTATCAAAATACTTATTTCCTTTTTTACATAAAGCCATTATTTCATTTAAACTTTCTTTAAAATGACCTTCTTCAATATTATCTCCAATATAAAAATATAAATTTAAAATTTCATTTTTTAAATTTTCTTCTATATTTCCTTTTGGTATCCTATTAGCATAATTTTTTCTTGAAAATGATAATACTTTATTTACAAAATTACTTAACTCATTTACTAAGTCGCTATTATGTATATTTATATATTCTCTCCAAGTAAAATCAGTATCTTTATCTTCTGGAGAATTTAATGCCAAATAATATCTAAAGCTATCTACACTGTATCTTTTACAAACATAATCTGCCCAAATCGCCCAATTTTTCACTGTAGAAAATGGCTTTCCTTCAAGTTTTAAATGTTCACCTGATATTAATCTTAAATTTGGATTTTTTATACCAAGTCCAGATAAAATTGCGGGAAATATTACAGTATGGAACGGTATATTATCTTTTCCATGAATAAAATAAATTCTAGAATCTTCACCTTCCCAATAATCCCTATAATCTTCTCCTCTTTCTTTAAGACATTTCATACTTGCAGTTAAATATCCCATAATAGCTTCTATCCAAACGAATATCTTTTTATCTTCATAACCATCTAAGGGAACATCAACACCCCAATTAAAATCCCTAGTTACTGTTCTATCTCTTAAACCTTCATCTAAATATCTTTTTAGTATTCTCTTAGCATTTTCTCTCCATCCATCTTGATTTTCATACACTCTTTTAACATCTTCCTCAAACTTTGATAAAGCAAAAAATAAATGTTTTGTTTCTTTTAAGACAGGCCTTGAATTGCAAATTTTGCATCTTATATCTAATAATTCATTAATTTCAAATTCCCCATTGCAATTTTCACAATCGTCACCAGTTGCTTCTTCACCACAATGTGGACATTTTCCAACAATATATCTATCAGCCAAATATTCATTACATTTTTCGCAATATGCTTGTTCTACATTTTTTTCATATATATAGCCCTTATTATATAGCTCTAATATAAATTCCTTAACCTTTTCTTCATGAAATTTTGAGTGTGTCTTTTCAAAAATATCGAAAGAAAATCCCAATGATTTAAAACACTTTTGAAATTCTGCATGATATTTTTTTACTGCTTGTATAGGCATTATTCCTTCTTCTTTTGCTTTAATAGTTACAGGTGTACCATGGCAATCAGTTCCTGAAAGAAAAATAACCTCATCCCCCATCATTCTATGATATCTTGCTAATATATCTCCTGGAAGTAAAACTGCAATTCTTCCTAAATGCAGTGGTCCATTTGCATATGGCCATGCATTTCCTATAATAATATTCATTAAAAACACCCCCTTTTAAATTAGTGGCAAGTGACAAGTTAGTGTAGAAACTCCTTAACGGAGCTTCTGAAAATATATTTATTAAATTTAGGATTTGCTAAATTTATACCTTAACTTGAAACTTATCACTTGAAACTTGAAACTAAAAGAAGCTATTAACTATCTTACAACGCTTCCTGTTGGTAGTTCACCTGGATTTACTAAGTTTAATACGCTATCATCATCTGTAGCTGCTGCAATTATCATTCCTTGTGATAATTCTCCTCTTAAAGTAACAGGTTTTAAATTAGCAACTAAAACTACATATTTACCTACTAATTCTTCTGGTTTATAATGCATTGCTATTCCTGAAATAACCTGTCTTTCTTCACCATTTAAATCAACCTTTAATTTTAATAATTTCTTAGCTTTTTTAACTGGTTCACATTCTAATACTTTAACAACTCTTAAATCTATTTTTTCAAAATCTTCTATAGTTATTTCTTCTTTAATTGGTTGCATTTTATATTCTTCTTTTGGTTTATTAGCTTCTAATTGAGCTAATCTCATAGCTTCTAATTCCTCTAAAGTCTTAACAACATCTATTCTTGGGAATAAAGCTTCACCTTTTTTAACTTCAGTTCCTGGAGTTGTTCCATCAAATCCTAATAATGAATCCCAAGTTGTTGTAGTGATATTTAATTGTTCATTAATTTTTTCACTTGTACTTGGTAAGAATGAAGATAATAATACAGATGCAAATCTTAAAGCTTCAGCTAAGTTATATAAAACTGTACCTAATCTTTCTTTCTTTTCTTCATCTTTTGCAAGAATCCAAGGAGTTGTTTCATCAATATATTTATTAGCTCTTCCTATAAGATCAAATGTATATTCTAATGCTTCTGGAATTCTTAAGTTATCAATTGCTTTTGTTACCTTAATTGGAGTTTCTAAAGCTAAAGTAATTAATTCATTATCAATATCTTCCTTTGCAGTTGGTGCTGGTATTATTCCATCAAAATATTTTTCAATCATTGCAACTGTTCTTGATAATAAATTACCAAGGTCATTACAAAGGTCTGAATTAATTTTCTTTATAAATATTTCATTATTAAATAATCCATCTGCTCCAAATGGAATTTCTCTTAATAAATAATATCTAACTGCATCAACACCAAATTTATCAACTAAAACTACTGGGTCAACAACATTTCCCTTAGATTTTGACATTTTTCCACCATCAACAAGTAACCATCCATGACCAAATACTTGTTTTGGTAATTCTTCACCTAAAGCCATTAACATGATTGGCCAATAAATAGTGTGGAATCTTAAAATATCCTTACCTATTAAATGAACATCTGCTGGCCAGTACTTTTTAAATAATTCATCATTTTCAGTTCCATATCCTAAAGCAGATATATAGTTAGATAATGCATCTATCCAAACATAAACTACATGCTTTTCATCAAAAGTTACTGGAACTCCCCAATTAAAGCTTGTTCTTGATACACAAAGATCTTGTAATCCTGGTTTTAAGAAGTTATTAACCATTTCATTTTTTCTTGATTCTGGTTGAATAAATTCTGGATGCTCATCAATATACTTCATTAATCTATCAGCATATTTACTCATTTTGAAGAAATAAGCTTCTTCCTTTGATTTTTCAACTGGTCTTCCACAATCAGGACAATTTCCATTAACTAATTGAGTTTCTGTCCAGAAAGATTCACATGGAGTACAGTATAATCCTTCATAAGAAGATTTATATATATCACCTTGATCATATAATTTTTTAAATATTTTTTGAACTGTTTCCTTATGATAATCATCAGTAGTTCTTATAAATTTATCATAACTTATATTCATCATACTCCATAGTTCCTTAATTCCAGCAACTATTTCATCAACGTGTTCCTTTGGTGTTATTCCCTTTTCCTCAGCTATTCTTTGAATTTTTTGACCATGTTCATCAGTTCCTGTTAAGAACATAACGTCATATCCATTTAATCTCTTAAATCTAGCTAAAGCATCGGCAGCTACTGTTGTGTAAGTATTACCAATGTGTAATTTAGTTGATGGATAATAAATTGGCGTAGTTATATAATATGGTTTCTTTGTCATTTTTCTTCCTCCTCTTTAATTAGTCTTTAGATAGTTTGTAGTTAGTTTGTAGTTTGTAGTTAATGATGGGGATGTCGCATTAAGAATAAATACTACAATATATTGTATTAATTTTTATTTTTTAAAACAATATATTGTGTATAAAAGTTTTAGTGCTATAGCCCCTTAAAAATATATTCTTATAAAATTCATCCTAAACTGAATTTTTTCCTTAACTACTAACTCCTAACTATAAAAAAGTCTCTATATAGGCATTTATGCCCATATAGAGACGTTATATACGCGTTACCACTCTATTTTATATTTATCTCACAATAAATATCTCATTAGGTGACTATTATCACCTTGCAATATAACGGTTGCTACCGTATTATCCTAACTTATATAAGCTCAGATAATCAACTCCAAGACCATCTTCATCAAGTTCAGTACCGCTAGCTTTCACCTATTCTAACTCTCTTTAGATACATTCCAAAATTACTCTTCTCTTCTATGTCTTTATTAATTTATAATATTCTAAAATGTAAAAACTGTCAAACCAATTTCTATTTATTTTATTCTTAACTTTATTATTTCCTAATCTTTTTAAAATCTTCATAATTATTAAAAATACTATAAAAATTGTTAATAACTAGTGAAATCTACAAATTTCTTAGTTATAATATCTAAGGAGATAGGAGGCTTAATTATGGAAAATTTAAAATTACCTAAAATTGGACTTAGAACAATAAAATCTGGTATAGCTGTTTTTCTATGCTTAGCACTATTACCTAGTGAGCCATTCTTTGCGTGTCTTACAGCTGTAATATGCTTGCAAGACACTGTATATAACTCAATTCATATGGGTATAAACAGAGGTGCTGGAACTATGCTGGGAGCTTGTTTTGGTTTAATATTCTTATTCTTTTTTAGAACACTAGAAAATTATATTAGCAATCATTTTATTTCAAAACTACTTATATACATAATTATTTCTCTTGGAATTATTTTAATGATTTATTTATGTAATATTTTAAAAAGACCTGGAGCTATAAACATAACTTGCATAGCATTTTTAGGAGTAACTACTGCACATGCATATAGTGACCCTTTATATTATGCAACTAATAGAATGATAGAAACATTGCTTGGAATAGTAATTTCAATATTAGTTAATAAACTTATAACTCCACCACCCCATAAATAATAAAAATATCATTATTGGCTCATCTTTTATTAGATGAGTTTTTTATTAATATCATTGAATAAAATAATGTTAGGAATATCAATGCTTATGATGCCATTAATCACTTCAGGTTTAAATTCATTACATAAAAATTTATATGCTCATGGAAATGCTGCTAATAATACATTAATGAAAGTTGCAAGTTCAATTGGAACTTCTATTATAATAACTTTAATGAGTAAGGTAAGTACTTCCTCTAGATATACATATACAGCAAAAACTCAAGTTCATGGAATTAATGTTTTATTTTTTGCTAAAAAGGGGCTGTACACTAATTATTTAGTGCAACAGCCCCGTCTACAACTACTAACTACAAACTACTAACTAGAAAAATTCCTTTTTTATTTTACTTATTACTTAAGCTTCTTCAACCTTTTTACCAAATAATTGAACCCCTATAAATAATGCTATTAAGGAAAGTGGTAATACTACATATACTGGCACTCCAAATCCTGCTGGAATATATCCAAATAATATAGTTATTATAGCAACAAATACTGAATACCATATTTGAGTTTTAACATGTTCAATATGATTACATCCTGCTCCCATTGAAGAAAGTATTGTTGTATCAGATATTGGTGAACAATGATCCCCAAAAATAGCTCCTGTTAATACTGCACTTGTAGAAACTACTACAAATGACATATCTGGATTTATTGAATAAGCTAATGGAATTGCAAGTGGCATTAATATACTCATTGTTCCATAAGCTGTTCCTGTTGAAAATGAAATTACTGCTCCTAAAACAAATATTAAACTTGGTAATAAAAATGCTGGTATTGCTCCCTTTAATACCTCAACTAAATAATATGCAGTTCCAAGTTCTTTAATTACAGATCCTAATGACCAAGCTAATATTAATATAACACCTGTTATTATTAATCCTTTCATTCCATCAACCCAAACTTCAATAGCTTCACTTAATGTAAATATCTTCTTTGCAACACCCATGCCTATAGCAACTATTGACGCAAATAATGCAGATTGGAATAATGCTATTGATGAATCCGAAGCAGCAAATGCTTCCATTATTCCCTTAAATGAAAATGGTGAATTCATCATAATTTCTTGTGCTGTTGATGGTTCGCCACCCATTATTGTACTATATCCACTATAATAAAATGCTATTAATGCAGAAATTATTAATGCTCCTATTGGAATAATTGCATTCCATATACTAAGCTTAATTCCTTCTTTTGGTTCTAATTCATCCATTTGAGATGATGATTCAGCTGCAATTTCTTCACTTAAATTCTTACTTTTATTTCTTGCCGCAATTTCAGCTTTTCTCATTGGTCCAAATTCTTTTAATGTTAATGCTGTTATTACTATAAACGCAAGAATTAATATGTTATAAAACCTATATGGTATTGTTTTAAGAAACACTCCAAATCCACTTTCATCTATGCCTATAGAACTAAATGCATCTCCAATTAAACTTACTTCTAATCCAATCCAAGTAGAAATAATAGCAAGTCCAGCTACTGGAGCTGCCGTAGCATCTATAATGAATGCTAATCTTTCTCTTGACATTTTCATTTTATCTGCAACTGGCCTCATTATTGGCCCAACAATTAATGAATTTGCATAATCATCAAAAAATACACATAATCCTAAAAGCCATGTAGTTAATTGTGTGCTTTTTACAGTTTTCGCCTTTTTAGCTAATGCTTCTGCTATAGCCTTTGCTCCACCCATTTTTGCAACTAAATTAATTATTCCTCCAATTGCTAATACTTGAAGAACTATTCCAGCATTCCATGGATCAGCTAATGAATTTAATGCTCTATTTACAAAATCTAAAAATGCATGTATAAAGGCTTCAAACACATTATATCCTGAAAGACTAACTAAAAAACTTCCCGATAAAATTCCTATAAATAATGAAATAACAACATTTTTTGTCATAAAAGCTAATATAATTGCTACTAATGGTGGAAGCAATGTCCATAATCCAAACTTATCTGCATTTCCCACAACTACTTCGACTTCTTCTGCAAATGTGATTGATGTTGAAAAAATAAATATCAACATCGTAAGTAATAATACTTTATAACTCCTTTTTTTCATTTTCTTTCCCCCTATTTGTATAAAAGTGAATACTAAAAGCACCTTAACACACAAAAAAAGACCTTGAGTTAACACTCAAGGTCTTTCATATGCAAAAAAATACAATATTACAAGTCTTAAATGATAGCTCAACACAAAAACATTTTTGTGACAGTAATACATATATTTTATGTATTCCCAGCTATACAACCTTAAAGCATCAGTTGTATGCTTCGGCGATTGATCCTTTCTTATTGAATCATAGTGCTTTCCTCATCAATAATACTATTAACTATCGCGCCTCTACCCTAATTTATTCACTTTTGTTATTTACAAATATATTATATAATCTATTTAATATATTTTCAATACAATTTTATATATATTATTTGGTAAACTTATCCATAAAGTTTTCAATATCATCCACACTCTTTATAATATCACTAGATAAATTAATAACCCCTTCATTTGTTACTAATATATCATCTTCAATTCTAATTCCTATACCCTCTTCTTGGATATATATTCCTGGCTCTACTGTAAATACAACTCCTGGTTCAAATATAATATCTCTATGAGGTGTTTCAATATCATGAGTATCCATTCCTAAACTATGTCCAATACTATGATAATAGTATTTTCTAACTTCACTTTTATCCTTTATTAAGCCAAGTTTTATACATTCTTCTGCAATTAAATCTGTTGCTTTTTCATTAATATCTTTATATTTCATTCCAGGCTTAATTAAATTTATTATTTCTTCATTAACTTTTAAAACAGAATTATATACTTCTTTTTGTCTTTCAGTAAATTTTCCACTTATAGGGAAAGTTCTTGTTATATCAGCATTGTAACAATTATATTCTGCACCTAAATCAAAAAGAATTAAATCTCCATCTTTTAACTTTGAATTATTTTCTACATAATGTAATGTTGTAGCATTTTTCCCTGCTGCTGCTATTGTTGTAAAAGCCAAATCTGTTGCGCCCTTAATTTTACAGTTAAAATCAAAATATGCTTCTAATTCATATTCCTTCATTCCACTACGACATTCAGTCATTAATTTTTCAATTCCACTTTTAGTTATTTCTATAGCTTTCTTTATTTTTTCAACTTCTTGTGGTGATTTTTTTAATCTTAATTCACCAATTTTGCTATAAATATTATTTACTCTTATTTGTGGATACTTATTCATCATCTCATTTGCAAACTTATGTGAAATAGTTCCTTCTGTATCAGCACTCATTCTTTCTAAATCTAAATAAAGATTAATTTCATCTTTCATAGTTATCATTTTATGAATATCTGAATTAAATTGACTTTTAAACTTCACTTCATCAACATCTGTAATTTCTTTAGCTTCTTCTTTCCTTAAACTCTTTCCTATCCACTTTTCTAATTCTAAATCTATATCTTTAATATAAAATTTAGAAAATTTCATTCCATTAATTTTTGACATAACTAATATATGTTCTTCTTCTTTTACTCCTGTTAAATAATAAAAGTTCCTATTTGGAGTAAATGGATAAGTTTGATCTCCAGTTTTTTGAATTGCTTTTCCAGCAAATAAAATTACAATTGAGTTATCCTTAATTTTA
>OASX01001704.1_pt1 | contig 9825 bp, 7 predicted proteins | sample 1516531 | NCBI WGS metagenome assembly OASX01 (sample SAMEA2579911, study PRJEB22360) | human gut metagenome | biome: human gut; feature: human-associated habitat; material: faeces | place: Denmark | collected 2008/2010
ATAATGTCTAACGTGCAGGAGTGGCAACAGCTTGCCAACAAGGAATTGAGCCGTCGGGAGAAAACCGTCGACTCGCTGGTGAAGCAAACCGCGGAAGGGATCGCCATCAAGCCGCTGTATACCGAAGCCGATCTCGACAATCTGGAAGTGACCGGTACTCTTCCTGGTTTACCGCCCTACGTGCGTGGTCCTCGCGCAACCATGTATACCGCCCAACCGTGGACTATCCGTCAATATGCCGGTTTCTCCACCGCAAAAGAGTCCAACGCCTTTTATCGTCGTAACCTCGCCGCCGGGCAAAAAGGACTTTCCGTTGCATTTGACCTGGCAACTCACCGTGGCTACGACTCTGATAATCCACGCGTCGCGGGCGACGTCGGTAAAGCGGGCGTCGCAATCGACACGGTGGAAGATATGAAGGTGCTGTTCGACCAGATCCCGCTGGATAAAATGTCAGTTTCGATGACCATGAACGGTGCAGTCCTGCCGGTGTTGGCGTTTTATATCGTTGCCGCCGAAGAACAAGGCGTTACGCCCGAAAAACTGACTGGCACCATTCAGAACGATATCCTGAAAGAATATCTCTGTCGCAATACCTACATTTATCCGCCAAAACCGTCCATGCGCATTATCGCCGACATCATCGCCTGGTGTTCCGGTAACATGCCGCGCTTTAATACCATCAGTATTAGCGGCTACCACATGGGAGAAGCGGGCGCGAACTGCGTACAGCAGGTCGCGTTTACCCTTGCCGATGGCATTGAATACATCAAAGCAGCAATCTCCGCTGGGCTGAAGATTGATGACTTCGCACCGCGTCTGTCATTCTTCTTTGGCATTGGCATGGATCTGTTTATGAATGTCGCTATGCTGCGCGCGGCACGTTATTTGTGGAGTGAGGCGGTCAGCGGATTCGGCGCCCAGGACCCGAAATCGCTGGCGCTGCGCACCCATTGTCAGACCTCCGGCTGGAGTCTGACTGAACTGGATCCGTATAACAACGTCATCCGCACAACCATTGAAGCGCTGGCGGCCACTCTGGGCGGAACGCAATCGCTACATACTAACGCATTTGATGAAGCGCTTGGTCTGCCCACCGATTTCTCGGCACGCATTGCCCGCAACACGCAGATCATCATTCAGGAAGAGTCAGAAATCTGTCGCACAGTCGATCCTCTGGCCGGTTCTTATTACATCGAATCACTGACCGATCAGATCGTGAAACAAGCCAGATCCATCATTCAGCAGATCGATGAAGCAGGCGGGATGGCGAAAGCGATCGAAGCCGGTTTACCAAAACGAATGATCGAAGAAGCATCCGCGCGCGAGCAGTCGCTTATCGATCAGGGCAAGCGTGTGATCGTTGGCGTTAATAAGTACAAACTGGATCACGAAGACGAAACTGATGTACTTGAGATCGACAACGTAATGGTGCGTAACGAGCAAATTGCTTCACTGGAACGCATTCGCGCCGCCCGTGATGATGCAGCAGTAACAGCCGCTCTGAACACCCTGACTCACGCAGCACAGCATAATGAAAACCTGTTGGCAGCCGCCGTTAACGCCGCGCGTGTTCGTGCGACGCTGGGCGAAATCTCCGATGCGCTGGAAGCCGCATTTGACCGTTATCTGGTACCGAGCCAGTGTGTTACTGGCGTGATTGCGCAAAGCTACCATCAGTCCGATAAATCAGCCGCCGAATTCGACGCTATCGTTGCGCAAACGAACCAGTTCCTCACCGAAAACGGTCGCCGTCCCCGTATTCTGATCGCCAAAATGGGTCAGGATGGACACGATCGCGGAGCAAAAGTGATCGCCAGCGCCTACTCCGATCTCGGTTTTGATGTCGATTTAAGTCCTATGTTCTCAACACCGGAAGAGATCGCTCGTCTGGCAGTGGAAAACGACGTTCATGTCGTTGGCGCATCCTCACTGGCGGCGGGTCATAAAACGTTGATACCAGAACTGGTTACAGCATTGAAGAAATGGGGACGTGAAGACATCTGCGTGGTTGCCGGCGGCGTTATTCCGCCGCAGGATTATGCCTTCTTGCAAGAGCGCGGCGTGGCAGCGATCTATGGCCCTGGCACCCCCATGCTCGACAGCGTGCGCGATGTGCTGACCCGCATCAGTCAACATCATGATTAATGAAGCCTCGCTTGCAGACAGTATCCGGCGCTTACGTTTGGGTGAGCGCGCCACGCTCGCCCAGGCAATGACCCTGGTGGAAAGCCGTCATCCTCGTCATCAGGCGCTCAGCACCCGATTGCTTGACGCCATTATGCCATTTTGCGGTAACGCCCTCCGGCTGGGCGTTACCGGCACGCCAGGCGCAGGGAAAAGTACCTTTCTTGAAACCTTTGGCATGTTGCTAATTCGCCAGGGATTAAAAGTTGCGATTATCGCCGTTGATCCCAGCAGCCCGGTCACAGGTGGCAGCATTCTCGGGGATAAAACCAGAATGACTGAACTGGCGCGTTCCGATGCAGCATTTATTCGCCCGGTTCCTTCAGCCTGTCACCTTGGCGGCGCCAGCCAGCGGGCCCAGGAGTTAATGCTGTTATGTGAAGCGGCGGGTTATGACGTGGTGATTATCGAAACGGTCGGCGTCGGTCAGTCAGAAACGGAAGTGGCCCGCATGGTGGACTGTTTTATCTCGCTGCAAATTGCCGGCGGCGGCGACGATCTACAGGGTATCAAAAAAGGGCTGATGGAAATGGCGGATCTGATCGTCATTAACAAAGACGATGGGGATAACCATGCGAATGTCGCCATTGCCCGCCATATGTATGAGAGCGCCCTGCATATTATGCGTCGCAAATACGATGAATGGCAGCCACGGGTCCTCACCTGTAGCGCGCTGGAAAAACACGGTATTGATGAGATCTGGCGCGCAATCATTGATTTCAAAACAGCGCTCACTGCCAGTGGCCGTTTGCAGCAGGTACGGCAGCAACAATCGGTGGAATGGCTACGTAAACAAACCGAAGAAGAAGTGCTGCACCACCTGTTCGCTAATGAAGATTTCAGTCGCTATTACCACCAGACATTATTAGCGGTCAAAAACAATACGCTTTCGCCACGCACCGGCCTGCGACAGCTCAGTGAATTTATTCAGACGCAGTATTTTGATTAAGGGAATTTGTATGTCTTATCAGTATGTTAATGTTGTCACTATCAACAAAGTTGCGATCATTGAGTTCAACTATACCCGCAAACTCAATGCGTTAAGTAAAGTATTTATTGATGACCTGATTCAGGCGTTAAGCGATCTTAACCGACCAGAAATCCGTTGTATTATCCTGCGAGCGCCGAGTGGATCGAAAGTTTTCTCCGCAGGCCATGATATTCATGAACTGCCATCAGGCGGTCGCGATCCTCTCTCCTACGACGATCCGCTGCGCCAGATCACCCGCATGATCCAGAAATTCCCGAAGCCAATCATTTCGATGGTCGAAGGCAGCGTCTGGGGGGGCGCGTTTGAAATGATCATGAGCTCAGATCTGATCATCGCCGCCCGTTCTTCGACCTTCTCAATGACGCCGGTCAACCTGGGCGTACCATATAACCTGGTTGGCATTCACAACCTGACCCGCGATGCAGGTTTCCACATCGTCAAAGAGCTGATTTTTACCGCTTCGCCTATCACCGCTCAGCGCGCACTGGCCGTCGGCATTCTCAACCACGTTGTTGACGTCGAAGAACTGGAAGACTTCACCTTACAAATGGCACATCACATTTCGGAAAAAGCGCCACTGGCGATTGCGGTAATTAAAGAAGAACTGCGCGTACTTGGCGAAGCACACACCATGAATTCAGATGAATTCGAACGTATTCAGGGTATGCGACGCGCCGTTTATGACAGCGATGATTATCAGGAAGGTATGAATGCATTCCTGGAAAAACGTAAACCTAATTTCGTCGGCCATTAATGGCCTGCGAACGAAGGAGTAAAGGATGAATATTTCCTGGACAAGGATGAGCGCCGATGAAGCGGCGGAAATTATCCAGCATAACGATATGGTGGCATTCAGCGGTTTTACTCCCGCAGGTTCACCAAAGGCTCTGCCTGTCGCTATTGCCCGTCGCGCCAGCGAACAACATGAAGCAAAGAAACCGTATCAAATTCGCTTACTGACCGGGGCATCGATTAGCGCCGCCGCTGACGATGTTCTCTCTGAAGCCGATGCAGTCTCATGGCGCGCGCCGTATCAAACATCGTCGGGTTTGCGTAAGAAAATCAATCAGGGATCGGTGAGCTTTGTTGATCTGCATTTGAGTGAAGTGGCACAAATGGTCAATTACGGTTTCTTCGGCGAGATTGATATTGCGGTAATTGAAGCGTCTGCGATAGCGCCGGATGGTCGAGTCTGGTTAACCAGCGGGATTGGTAATGCCCCGACCTGGTTATTGCGAGCGAAGAAAGTGATCATTGAACTCAATCACTATCACGATCCGCGTGTCGCCGAACTGGCTGATATCGTGACTCCCGGCGCCCCTCCACGCCGCAATAGCGTTCCGATCTTTCATGCGATGGATCGCGTTGGCACTCGCTATGTGCAAATTGATCCGAAAAAAATTGTCGCTGTCGTGGAAACCAACCTCCCCGATGCCGGTAACGTACTCGATAAGCAGAACCCTATTTGCCAGCAAATCGCCGACAATGTAGTGACCTTTTTGCTGAATGAGATGGCAAACGGACGCATTCCACCAGAGTTTCTACCGCTGCAAAGCGGAGTAGGTAACATCAATAACGCAGTAATGGCGAGGTTGGGCGAAAACCCGAATATTCCTTCATTTATGATGTATTCGGAAGTACTACAGGAATCTGTCGTGCATCTGTTAGAAACCGGAAAAGTTACCGGCGCCAGTGCTTCAAGTCTGACGGTTTCTGCCGATTCGCTGCGCAAGATTTACGACAATATGGACTATTTCGCCAGTCGCATTGTGCTGCGACCACAGGAAATTTCCAATAATCCAGAAATTATCCGCCGTCTTGGCGTTATCGCCCTGAACGTCGGCCTGGAGTTTGATATCTACGGGCACGCCAACTCCACGCACGTTGCCGGCGTTGATTTGATGAATGGTATCGGCGGAAGCGGTGATTTCGAACGTAACGCTTATCTGTCGATCTTTATGGCGCCATCTATTGCTAAAGAGGGTAAGATCTCAACCGTTGTGCCAATGTGCAGTCATGTCGATCACAGCGAACACAGTGTGAAAGTGATCATCACAGAGCAAGGGATCGCCGATCTTCGCGGCCTGTCTCCACTTCAACGCGCCCGTTCTATTATTGATAACTGCGCTCACCCCATGTACCGGGATTATCTGCATCGCTATCTGGAAAATGCGCCAGGCGGTCATATTCATCACGATCTAAACCATGTTTTCGATCTACACCGCAATCTGATCGAAACCGGCTCAATGTTGGGTTAATTGCTCGTACCGTCACGATCTTCAGCAATATATTGAAGCATCGTGGCGGTATATCGATGATTTCTAATCGAATAAAGATATTCCTGCATATACATTGGCGTATGCGGCGCATCAAAATATTTCAGCTTTGCCGGATTTACCAGGCGCCAGGCAAAATGCGGGATCACCGTAAGGAAATGTCCACGCTCTACGGCGCTGATTTTGGCCATAAAACTGTATGGACGATAAATAATGGTTGGATTAATCCCACAAGGGCGCATGTTCGCATCAATCATCGCTTCAAAGTTCGCCCGGTTCTGAAAGCGCATCTGTAACCAGGGCAACTCCTGTAGCAGTTCCTGTTCTTGTCGCTCTTCATAACGGCGAGAAACAAGAAAGCCCAGTCGTAGCGGCGGCAATTCGCTGATCGCCAGATTTTCCAGGTCCTGCACGCGAGCTGAGACGTGCTGTGGGGAGATAATAAAATCAAGCTGGCGATCAAAAAGGTTGTCGATAACGCCATTTTCACTGAACTCAATCGGCTGTGCTGTCACTCCTTCATACTTATCGCCGAGGCTGATTAGCTGATCAAAAATAATTGTCGGATAAGTATTATCGATACCAATCACAATTTCACGTGAACGACGCCCTGAGTTATGGATCTCATTATCAATAGCAGAAAGCCGTTGATAAACAGGAAAAAGTTTTTGATAAAGTTCCTGCCCTGCTTTATTGAGGCTAATATTATTATCTTTGCGGGTAAACAGTGTATAACCAATTTGCTCTTCCAGAGCGGCAATACTTTTGCCAAATGGCGAGGCAGTCATATGTATTTTTTCTGCTGCCCTGGCAATATTATTGGTTTGCGCTAATAAAATAAAATTGCGCATCTTTTTCGAAATAAAAATATCCATACCTGCTCTCCACCAACATCCCTATCCGCTTAACCGTTTCAGTAAGCCTATCCTTAATAAAATCACGGACAAAGATAGGTGATTGCGTCATGGTTTTACAGAAACTTACAGAAAAAGAAGGCAATATCAGGTGAAGATATTAGCCCGACGAATGAGTCGGGCTGGATGTATTATTTTGCGGCAGATGTTTTTGCTGGTTGTTGATCAACAGGTTCTAACTGGAAGACGACATCGACCTGATCATCAAACTGAATTGCAGCCTGCTCATAGGTTTCCTGAGAAGAAACCGGGGCGGCATCCGCTTTCATCATCCGTACCATTGGGCTTGGTTGATAGTTTGAAACATGGTAGCGCACACTGTAAACCGGCCCCAATTTGCGATTAAAACCGGCAGCCAGCTCCTGCGCCTGATGAATCGCATCATCGATCGCCGCTTTGCGCGCTTTATCTTTATAAGAATCCGGCTGTGCCACGCCTAACGAAACAGAACGAATCTCGTTAAGCCCGGCCTTCAGCGCACCATCCAACAAAGAATTTAGTTTGTCTAACTGACGCAACGTCACTTCTACCGTTCTCACAGCCCGGTAACCTTTCAGAATACTTTTACCGTCCTGGTAATCGTAATCTGGCTGGGTCCGTAAATTCGCAGAACGAATATCCTTTTTGGCTATCTGATTGAGTTCAAGGAAAGAGATATATTGCGCAACGCGTTCATCCGCCTGTTTCTTAGCTGTAGCAGCATCCTTCGCAGCCACGTTAACTTCAATAGCAAGAGTGGCGATATCTGGCACCGCATCGACACTTGCCGTACCGGAGGTAACAATATGCGGTCCATCCGGCAATTCGTTAGCTTGCACCGCCATCCCGCTAAAACCCATCAATGCCGCCAGGGCGATAACTTTGAACTTCACGTTAGTCTCTCCGTGTTAATTGACTTGCCCACAATTTCAGGACCTCTGGAGGCAAGCTTAGCGGTTCTGTTTTAATTTTCCATCAGATAGCGCCTAACTGAATAAGGCTTGTACATGAGCAATGCCATCTTTCGCCAGTTGCAGAGCGATAAACCACATCACACCACCCACAATAATATTGATAATACGCTGTGCATTGGCAGTCCGCAGACGCGGCGCCAACCAGGCAGCTAACAACGCCAGGCCAAAAAACCACAGAAAAGAAGCACTAATCGTACCAAGTGCAAACCAGCGTTTTGGCTCCGGGGCCAGTTGCCCACCCAGGCTGCCCAATACCACAAAGGTATCCAGATAAACATGCGGATTCAGCCAGGTGACTGCCAACATAGTGGCGATAATTTTCCATCGTCCCTGCTTCATCATCCCGGCACTGACTAGTTCAGTATTGCTGCTCATTGCGTTTTTAAAAGCACCAAAACCATACCACAGCAAAAAGGCAACGCCGCCCCAGGTCACCAGCGCCAGCAACCATGGCGACTGCATGAGTAACGCACTACCGCCAAAAACACCGGCGCAAATAAGCAGCAAATCGCTGAGTGCACAAAGCAAGGCCGTCATAATATGGTATTGGCGACGAATCCCCTGGTTCATTACAAACGCATTTTGTGGGCCAATCGGCAGGATCATTGCAGCACCAAGAGCAAGCCCTTGAAAATAATAAGATATCACGTTAATTATTCCGATTTACTTATCTGATGCGGAGACTATAGCGCGGGAATAACATTAGTAGAAATTGATAATATTAATAGTATATAAATTATTTTAATAACAAACAAAATAATCCCATCTGGGAACTGAACTTAAGATAAAAACACCATTATTTCCCATAGCGCAACTGACACTATGGCCTGCTTACCTGCTCGCTTTGTAAAGGATTGATATTATGCAAGCATATGATCTTACTCTTCTCCCCTATCCTATACGCGAGAATACACCACGCCAGCAAGGTTGGTGTTTTGGGCTGCCTTCAGGAATAACACCTGAACAATGGCCGCTGGACCCAAATAATGGCTTTCCGCTGAATCACGGTTTTACCCTGTTGCTGCCGACGGATTATCGGATCTATGGGCCAGAAATCGTCGCCCTATCTTTCTTTGCTGTTGCTCCCGAACAAAACGATGGAGGAACACCATGCACAGAAGAAATATTGAATGTATTCGAGCATTTTGAACCTTCCACACCTCCTGAAGACCCTGATCTTTATCTCTTCTGGCTAGCAGAGAAAAAACGCCATCCATTGCTATTTCGGATGGAAGATATATTAGGCTGTTCTTATGCGATTATTTTGTTGACTCAATACGAATTTGAAGGTCCATTTTGTCAGCCGCCAGAACTCCTGCCAAATCGCTATCGCGATCAACAAGCGCCCCCCGCATGGCTATCCTCAGGCAGTGCTTTTAATTATTTCCAGTCAAATATCAGGTCAAAAGATACACCTGAAAGTAATTTTGTATATCGCAAATTTGGTACCCTTCCAGAACACTCGCTAGCATTCAATCTGGCTATTTCCTGCCAGCCACGAGCTTTCGATCCGAATGCGGGTATCAGTCCAACGGAAGATGATAATGGGGAATATCAGTCAATTTACTCTTTTTATGAAGATTCAGAGGGTGAGAGTAAATGTGAAATTCAACAATGGCATAGCGCACATCACGCCAATCACCTTGGCGGTTCCATGGCACCCGTTCAGTTCATTCCAGATGATATATCACCTTATTATATTGAATTTGAGGAATACTTCGGCGGATATAACTTTGGTGCAGGCAATGCATGGCTGGACTTTAAAAATATGAAATTTGATTTCAGTTGTTAAAAAAGAAGGCTTATCGATATCGATAAGCCTTCATTACATCATTAATTATTGTTCTTTTACCCGCTTAAAGTTCACATCCATTTGCGGATACGGGAAGCTGATACCTGCGGCATCAAACTCGCGTTTAATACGCTCCAGAACGTCCCAGTAAACATTTTGTAGATCGCCGCTTTTGCTCCAGACACGAACGATAAAATTAATCGAAGATGCGCCAAGTTCATGCAAGCGAACAGTCATTTCACGATCTTTCAAAATACGATCGTCGGACTGAATAATATTGGTCAGGATCTGCTTAACCTGATCGATATCAGAATCATATGCCACGCCAATAATAAACTCGTTACGGCGCGCTGGCTCGCGAGAGAAGTTAATAATATTACCAGCAATAATTTTCCCGTTCGGAATAACGATAATTTTACCGTCTGCGGTGCGCATGGTGGTGGAGAAAATCTGCACACTCAGCACAGTACCCGCAACCCCGCCGAGATCAACATATTCGCCGGCACGGAACGGGCGGAACAGTACCAGCAATACACCAGCGGCCAGGTTGGACAAAGACCCCTGCAAGGCCAGACCAACGGCTAAACCTGCGGCGCCCAGAACAGCAATAATCGATGCCGTTTGTACGCCCACGCGACCCAGTGCTGCGATTAGCGTAAAGGCAATAATCGCATAACGAACTAATGCAGAAAGAAAATCAGCAACAGTGACA
>OASX01001705.1_pt1 | contig 9820 bp, 12 predicted proteins | sample 1516531 | NCBI WGS metagenome assembly OASX01 (sample SAMEA2579911, study PRJEB22360) | human gut metagenome | biome: human gut; feature: human-associated habitat; material: faeces | place: Denmark | collected 2008/2010
AAATATACTATTTTAAGAAGGAACTCTTTTCTTAATTTATTTTAAAATTTAAATATACTCATTATTAAAATTATCTTTATGCTTCTTGTTGTACAACTTTGTAATAAACATTTGATGTAATTCCATATACAATTACGTATAGTACAATAAATATAACTGATGTTATTATTGTTGCTAGTAAAAATACTTTTGTATCAAATAGTCCAAATAACCCTAATAGTTTAGATATTGGTTTGAATGCAAATGCTGTATGGGTTAGTGCTATCCCTAATGGAAAGAAGAATACCATAAGCACTTGTTTATTAATAACTTTCTTAACTTCTTTTTTGCTCATTCCAACCTTTTGCATAATTTGAAATCTATCACTATCATCATATCCTTCTGATATTTGTTTATAGTAAATGATTAATACAGTTGCTAATATAAATAATAGTCCTAAAAAGCTACCTAAAAATATGAATCCTCCATTTGTAATGTAGAAATCTTCTCTATCTATATCAATATTACTAATATATGATAAATTTATATTGGCCAAATCATCACTTATTGAATTACAGAATTCTATTTTATCGTTTTTATTTCCATCCATATTAAATCTAATTTCATAATTTGAGAATAATGATCCTGTATCAACAGCATCCTTACATACTTCTTCTATTAATTGTTGATTTTTTAATATAATACAATATTGATCAGTTATATTATTTTCATTTTTATTTAATAAATTAAAGCTATCTAATTTATCAACAATATTAAACTGTTTATCATTAATAACTATTGAATCATATTTATAATTTTTAGACACTGAAAAAATTAATACTTCATTATCATATAACTCTACATTACTTCCTTCAAGTTTATTGTAATCATCTAATGAATAAAATTGAACAACACTTAAATCTTCTATTACAGCATTTCCTTCACTATTTGCAGTTTTTACATTTTCACCATTAATATTAACCATTAACTCATAAACTTTAAAAAATTTTAAATCTTGTAATTTTATCTTATACTCACTAGCTTTATTTTCTAAACTTCCTTTTACTTTATCATAAGTATCTTTTTCTGAAATTGGGATTGCTATCTCTGTATCATATGGGTATGCTATTTTTAAACTTTCTTCTTGACCTGCATATAAAGAAAATGTTGTAGATATTGTAATTAACACTGCTGTACTTAGAATACATATGCTTGCTAAACCTACTGCATTTTTCTTCATACGATAAATCATTCCCGATACTGAAATAAAATTTTGAGGTTTATAATAAAATCTTTTGTTTTTCTTTAATATTTTTAAAATTATAATACTTCCGCTAGTAAATAGACTATAAGTTCCCCCAATAACTAAAATTATAGATATAAATACTACTGAAAAGGCCTTTATTGGTTTATCTACAGTAACAGCCATTATATATCCTGTTATTAAAAAAGCAAATGCTAAAACTGTTAAAATCCAAGATGCTTTTGGCTCCTTTTCTCCCTTTTCTCCACCCTTTAATAATTCTATTGGATTATTAATCTTTACTTGTATAATATTTTGAATTAAAACAACTATGAAAATTGGTATAAACAATATAAATGTATTTTTCATTGCATCAGTTGATATTGAAAATGTATTTGAAATAGAAATATCAATTTTTAATAAATTTAATAATATTAAAAACAGCAGTTTTCCTATTATTGCCCCAGCAATAATTCCCACAAATAGACTAATAACTGCAATTATTAATGTTTCTATAGAAAGTACTCTTGAAATATGCTTCTTCTCCATTCCTAAAACATTATAAATTCCAATTTCCTTCTTTCTTCTCTTTATTAAAAAGCTATTAGTATAAAATAAAAATATTATAGAAAAAACTCCAACTATCTTAACACCTAAATCAAGCATCATCTTTAATGAAGAAGCACCTCTTATAGTATCTAGTCCTTCGTTTAAAGCTATACAATCCATAATGTAAAACATAATTATGGTTCCTATACAAGCTAATATATAAGGAAAATATGTTTTTTTATTTTTTAATAAGTTGTTTTTTGCCATATTAAAGTACATTGAATTTTTCATGTTCTTCACCTCCTGTAGCTAATATAGTAAGTGTATTAGAAATTCTCTCATACATCTCATCATTATTCATAGAACCTCTATATATTTGATTAAATATCTTTCCATCTTTTATAAATAGTACACGACTAGCATGACTTGCAGCTAAAGTACTATGAGTAACCATAATAATTGTTTGACCTAATTTATTTATCTTAGAAAATAAACTTAATATTTCATCTGTAGTTTTTGAATCTAATGCTCCTGTTGGCTCATCTGCAAGTACTAATTCAGGTTCTGTAATTATAGCCCTTGCAATTGCTGTTCTTTGCTTTTGACCACCAGATACTTCATATGGATATTTTTCTAACAACTCTTTAATTCCAAGCATTTCTGAAATAGGCTTAAGCTTACTATCCATTTCTTTATATTTCTTACCTGCCAATACTAGTGGTAAAAATATATTATCCTTTATTGAAAAAGTTTCTAAAAGATTAAAATCTTGAAACACATATCCAAGGTGATTTCTACGAAAAGCTGCCATATCTTTTTCCTTTATGCTAGTTATATTCTTTCCTTTTAATAAAACTTCTCCACTAGTTGGTTTATCTAAAGAAGCTAATATATTTAGTAATGTAGTTTTACCTGATCCTGATTCACCCATTATAGCTATATACTCACCATTTTCTACTGAAAAAGATACATCTCTTAAGGCTTCTACTTTGTTTCCACTAAATCTTGTACTATATACTTTTTTCAAATTTTTAATTTCTAATATTGACATTTTTATTTACCTCCTAAATTCATATATCTCAATACCTCTTTTTGAATTTATTTCCTTACTACAATATTAAGTATAATAAAAAAAGAAATGTTCTGCCTTAATATGACCTTACATTTCTTCATATTAACCTTACACTTATGTAAGGTTACTTAAATTTTATATTATTTACGGAAAAATCAATATACACTTTAGTACCTACCCCTACTTCAGAAGTTATATATAATTTATGAGAAAGCTTTGTTATTATTTCTTTACATAAATATAGTCCAATCCCTGTTGATTTTTTCTCCCTCCTACCATTATATCCAGTAAAGCCTTTTTCAAAAACTTGTGGAATATCTTCTTTTACTATTCCTATTCCAGTATCCTCAATAACTAAAGTTTTTTCTGAATTTTTATCCATATAAATAGAGATACTACCGCTATTAGTATACTTTAATGCATTAGATAAAACCTGCTCTATAACAAAAGTAATCCATTTTTCATCGGTAAGTATCTTACAATTAAAACTTTCTAGGTTTAAAGCTATTTTTTTATATACGAATGTTGCAGAATATTTTTTTATTACATTTTTTATAATACTGTTAAGATCATACCCCTGCAATTTTAAATCTGAAGATAAGCTTTCTAATCTTACATAATATAAAACCATATCAACATATTCATTTATTTTAAATAGCTCTTGCTTCATCATTGTTTTTTCTAAGCTGCTATCCATAGATTGTACAATCATAGAAAATGCCGAAATTGGAGTTTTTATTTGATGTGCCCACATTGTATAATAATTTATCATATCATCATATTTATTATCTAAATCAAATACTAATCTTGTTTTATAATCATAAAGAGTTTCTATTATTTCTTCATAATCTTTTACTATTAAAGAATTACTTTTAGGAAATTTATCTAATTTATATTCTATTTGCTTTAAAATACTATTTAATCTCATATGCTTTCTATAGTATTGATTAAAATCATATAAACTAAATAAAAATGCTAAAGTTATTACAATAAGTGAAGCATATAAAAATGGTCCTAAAGGCAAATGATATAAGCTATAAACAAGATAAAATATAAACATAAAAATCATAAACTTTATACATATTCCTATTTTCTCTTTATAGTAAGAAATGATTATATTAAAGTTTTTATTATTTTTAATTTTACTCTCCAATTATGTAACCTATACCCTTCTTAGTTTTTATAAAGTTTTTAAGTCCTATTTCTTCAAGTCTTTTTCTTATTCTCGTAACATTAACCGTTAATGTATTATCATCAATATAACTTTCACTTTCCCAAAGTGCTGTCATAATTTCATCTCTAGAAACAGCTTTACCCTTATTTTCTAATAAAATTTGTAGTATTTTAAATTCATTCTTACTTAAATCTAATTTTTCATTATTATATGTTAATGTGATATCTTCTAAATTAAGTACTGCTCCATTACTCTCTAATATATTCATTTTACCTTGAAATGAATAAGATCTTCGAAGAAGTGCTTGTACCTTAACGATAAATATATTTATTTCAAAGGGCTTAACAATAAAGCCATCTGCCCCCATATTAATTGCCATAATAAAGTTCATATTATCACTGGCTGATGATGAAAATATTATTGGAACCTTTGATATTTTTCTTATTTCTGTGCACCAATGGTATCCATTATAAAACGGTAATGTAATATCCATAACAACTAATTGTGGATTATAACTTATAAACTCTCCAATAACATTACTAAAATCTAAAATACACTTTGCTTCATATCCCCATTTGCATAAATTACTTTTTAATATTTCTGCTATTGTTAAATCATCTTCTACAATTAATATTTTATACATATAAATATTACCCTTTCCTTTTCCTCTACTTAATTTAATTATATTTTTCTATTATTTATCATTTTATCATATATTTTTATACCTTGAAATTATTTTAATGAAAAATTAAAGCTAGAATTAACTTTATTATTTTAGTTAATTCTAGCTTCAATTTACTATTTATTTCTCTCCATTATAAATTCAATTGATTCAATAGCTTCATTAAAATCAGTCACTTCAATTGTCATTGAAGGATCATTACAATATTTATCTATTAAATTCAAAGTATTTATTACATTAATATTCCCATTATTAAGCCCACAATGACTATCCTTTTTACCATTATTATTACTTAAATGTAAATGTCCTATTCTATTTCCTAATAACTCAATTATCTCTTCTAACGATTGATTAGAATAACAATTAGCATGACCTATATCTAAACATATAGAAAAAATACTATTATTGACTTTATCAACAAGTTCTTTTAAAACTGATATATCCTTATCATACATATTTTCAATATGTATCTTTACGCTCTCATCTTTGTCACTTAAAAACTCATTCCAGAATTCTAATGAATTATTTATATATGTTTCTTTAAAATATATATCTTCGTAATAACAAGAATGGAATACTATCCTATCTGCTCCTAATTTTTTAGCTATATTGTATGCTTGATTATAACGAGTTAATGTAACATTCTTAATCATACTATCAAAACTTGCTGGATTTAAATCTAAAAATGGTCCATGTACAGATAAAGGTCTTCTTTTTATTAAATCCCCCATTCTTCCACAAAATTCCACTACTCCATTATCATCCTTATCTAAAGTATATCCTATTCCAAACTCAATTATTTCGATTCCAATATTATAGTCCTTTACTAATTCACTAACTTTATCTTCTGAAAAAAGCTGTGATACATATATGTTCCCCATCTTTATATACTCTCTCTTTAGTTTTATTTTTATATTTGTTTTTCTGGTAAATATACCGTTATTCTTGTACCTATTCCTTTTCTACTTAAAACACTAAAATATCCATTATGATTATCAATGATCCATTTAGCTATAGATAATCCAAGACCTGTCCCTCCATTCTTTCTAACTCTTGCTGTATCAGCTCTAAAGAAACGTTCAAATATATGTGGTATATCTTCCGTATCCATTCCTATTCCATTATCCTGTACAGAAAAATAAGGTTCTCCTTTGCTATTTCTTCCTACTTTAAGTTCTATATTTTCTCCTGTCTCTGTATATTTAGCTGCATTTTCAACTAATATCCTAGCAGTTTGTTTAAGAAATCCCATATCTCCATAAACATTAACCTCTTCTAAATTAATATAACTATATACATGTTTATCATCTATCATTTTAGATTCTTCTACAACTTCCTTAATCATATTGCTTAAAGAAAACTCTTTGATAGTAAGCTGTGTTTTTCCATTAATACCCCTTGCTAAAAATAACAACTGTTCAACTAAATTTTTCATATTTTCTGATTCACACTTTATAGCTGTAATAGATTCATCTAATACACTTTCATCACTTTTCCCCCATCTATCAAGCATATTGGCATACCCCTGAATTACTGAAATAGGAGTTCTAAGTTCATGTGAAGCATCTGATACAAATCTTGCTTGCTGTCTATAAGAATCCCTCATTCTATCTAACAATTTGTTAATAGCATCTTCTAATCCTTTAAACTCACTATCTCCAATATGAATTCTTTCATCAGAAGCAACTGGGCTAATTTTTGATATAGCATCTTCTATACTATGAAATTTTTCTTCATCAAATACCATGTTACTAAGTCTCTCTGCTGTTTCTGCTATTTCATTAAGAGGCTTTAATATTTTTCTTACTCTTGCTGTTCCAAATATTATTTCTTCTAATAAGAATATACCTTCTACTATTCCAATTATAATTAGTATGATTCTTACATTGTATAGAAATTCGCTAGCTTCCTTAACCATAACTTTTCCATTATCCCATATTACCGTATATGTAGCTGTTTCTATGGGATAAAAATTAATTGCTCTTTCAGCATTATTTACTAGTTCTCCATAAAAGCTCTTTTCAGATTCAATACACCATAGTCCTATTAAAATTGACATTAAAATTGCATCAATTATAAGAAATTTAAAAAATAAATCTCTTACTTTTATGGCATTAAGTTTTATTGCAATAGATGTAACATTTTTGGTTTTTCTTCTCTTATTCATCTTTTATTACGTATCCTACACCACGAACTGTAGTAATTATCTTAATATTAAATCTATCATCAATTTTTGTTCTTAAGTATCTTATATAAACATCTATTACATTTGTTTCTCCAACATAGTCATAGCCACATACCTTTTCCATAAGTACATCTCTAGTTAATATTGTCATCATCATATGTGGCATAATTTACTTTTACTATATTTTTATTTTCTATTAATATTTTTAAAAGCATAAATTCTCTATTAGTTAATTCAATTTCATTATTATCATACATTACCTTATGCTTTAATCTATCTAAAGATAGTAAACCACGCCTTAATACATCTTCATCCTTTTTTACAGTGACTATTCTCTTTTTCAAAGCATTTCTTACTCTTGCAAGTAACTCTTCAATTGCAAAGGGCTTTGTTATATAATCATCTGCACCACCATCAAGTCCTGATACCTTATCCATAACAGCATCCCTTGCTGTTAACATTATTACTGGAATATCTGATGTTTTCCTAAGTCTTCTTAATACTTCAAGTCCATTAAGCTCTGGAAGCATAATGTCTAAAAGCACTAAGTCTATTTCACCCTTTTCAGCAATTTCAAGCCCATCTCTACCATTATTAACTTTTATTACTTTATACCCTTCATGAACTAATTCTAATTCTATAAATCTCGCTATTTTCTCTTCGTCTTCAACTATTAAAATTTTAATCATTACCTTTCTCCACCTTTCCCTTTTGCTTTAATCTTCTGCACTTCTTTTGATATTTTACTTAATATATCATTAACTTTATCTGTATTAATCTTCTTAGATTCTACAGAAAATTCTATATCTAAAAATAATCCAATAACAATCAAAGGTATTAGTAGCCAAAATCCAAATATTAAAAGAACAATAACTACTGTAAGTGGAAATTTTAAAAAGAAATTATTTTTGCCTTTTATTTCTATAAAAATATTGTTACAGATATCTATAGCCTTACATATAACCTCAAAAATCCCCTCAAAGGTACTATTAGATTTATAATTACTATCTTTTTTAACTTCTTCAAAGTTAGATTGTGTATTTTCTTCTTCATAGTTTTCATTATATTCATTAGTATAAAATATACTAACAGAAGGTCCCTTTATCTTTCCTTGTCTCTCCAAATCTAAAATAGCATCAAGTATATCCCAATTATTTATTTCTAATACCATTTTTGCATCTTCATATGTTATTCCTGTCTTTGTCCTTAATTTCTCTACAAGATTAAGCCTATCCACAACTGTTCCTCCAGCCTGTATTTAATAATAACTAATTTAAGTAAATCCTCATTTATTAAATTATACCATTTGACCAAATATTTCTAAAGATTTCATAAAAGAAATAGGCCTTGAATTATATTCAAAGCCTTTTTATCATAATATTCTACTTTCCTTCATAACCTTTTTTAAAATCTTTTTTTATAGTGTCTGCTGATTCTGATACCTTTTCAAAAATATCATTTACTTCATCATAATTCATATTAGGCCCTGCAACTGAATATTTATATCCACAGAATAAACCTATTATTAATAATACTACAGTTGGTGGCATAAAGAATAATACTAAAAGTATTGAGATTGTTAAAGATATTCTTATTGGTTTTTCATTATCCTTTTTAATTTTAAAATAAATTTTATTTCCCTTAGCTATAATCTTCCCTAAGCCTTTAAATATTCTTCCAATAATTTCTCCTATTCCACCATAGTTTTCGTGATTTTTTTTAGTGTTATCATCTTTCTTTTGATACTCTTCTTTTACTTCAATAATAGTAGTAGTATCATTGTTTTCTACTTTTCCACTTCTCTCTAAATATATTATTGCATCTAAAAGATCCCAATTACACTTTTCTAATACTTCTTGTGCTTCTTCATAAGTTACATGAGCCTTTTTGATTAATTTTTTAATCATTTCATCTCTTTCCATTTATATAACCTCTCTAAATTTATTTTTCTCATTTACTATGGTTATATAATACTTTTAGTAAATTAATCTAAAATATAAGAAAGATTAAAATTAGATTAAAAATCCAAACTAATAATCTCATATTTCACTTATAGAAAACTGAGAGTTATATGTTAATAATAAAGCAAAAAAAATAGTTATTCTTTTTAATAGAATAACTTTTTAGACTTATATTATTTAGGGCATTTTTTAACTTTCCTTTGAGAAAATCCTTTTTTAATTTCAAAGCATCCAACTACAAATAAAAAAATACCAAAGGCTTTTTTTAATACTTCAGATGATAAATAATTTGCTAAAAAAGCACCTGCAATAGATCCCAATACTCCAAATAAAGCTATTGGTATTACTAACTTAAGTACAACATTTTTATTTTTAATATGAATTATAAGAGCAAAAATGGCCATTGGTATGGATGAAAGTAAGTTAATACTTTGTGCAATTTTAGGGTCAATATTTACAAACATAATTAAAGCCGGTATAAGAATAGTTCCCCCTCCCATTCCCATTCCACCAATTACTCCTGCAAAAAAACCTATTATTGTATATATCATTAAAACACCATCCTAAATGCAGCTATTATCATTATTATTCCAAAAATTATCCTTAAGAACTTTCCTGTAACTTTACTTAATAATTTAGCTCCAATAATTCCACCTATTATACTTCCTATTGCAACCTTCCATGTTAATTGAAAATCGTAAGTACCTTTAAAGATGTAAATAGATGAGCTTGCTGCAGTTAAAAATACAATTATAGCTAATGCTGTAGCATGAGATTTGTGCTCCTCTAATTTAATAATATCATTTAAAATTGGTACTAAAAGTGTTCCGCCACCTGAACCAAAAGATCCATTTATAAATCCTGTAAATAGTCCTATTAAAGAATTTTTTATATTAAAACTCCTTTTTTTACTTTCCATCTTATTCACCACCTAATTTTATTTTAACCAATTCATATTGTTTTAATTAGGTATAA
>OASX01001714.1_pt1 | contig 9765 bp, 5 predicted proteins | sample 1516531 | NCBI WGS metagenome assembly OASX01 (sample SAMEA2579911, study PRJEB22360) | human gut metagenome | biome: human gut; feature: human-associated habitat; material: faeces | place: Denmark | collected 2008/2010
CATAGTACTTGCCGATAACCTCATCGACATTGATCAGATCTGCTGGGGTGGCGGGTTGACCCGCATTGTTTGCTACCATACTTTCATTCTGCCACGTTTTTTGCCGTCTGGGGCAAGATTGTGTTAAAAGTTGTCAACTTTTGTGCGAATAAGTGTATGACGGTGGCGCGCGTCTGGCACAAAGAGCCTAAGCGTGGGCTTGCGTGCCGTCTCATTGCGGATGCATCGTCCAAGAAAGACACGCCGGATGTTCATCGCTGATTAAAGCCTGTTCTTCCTTACTCTCGTCTTATGTTTCGAGGTATAGGCAGGCTTTGACCATATGTGTGATTTGCCGGATTGTTATCAGCTCGTTATAATCGCTGTTCAGTCAGTAATTAGCAGGGTTGCTACTCAAATGTTGAGGCAAGACCTGAGATGTTGACGTAGTCATGTGTATTCATGATGGCGTCCATATCTCAGGTCTTTTCTGTTATTTGGCGTGACTGCCGGTTCCTGGAACGCAGATGCTCAGGAACAGGGTGGTTTCTCTGGTAGGTACTGGCTTAACCGTGGAAAAGGAATGGAGTAAGAGATGTCGCATCAAGACGATATCAAGGCAATCGTCACCAGTGTTGGTGGCGCGGCCAACATCAAGTCGCTGACGCACTGCGCCACGCGACTGCGCTTTGAACTCAATGACGCCGGCAAGGTTGACAATGCCGCGCTCGACGCCAACAAGCTTGTGCTGGGCGCCGTGCCGCAGTCCGGCGACCGATACCAGGTCGTTATCGGCGGTCAGGTCGCCTCCGTGTACGAGCAGATCATGCACCTGCCAGAAATGGCTGGTCTCGGCGCCGGCACCGTTGACGACGATGCCGATGAGCCGACTGATGCGGAGGTCAAGGCCGCCGCTCGTTCCAAGGCTCGCGGCAAGGTCGCATGGCTCGATAGCTTCTTCGAATATCTGGCCGACTCCTTCCGCCCGATTCTGGGTGTGTTGCTTGGCGCGTCTATCATCATCGCACTGGTCAACCTGTGCATTTCCCTGGGCCTGATTCCGAACGACACCGCCACCACCGGCCTGGTGTTCGTGCAGGCCATCTGGAAGGGTGTGTTCTACTTCCTGCCGATTATGGTCGCCTACAATGCAGCCAAGAAGCTCAAGGTGGATCCGTGGCTGGGCGGCGCAATCATGGGCATGCTCATGACCCCGCAGTTCGCATCCCTGTCTGACACCAAGACTTGGGGCGACGCCGTCAAGTGCGTGGAGAACACCACGCTGGGCACCTCCTCCTGCACCGCCACGGTGTTCGGTCTGCCGATGCAGCTGTCCGACTACTCCGGCAACGTGTTCGTGCCGCTGCTGATGGTCGCCGTGCTCGCGGTCGTGTACCACGGTCTGAAGAAGATCATTCCGGACAGCGTCCAGATGGTCTTCCTGCCCTTCTTCTCCATGATCATCGTCGGTGCGCTCACCGCTTTCATCATCGGACCTATCGGTGTGTGGGCCGGCAACGGCCTCGGCGCCGGACTCGCCTGGATGAACACACACGCTCCGTTCATCTTCGCCATCGCAATCCCGCTGCTGTACCCGTTCCTGGTGCCGCTGGGTCTGCACTGGCCGCTGAACGCCCTGATGATCATGAACATCAACACCCTGGGCTACGACTTCATTCAGGGCCCGATGGGCGTGTGGAACTTCGCCTGCTTCGGTGCCACTGCCGGTGTGCTGTTCCTCTCCATCCGCGACAAGGATAAGGACATGCGCCAGACCTCCATCGGTGCTCTTGCCGCCGGCCTGCTCGGTGGCGTTTCCGAGCCGAGCCTTTACGGCATCCACCTGCGTTACAAGCTCATCTACTCCCGTATGCTGGTCGGCTGCGGCGTGGGCGGCGTCGTAATCGCCGTCATGGGCTGGCTCTTCCCGGCCACCGTCGCCTCCGGCGAGACCGTGCACGGCGTGACCACCACTGCATTCGCTTTCACCTCGCTGCTCACCGTGCCGGTGTTCAACCAGATGTGGGTTTACGGCGTCTCCATCGCAGTGTCGTTCTTCACCGCCATGATTATGATTATCATGCTTGACTACCGCACTCCGGAGCAGAAAGCCGAAGCCAAGGCCCGTGCCGCGGCTCAGTCCGCCAAGGCTGTGAACGGTGGTGACGCCACCACCGCTACCGCAACCGCCGCTGTTGCCGTTGCCGATACCCCGGTCTCGCCGGGCCGCATCCCCCGGCCGCCCGCGCCGCCCGCCACTTCCGCCGTGTTCGCTCCGATTGCGGGCCACGTGGTATCCCTTGACGATGCCGGCGATCCGGTGTTCGCTTCTCGTGCCCTCGGCGAGGGCGTGGGCATCGAGCCGGTTGACGGCACGGTTAAGGCTCCGGTGTCCGGTGTGCTGCAGACCGTTGCTGAGACTGGCCATGCTTTTGGTCTCAAAACCGACGATGGCATTGAAGTGCTGGTACACGTCGGCATTGATACGGTTAAAATGAATGGCAATGGTTTCGTGGTGAATGTGGCCAAGGGTGACCGAGTGAATGCCGGTGACCTGTTGGCGACTGTCGATCTCGACGAAGTCAAGAAGGCTGGATTCAGCACCACTACGCTGGTTACGGTACTGAACACCGCAGCGCTCAAGTCCGTTACTCCGAAGACGGATGTGAACGTTGCGGCCGGTGACGAAGTCATCGCCATCGAACAGTAATCATGGTCGGTTCGCAACCGTAACCTGAAGATCCCGACCGGAAGGGATGTCATGGAAATACTTCGCGTCTTCAATAACAACGTCGTCCTGGCGAAGGATCGGGGGCGCGAAGTCATCCTTACCGGCCGGGGTCTGGGGTTCAAGGCCAAGCCCGGCATGACAGTTGACGATGCCAAAGTGGCTCGTGTGTTCGTGCCGGCTCAAGGCCGTGACCCTGACCATATGGCCCAGTTGCTGGGCGATATTCCTCCTGAAATCATTCGTCTCATTTCCGAGACCATGGATGAGGTTGGCCTGAGTTCAGAGGCTGCACAAAGCTCGACGTTGGTCATGGCGCTCGCGGATCATGTATGCGGTGCTTTACGCCGCGCCAAGAACGGCATTCCGCCTGTGCCGTATCCGCTGAACTCGGAAATTCGTTCGCTGTATAAGCGTGAATACCAGCAGGGCTGCGCACTGCTCGCCGCGCTGAACCGTAGATTGGACGATGCGCTGGATCCCAGCGAGAGCGTTGCTTTTGCGCTGCATTTTGTGAATGCCGGCTTCTCCACAGGCGACCTTTCTCCTACGTATATGATGACCGGCGTCATCCAACAGTTGCTCGCTGTCATCGAAAGCACCTATAACATCAAGCTGGATGAGCATTCGGTTAATGTCGGCCGTTTCATCACCCATCTTCGGTATTTGTTCGTACGTATTCATCAGCATGAGCAGCTCAGCAGGGAGCCGGAGGCAATCGTTTCCTCGATTATGAGCTCCTATGCAAAAGCCTCGAAATGCGCGAGACTTATCGCATCCCTTATTGAACTGCGCCTCGATACCACGCTGACCGAAGACGAGGTTGCCTACCTGACATTGCATGTGGCACGAGTCACGGATCAAACAAATCAGAATCGTTCCTCGGATATTCCCGACCATCCGCAGCTGGCGCATATGGGCCAGTGAATCAGCGAATCGGCTCGATGGTACCGGTCGTTTCCGCGAAATCAGCGGTGGCGTTCTGCGCCGCCACCTGAGCGGTTTTCTCCAGTGCGGAAGCATCGGGTACGCGTACGATCAGAGCCCGGTGATCTACTGAGAATCGGATGTGTTTGGTCTCCGGCAGCATATCGCCGTCCACCTGGGCCTTGGCTGGCTTTCCCAATACGATTTCCGCGCTCAGACCTTGCACCTGCTCAATGGTCGAGTTGGTGGACAGTGGGTTCTGCTCAGGCTTGCCGATAATGGTTTGGTGCACTACGTCGCCGAACAGGTTGGCCCAACCCAGGATGCCGCCGGTGGTGTCGATGATTTCAAAATCGAGGATGCCGTCATCATAGGACGCGGCGGGCATGAGCGAGAATACGGGAATCTGCCCGCAATTGCCGGCCATCACCGTGCGAAATGCAAGATTATTGGTGGTGTGTGTGGAGCCGTCGGCGCTGGTGACAGTCAAATTGCCGCGGAATTTCGGGGCGAACAGGTTTTTCACGCCGCCCACGAAGTATGCCAGCCAGCTGATATTCGCCTTCAAGTCCGGATCGGTGTCGTCGATCATGGCGGCGTCGAAGCCGATGCCTGCGATAATCAGGAACGCATGGCCGTGGTCGTCCTCGGGATGATCGAGCAGCGTGAGTCGGCCCATGTCCACCATGCGCGATCCGTGCGATGTGGCCACGGTCAGGGCCGCATCGATATCGTCCACAGGAATGCCCATATTGCGGGCAAAGAGATTGCCGGTGCCAATAGGCACAATGCCCAGTGCGTGGCCGGTGCCGGATACGGCGCTTGCCACCGTGCGTACAGTGCCGTCGCCTCCGACCGCGATCACCACGTCAGCGCCGTCTTCGAGCGCCTCGAGCGCACAGTCACGTCCGTCCTTGTCGAGTTGGGTGTCGTAGAAGCGCACCCGATTCAGACCCTTGGCTTTGCAGAACTCCTGAATGTGGAGCCTGCGTGCGGTGGCCTGTGGCTTGGATGGGTTCACCACGAACGCATACTGCACCTCGTCATCCCTGCGTTTCTCCAATGTCTCGGCCAGTTTGCGGCGACGGTGCGCCCGCAACGCGATGACGATGACGGCAACACATACCGCGACGATAACGATCGCGGCCACAACAAGAAATACAGTGAGCGCAGGCTGGGGCATGATTCCTATTGTTAGCGTGAGACGGCTTCTTTTCGCTGCATTCAGGAAGTACGTGAACAGTTCCTGCACGGAATGCGCCCACTCTAAGCGAGATTATTATTCACCCTGATTCCGTCTGGTGGAATTTGCTACCGTCCGAGTGCGGTTTCATCGGCCGTAAAAGATGTATGAGAGAGCATGCTCTACTCCTTATTATTTCTTTGTTGAGGGTGTCGGCTTGCGGGGCTAGTCTGGTGCTCATGCTTGATATTCAATTCATTCGTGAACACACCGATATCGTCAAGGAATCCCAGCGCAAGCGTGGCGAGTCCGTGGAACTCGTCGACGAAGTGCTTTCCTCCGACACTGTCCGTCGTGAGTCGCTCAAGGCTTTTGAAGAGGCCCGCGCCCAGCAGAAGGAAATCGGCAAGAAGGTCGCCTCTGCCCCGGCTGACGAAAAGGCCAAGCTTATCGCCGAAACCAAGGAACTCTCCCAGAAGGTCGCCGAGTTCAAGTCCAAGGCCGATGCAGCTGCTGAGGAATACACCACCGCCATGTGGAAGCTCTCCAACATTGTGGAGCCGGAAGCTCCTGAGGGCGGCGAGGACGATTACGTGGTCGTCAAGAAGGTCGGCCAGATTCGTGACTTCGCGGCTGAAGGTTTCGAGCCCAAGGATCACCTGACCCTCGGCACCGGCGTGGCTGGCATCGACATGCGCCGCGGTGTCAAGGTGGGCGGCTCCCGCTTCTACTTCCTGCGTGGCCAGGTGGCCCGCATGCAGATTGCCATGCTCACTATGGCCGTTGACCAGGCTGAGGAGCACGGCTTCACGCTGGCCATTACCCCGACGCTCGTGCGCCCCGAAGTCATGCGCGGCACTGGCTTCCTGAACTCCCACGCCGACGAGATCTACCGCCTGCGTGAGCCCGATGACCAGTACCTGGTCGGCACTTCCGAAGTGGCGCTCGCCGGCATGCACGAGAACGAGATTCTCGACCTCGGCAATGGACCGCTGCGTTACTGCGGTTGGTCCTCCTGCTACCGCCGCGAGGCCGGCGCCGCAGGCAAGGACACCTCCGGTATCATCCGCGTCCACCAGTTCGACAAGGTGGAGATGTTCGTCTACGCCAAGCAGGAGGACTCCTACAAGGAGCATGAGCACCTGCTGGCTATGGAACAGGAGATGCTCGCCAAGGTCGAGGTGCCATACCGCATCATCGACACCGCCGCCGGCGATCTCGGCTCCTCCGCCGCCCGCAAGTTCGACTGCGAGGCTTGGGTGCCGACCCAGAACCGTTACCGTGAGCTCACTTCCACCTCGAACTGCACCGAGTACCAGGCTCGTCGTCTGAACATCCGCGAGCGTATGGAAGACGGCGGCACTCGCCCGGTCTCCACGCTCAACGGCACGCTGGCCACCACCCGTTGGCTGGTCGCCATCATGGAGAACCATCAGCAGAAGGATGGCTCCATCGAGATTCCGAAGGCCATGCGTGCCTACATGGGCGGCAAGGAAGTCATCGAGCCGACTAAATGGGAGGCCTGATTTCATCAGGCCCGCTGGCAGATTAGCTGCATGTAAGGCTTATGGGGGAGTTCGACTGTGTCCGCTCCCCAAATCCTTCCCTTTTGTATAATCAAATATCGTGCACATGCGCATGTGCATAAGGACAGATGTCTGAGCGGTCTAAAGAGACGGTCTTGAAAACCGTTGAGGGGCAACCCTCCGCGAGTTCGAATCTCGCTCTGTCCGCCTGTGAACGATGAGCCTCGGAGCAATCCGGGGCTTTTTCGTATTTCACGCATGGTCCACTGGTAGACCATAAGTATGTAGCTTTGTAAGGAGTATTAATAAAATGACAAAACGAGCGTAATAAGGAATCAAACCGGGTTAATGTCACTATTCCACTGGGGCGCGCAGAAATTGTTAGTTAGGTTGACAATAAAGATTTGAGCGCCTAAACTGATTAACAGTCGTCACAGAGGAGTGATGACGCCATTATCGAAGGAGTAGAGATATGGTATCGCACAACAAGCGCATCGTGGCTGCTCTTGCCGCGGTAGCAGCAATGGGTATTGGTTTGGCCGGTTGCGGCGGCAGCGACACTGCCGGCGACACGAAGTCCGGCAGCGATGGCGGTGTGGTCAACATCACCTATATGCATCGTCTGCCCGATTCCGAAGGCATGACCTTGGTCAACGACATTGTGGCCAAGTGGAACAAGGAGCACCCGAACATTCAGGTCAAGGCCACCAAGTTCGATGGCAATGCCGCCGACATGATCAAGAAGCTCGAGACCGACGTCAAGGCTGGCAATGCGCCGGATTTGGCTCAGGTCGGTTACGCCGAGGTTCCTGAGGTCTTCACCAAGGGCCTTCTGCAGGATGTCACCGATGAGGCCGCCAAGTACAAGGACGATTTCGCTTCCGGCCCGTTCGCACTGATGCAGGTGGACGGCAAGACCTACGGTCTGCCGCAGGACACCGGCCCGCTGACTTACTTCTACAACGCCGCTGAATTTGAGAAGCTCGGCATCACCGTGCCGAAGACCGCTGACGAGCTCATTGAGACCGCCAAGAAGACCGCTGCCCAAGGCAAGTACATCATGACCTTCACACCTGATGAGGCCATGATGATGATGTCCGGCCAGGCCGGCGCTTCCGGTCCGTGGTACAAGGTCGACGGCAACTCCTGGGTTGTCAACACCCAGACTAAGGGCTCCAAGGCCGTGGCCGATGTCTACCAGCAGCTGATCGACAACAAGGCCGCCCTCACCAACCCGCGTTGGGATGCATCGTTTGATAACTCCATCCAGTCCGGTCAGCTGATCGGCACCGTGGCCGCCGCTTGGGAAGCCCCACTGTTCATCGATTCCGCCGGTGGCACTGGTGCTGGTGAGTGGAAGGTCACCCAGCTCGGTGACTGGTTCGGCAATGGCACCAAGACCGGCGCCAATGGTGGTTCCGGTGTGGCCGTGCTCAAGGGTTCCAAGCACCCGGCCGAAGCCATGGAGTTCCTTGACTGGTTCAACACCCAGGTTGATGACCTTGTCTCCCAGGGCCTTGTCGTGGCCGCCACCACCGCGGATGCCAAGACCCCGCAGAAGTGGTCCGACTACTTCAGCGGACAGGATGTCATGGCTGAGTTCAAGACCGCGAACGACAACATGGGTGACTTCACCTACATGCCTGGCTTCTCCGCAGTCGGCGCTGCAATGAAGCAGACCGCCGCCAAGGCTGCCGATGGTTCTGCCAAGGTTTCGGATGTGTTCGACACCGCTCAGAAGACCTCGGTGGATACGCTGAAGAACCTCGGTCTGTCCGTCAAGGAGTGACCTCACTAGGTCTTGTCAACGGGCCGGCTTGAAATAGCCGGCCATCCAAGACCTCCGATGCCTCGCATCATCATAGCGAAAGGCCGGGGCACATACTCCGGCCTTCCGTATTGTTTGGGGGTGTTGCTGCAAGGGCGCTGTGGTCCTTGTTATTGTTTTACTGTTCTTTGCAAAGACAGGTTTTGTATTATGACTGCATCCACTACTCAGGCGAAGGGCAAAGCACCTAGGCGTGCCGCCGCCAAGCCGAAGCGGTCCGGCGCTCAGAAGCGCGAGAACCGCACCGGCTGGGCGTTCATGGCACCGTTCGCCGTCCTGTTCGCTTTCGTGTTCATCTTGCCTATCATCTGGGCCATCTATTCCAGCTTCTTCCGTCAGGTCACCGAGGGCGGTGGCGCATACGGCGGTGGCGAGCTGGTCAATAAATTCGTAGGATTCCAGAACTTCCAGTATGTTATTACTTCCGGCAACTTCTGGTCCGGCGTCGGCAGGGTGCTGGTCTACACCCTGATTCAGGTGCCGATCATGATCATCGCCGCACTGGCGTTGGCCATCGTCATCGACTCGTTCGTGGTCAAGCATGTCACCGGTTTCCGTCTGGGCTACTTCCTGCCCTACGCCATCCCCGGCGTCGTGGCCTCGATTATCTGGGTCTACCTGTACAACGGCCAAATCTCGCCGATCGTCAAGGGACTTGCCGCCATCGGCGTCAATGTGGACTTCTTCAACAAGAACATCGTGCTCGGCTCGATGGCCAACATCACCACATGGACCTTCACGGGCTACAACATGCTGATCTTCCTCGCTGCATTGCAGGCCATCCCGCATGACCTCTATGAGGCTGCCCGTATCGACGGCGCCAATGGTTGGCAGATCGCCACGAAGATTAAGCTGCCGAACGTGCGTGGCGCGGCCCTGCTGGCCATGCTGCTTTCCATCGTCGGCACCATTCAGCTGTTCAACGAACCGCAGATCATGTCTACGGCTGATCCGGGTATTTCCAAGTCGTATACACCGATGATGATGGCTATGAGCACTTCTCAGGGCAGCATTACCCCGTCTGGTGACGGTCCGGCTTCGGCCATCGCCATTGTCATGGCTCTGATCGCAGGTGTGCTTGCCGTGCTGTACACCTTGGCCGAAAGGAAGGTGAACGAGTAATGAGCTCCGCAACCGTTGAAGAACGCGCCCGCAAAAAGGCCGAGCGCAAGCTCGAAAAGCAGCGTCAGGCTGCGCAACACGATTTGCCTCGCTCCATGCGACCGTCCGCGGCCGTGAAGACCCTCACCGTGGTGCTGCTGGTACTGGTGTTGATCTACTTCCTGTTCCCGATTTACTGGGCCATCATCGCGTCCACCAAGACGCCGGCCCAGATGACCGGTAGCAACGGCATGTGGTTTGCTGTGCCGCTTGACCAGCTGCCCAATGCCATCGCCACTAACTATTCCAAGCTGCTTGGCTGGACTCGTGGCAACTTCTGGCGCTGGGTGCTGAACTCCCTGATCTACTCGGGCGTCTCGGCATTGATCGGCACCATCGTGTCTGTGATGGCTGGCTACGCCACTGCGAAGTTCAACTTCCGCGGCAAGAACGCGGCTATTGGCGTCATCATGGCCTGCATGCTGCCGGAGCC
>OASX01001717.1_pt1 | contig 9757 bp, 6 predicted proteins | sample 1516531 | NCBI WGS metagenome assembly OASX01 (sample SAMEA2579911, study PRJEB22360) | human gut metagenome | biome: human gut; feature: human-associated habitat; material: faeces | place: Denmark | collected 2008/2010
GCCTGTCCATGCAGACCATCCGCATGATTGCCAAGAACCTGGCCAAGTCCGCCGATGGCGATATCCCGGCCGGCGAGCAGATGGCCTACGCCTCCTACATCACCGGTATGGCTTACTCCAACGTCGGCCTCGGTCTGGTGCACGGCATGGCCCACCCGCTGGGCGGTCGTCTGGGCGTGGCCCACGGTGTGGCCAACGGTATTCTGCTGGCTCCGGTCATGGAATACAACAAGGACTTCACTGGTGAGAAGTACCGTGACATCGCCGATGCCTTCGGCGTTGAGGATGCCTACACCGGCGATCTGGAGAAGGTGCGTGAGGAGGCCGTGCAGGCCGTCCACAAGCTCACCGTGGATCTGAAGAACCCGACCACGATCTCCGAGGTCGGTGCCACCGAGGCCGATCTGGCTCCGCTGGCCCACGATGCCTTCAACGACGTGTGCACACCGGGCAACCCGCGTCAGGCCACCGAAGAGGACATCCTGAAGATCTACACCTCGCTGATGTGATCTGCTCAATAGCGTTGCCCCCGCTGGCGGGGCTGTCCGTCGGAGACGTACTGGGGGTGGTTGCGGTATTCCCGTAGCCACCCCCAGTCAGCTTTGCTAACAGCTCCGCCAGCGAGGGCAACGCTATATGCCCACTTATTTCTCGTGGCGCTCGTCATAGACCTCGTCAGTAGGCGTCTCGGCGTAGAGCTGCTTGCCTTCGGTCTCGGCCAGTTCCATCTGCTCGTTGATCCACGCTGCCTCAGCCGGATTGATGTCTGCAGTGTCCAGCACTTTCTGCCATACCGGATAGAACAGATGCATTGCTGGATACATGGCGGTGAAGAGAATTTCCGGCTTATGCTTGCGCCAATGCTGTGGATGCGCATCGAACGTGTTCTTGAATCGACGCATATAGTTCAGGAACGAACTGAGCGACGTATCCATGCGTCGAGCGCTCATCGCGGCAATCATGCGCGGCGAATATACGGTTTTCAAATCCTTGCCCAGCAGATGCAGCGAAATATCGATATCCTCATGCATCACGTCGGCTTTGTCCCGGCACACCTCGTTGGCGATCTGATACCAAGCGGAAGCGCGCAAAGCCATATTCGAGCCGAACAGCAGCGGGAAATAAGGGGCCAACCCCATATCGGAGCTGACCACCAGCGGCTGGCCGCCGTCGGCTTTGTACATGCGTTTGCGCAGGGAATTGTCGCTCCTCAGGCCGAAGTGGCGTGAGGGCATATCGTAATACATCACCGGTCCGGTGGCGCCCATGGCCCCGGGATCCTCGGTGAAAATCCCGGAAACCACCTCAACCCAATCGGGGCGAATCATGCAATCGGCGTCAAAGCGTCCCAGCACATCGCCGGTGGCGGCGTTCAGGCCGAAATTGCGGGTGGGAATCAGCCCTTGCTCGTCGTTCTGGTGCAGCAGTTTGACCGGCGCCTCGGGATGTTCGGCAATGAACCGCTCCACGATTGCGCAGGTGTCATCCGTTGATCGGTTATCCACCACCAGTACCTCATATGGCATAACAGTCTGGCGTGTGGCGTTCAACAGACAATCGAGGATGCGTTCGGACTCGTTCCACGCGGGGATGATAATCGAAACGTTGAGCATATTCCCAACAATAGGGAAGCGGGTGTACTCCGCAGGGATGACTCGAGCTTCAAACCCACTCGCTACAATGGAGAGCCATGAGCGAAAGCGCGCGAAACACAGATAATGTAGGCACTGCCGAAACCGCAGCTAGTCCTGAAGACGAGAACCGTATCGATTTTGGTACCTTGTTCCCCTCTAGGGGCGATCCGCGCCGGCCTCCGGAATGGTTCGGTCGTGCGTTGCTCTATGTGGCCATCGCCATCATCGTGTTCATGTTCTGCTGGCGCTCATGGGGCGACATCTCCTATCTGGTGCTGGACATCATCATCTCGCTGTTCGTGGCGCTCGCCATCGAACCGTTGGTTGTGGCGCTGGTGGCCCATGGCTGGAAACGCGGCGTGGCCTCGATGGTCAGCCTGGTGGGTGTGGCCGTGATGGTGAGTGTTCTGTTCACCTTGTTCGGCAACATGTTCGTGCAGCAGATGATCGCCATGTTCAAAGGTCTGCCGGGCACGTACGAGCAGATACGTGAGTTCGTCGATCAGTACGCCACGTTTAAGATGCCGGAAATCAACAATCTTGGCACTGAGATTGTCAACAACATTCAGACTTCGTGGGTTACCGACTTTGCCGGTACCGCCATGAGCACTGTGGGTGGCCTGTTCTCCTTCTTGCTGAATCTCATGACCGTGGTGATGACCACGTACTACATTTCCGCCGCCGGCCCCAAGCTGCGCCGTTCCTTCTGCCAATGGCTGGCTCCCAGCACGCAGCGCCGATTCTTGCTGGTGTGGACTGTGGCCCAAGGCCAGATTTCATCCTTCCTGTTTTCCCGCTCCATCCTGGCGCTTATCAATGCCACGTGCACCGCAATTTTCCTGGAAATTCTGCATGTGCCCTATTGGCTGCCTCTGGCGCTCTTCTGCGGTGTGGTCTCCCAGTTCATCCCCACAGTCGGCACCTATATCGGCGGTGCGCTGCCGGTGCTGTTCGCTTGGGGCAATCGCGGTTGGACATATGCCGTGGCTGTGCTGGTGTTCATCATCGTCTACCAGCAGATTGAGAACCTGATTCTTTCTCCGAGAATTTCCCAGCGCACCATGGATATCAATGCCGCGGTCGCCTTCCTCGCAGTGCTGGCCTTCGGTTCGCTGTTCGGTGCGTTCGGTGCGTTCCTGGCCTTGCCGGTCACCGCCTCCCTGCAGGCCATCTTCCGCGCCTACACCAAGCGGTATGACCTGATTGATTCGCCATTGATGAATGATCCCGAACCGGAGAAGAAGTCCAAGATCGTCGAGGCATCTGAGGCCTTCGGCGAGCATGTGCTGCAGCCACTGGGCGAGCATATGCCGCGTGCTGCCAAGGGGTCGACGAGTCGGGTGCCGATGAGCGAGGAGCTGCGTTTGCTGCAGGAGCAGATCTACGAGATTCCGGAGCACGGGGGAAGTGAAGACGATGGCGAAGATTCCGCCACGGTGGCTATCCCGAAGCGTGTGCTTTCGGCCAATGCCCGCAAGGGATTGCGCGGTACCGCTGCGGAAGATGATGACGATGAGCCGGATACATCCGCCATTCCTCAGCGTCACACTTCCACTGGTGATGAGGCAGCTGCGTCCGATGCTGTACAACCTGAATCATCGTCAGACAATACGTCCGTATCGGACAACCCGAGAGCGGGGTGGCGCTGATGACATTGCTTACTGTGCTCGACATCCTATTGGTGATCGTCGGTGGAGCGGGCATGGTGTATCAGGGACTGTGCATTGTGATGTCCCTGTTTGCCAAGCCCGTGCGTTTCCCCGACGCGCCCATGACCAACCGTTATGCCGTGCTGATCTCCGCGCGCAACGAGGAGAACGTCATCGGCAATCTCATCGACTCGATTCAGGCGCAGACCTATCCCACCGGCCTCATTGATATCTGGTTGGTGGCGGATAACTGCACCGACAACACCGCTGAAGTGGTGCGTGCCCGTGGATGCCATGTGATTGAGCGGCATAACCTTGAGCTGGTTGGCAAGGGGTATGCGTTGACCTATCTGCTGAACCATATGCTCGATACCGGCGCGGCAGATGACTATGAGGCCTACTTTGTGTTCGATGCCGACAACAAGCTCGACAAGCATTACTTCGAGGAAATGAACAAGGCGTTCTGCTCGGGCTTCAGGATCCTGACCAGCTACCGCAACTCGGTGAATTTGGCTGATAACTGGGTTTCCTCTGGCTCGGCGTTGTGGTTCATCCGTGAATCGCGATTCCTGTCCAACTCGCGCATGATTCTGGGATCCTCTTGCCACGTGGGCGGTACCGGATTCATGTTCTCCCGTGACGTGATGAAGCGCAATCGTGGATGGAAGTTCCATCTGCTTACTGAGGATCTCGAATTCACCATGGATTCGATTCTGCATGGCGACCGTATCGGCTACTGCGGCAACGCAATTCTGTACGACGAGCAGCCTGTCACCTTTGCGCAGAGCTGGCGTCAACGACTGCGTTGGAGTAAGGGATTCCTGCAGGTGTTCCGCTATTACGGTCCGGCCCTGCTCAAGCGAGCGGTGCGAGAACGCGATTTCTCCTGCATTGATTTCACTTTGATGTTGTGCCCGTTCACCGTGCTGGGTGTGATTCGCGTCATTATGGGTGTGCTGTTTGCCGCCTTTGGCTTTGTGAGCTGGCCGAGCCAGCTGCAATCGTTGCTTGGCTGGTCGAACGGTATCGTCACGTCGGTGCTTGGTCTGATGGCGCTGGCCGCCTTGACCATCATCGTTGAGCGCGATCAGATTGGTGCCTCCAACAAGGAGTTGCTCGCCTACGTGTTGAGCTTCCCTATTTACATGTTGAGCTATGTGCCGATTTCATTCCAGGCCATCTTCGCCAAGGTCCAGTGGAAGCCCATCGCGCATAAAGGCTGATGAGTTCCAGCGGAGCAAATCAACCAATTGCCCAAGGTTTTGTTTTGTTGAGGGCTTGTTAGTGGGACAAGGCGTCGACTAACTGGAGATTTTGCTTCGCTAGTTGGGTCTCAGCGGGGCAAAACATCGAGTTATTCGGCAATATGCTTCGCTGGGAGGCCGTCAGCGGGGTGATTCGACTAGTAACCCGTGGTTTTGCTTCGTTGAGGGCTGTCAGTGGGGCAAGACATCGATTGACTGGAGATTTTGCTTCGCTGGGAGGCTGTCAGCGGGGCAAAATCTTGGGTGGCTCGCAGAATTACCTCACTGAAAGTTTGTCAGCGGAGCAAAAGCTTGATTGACTTGTGGTTTTGTTTCATTGAAGGTTCGTCAATAGGGCAAAATATCGATTTACTGGGGGCTTTGCTCTGCTGAAGGACTATAGTGGGTGTATGAACTTAGACAATATCCAGGGGAATGCCGAATTTCAATCTGCGATGAGGCCTGGAAACGCACCTGCTCAGCCGCCGATGATGCCGCAACAGCCACAACCGCAGGCATGGCCGCCGAATCCGACTGCCGCGGTGTCGATTCGTGGCCTATTTAAACGTTTCGACCAGAAGATCGCAGTCAACGGGCTTGCGCTCGACATCCCAGTTGGTTCGTTCTATGGGCTTGTAGGCCCGAACGGTGCCGGAAAAACCACCACGCTTAACATGGTGACCGGTCTGTTGGTGCCGGACGCTGGCACCGCCATGATTCTGGGCCACGACGTGTGGAGCGATGTCAACACCGCCAAACGCATGATCGGCGTAATGCCGCAACCCGATCAGATATTCGATCGTCTCACCGGCCTGCAGCTGCTCATCTACTCCGGCATGCTACGCGGCATGAGCCGTGAGGAGACCACTCGCCGCGCGAAAGACCTCCTGAATGCTTTCGATTTGGCCCAGGCCGCCAACACCATGGTCACCGATTATTCGGCCGGCATGACCAAGAAAATCTGCTTGGCCTCCGCGATGATTCACAGCCCACGCATTCTGGTGTTGGATGAGCCGTTCGAGTCCGTGGACCCGGTATCTAGCGCCAACCTCAAAGACATCCTGGTCGAATATGCGCAAACCGGCGGCACGGTTATCATTTCCTCGCATGTGATGACACTGGTCGAGAAGATGTGCACGCATGTGGCTGTGATTAACAACGGCATGGTGTGCGCGGCCGGCACGGTGGACGAGGTTGCCTCCGGCGAAGAGCTTGAAGACCGCTTCCTGCAGTTGGTTGGTGGACGCCATGAAGCGGCACATCTCGCATGGCTTGATGGTGGTCTATCGCATGATGGTCAGCCGGCAGTACAGCCCAATCAGCCGGCAGCGCAGCCTGTTGCGTCCACGCAATCAGCATCGCAACTCGTCCAATCAACCCCGCTTCAGTCCTTCACTCAGGAGACAGTTCAGCCTCATCCTGATATTGTCGGCGGCTCGAGTAGCGCAAGCAATGCGGACAATGCGGACAATGCAGACAACGAGGCCCGGTAATGAGTACCGCAATCACTCTGGTCCGACTGCGTTGGGCGCTCACCCTCGCGGCGCTGCGCAAATCGGTATGGCAGACGGTTGCCTACGTTCTTTCCGCAATATTCGCCGCTGGCACCATTATCGGGACCGGTATACTCGCATGGTTCGTCGGTATGCTCCCGCCTTCCACCATGGACTCGGACGGCTATCCGTTCAACATTCTCGGGCCGGGCGGCATCGTCAACATGGTCGCCGTGCTGGTCGGTGCGACAATCACCGTATTCATCGGTTTGATTCAGCTCATGATGTTGGGCGAAGGGTCCACCATGAGCCCGCGCAAATTCGCACTCTACGGTATTGCAGATCGCAATTTGCAATTCGGCCTGCTGCTTTCTGGCTTATCCGGGCTCCCCGCCAGCACAGGTGTGATTTCCTTGATGCTCTGGTCGCTGGCTTACCGTGCCATGGGCCCGGCAGTGGTGATCGCCGAGCTCGTTGCCGCACCGCTCGCCGTCATCACAATGATGAGCATTTCCAAAATGCTGATCGCCTTATCTACCACACTGGTGACCAGCAAACGAGGCAAAAGCACATTCTATATTGTGATTGTTCTCCTGTTCGTGGTGATTTGCCAGCTGCCGAATATTCTGGTTAATTCCGGCATCGCGTTCGGGCTTGATTCATCCGCATGGAGCGCCACCGCGGCGGTCATGGCATGGACCCCGTTCGGCGCGGTATTCCAATTGCCGTTCGATGTGCTGTCTGGTGCATGGTTGCCAGCGCTCGCGCGCATCGCCATATTGGTGGTTGCATGGGTTGTGTGCTTCGCTGTGTGCACATGGTGCCTGCGTCGTGAACGCCTGACGGTTGGAGTCGCTGGGCAGAGCGCAACCGTGAAAGGCGTCGGCGCATTCTCATGGATGCCCGATTCCACGTCCGGCGCGATTTCCGCACGCGTGCTCACCTACTTGAAGCGGGACCCACGTCAGGTCATGATCTTCGCCATGCCGGTGCTGTTCATAATTATCTTTGCCTTCCAGGCGCACGGTATACACGCAATCGTCTGGCAGTCGATGATTTGGTGCGGATGGCTCATGTCCATTGTGGAAAGCAATGGTCTTGCCTACGATGGCCGCGGTTTCACCATGGAGGTCATCGCTGGTGTGCGTGGTTGGGCCGATAGGCTCGGCCGAGTGCGAGTCTATGTCGGCATCATGGTCGTCTACATGGCATTGCTGTATGTGGGCTGCATAGTGATAGTCGGCGTGACTGCTGGGCGCTGGGCTCAGCCGGACGATCTCATCATCGGGTTGTTCTTCCTTGCCGTGGGCCTAGGTGTGGGCTTCAGCAGTCTTGGTGTGGCTGAGATAACCTCCTGTGTGCTCATGTATCCCGTGGCGTCAATGGACAAGCCGTTCTCCTCGCCGCAAGGCCGAGCGATGGCTCAGGGCTTCTTCCCGTTCGTCTATATGCTTGGCAGCATGCTGCTGATGCTGCCCACGGGTATCGCCGCCATCGTGCTGCTCGTCATCCATGCGGGGATCGCCGGCTGGCTGGTGATTATTCCGGTCGCATTAGCCAACGGCATCGGTGTTCTGGCGCTTGGGACATGGCTGGGCGGTAAGCTGTTGGAGGCGCGAATACTGTCGATCGTGAGCACGCTCGATTCATTCGCATCACTACAGAAATAACCGACCCGTGAGATAGGGAGTCTGATGACGTCCACTGCGATGTCACGTCGCCAACGGCGTGGAGTGGCGAATCATAGCGCGCGCCGATCCGTCCGACGCACGATTACCGTAATCATCTCCGTGCTGATAACGATTGCGCTATTCGCGGGCTACTGCATTGCAGATGTGTACGATGTCATGCCTGGTATGCTCACCCTCAAACCGGTCGACGCCCCCACTTTCGCTGACCCCGTTTCGGCCAAGCAAGGCGGCACCATCGCCGGTTCCCTTGACACTACCAAGACTATCGACGCCACGGCTGCGGGCGAAGTGATGAACGAGCTGCTGGCGGCTGAAGGCGTGGGCTCTGATGTTTCGGTGGTGGTCGAGGATGCCCGGGGCACTGTCGCCGCCGAGCACGAGTCAGGCACGCCGCGCGAACCCGCATCCACTATGAAGACGCTTACCGCGCTCGCGGCATCATCCACGTTGAACATGGCCGCCACGTTGGACACGCAGGTGTTTCTTACCCAATCTGATACCGGCAGCGACACGGTGACGCTCAAAGGCAATGGCGACATGCTGCTGTCTGCCGGCGATTCCGATGCCGACCATATCAACGGCCGTGCCGGGCTGAACACTCTTGCGCAGGCCACGGCTGCGGCCCTTGCACAACGCGGCATCACCACGGTGCACGTCAACTACGACGACACATTATTCGGCGATTCCCGCATACCCACGGGCCTGCGCAACGCCGATGGTGGCGTGCTCGGCGAATACACCACGTATTTCACATCGGTATCATCCATGGCCATCGATGGCGGGCGTCAATATTCCGACAGCATGCCCGCGCCCGCCAACCCGGATGACTCGGCCGGATACCCTGAACTATCGCAGCACACTGCAGCGGACGTCGCCGCGATGTTCTCCGGTCTGCTGCAACAGCACGGCATCACCGTGGAGGCGGAGCCGGCGGCACACACCGCCCCTCAGGGCGCAAGCCCCATAGCTTCGGTAAGCTCCGCAACGTTGTCCGAAATCCTGGCGTTCATGTTGCGTCATTCAGACAATACCTTGGCCGAGGAGTTTGGCAGACTCACCGCACTGGCACGCTCGGAGAACAACAGCCCGGAAGGCGCCACCAAAGCGGTGCGGACAGTGCTTGGCAACCTCAAAATCGACATCAACGGTCTTACTATGGCCGACTGCTCGGGTCTGTCTCCTGGCTCGCAGCTGACCGTGCGCACATTGGCCGCCGTGCAGCAGCGTAACCTGACGGTCGGCGATGGAGCCCCTGCGGCCGAAGGATTATCGGTTGCTGGTCTGGTCGGTTCGGCGCGGAAGCGATACACCAGTGATGATGTCGCCGGCTTGCTTCGCGTCAAAACCGGTAGTTTGGATACGGTCACCTCGATGGCCGGCAATGTGTCCCGTACGCATGGGGGAGCGTTGTCTTTTGTGGTGGTGATTAACAATCCTGCGGATTACTGGGCCGCGAGCAATGCCATCAGCGCATTCATCACTAAGCTGGCCGAGCTGTGATGGCCGAACGGTAACGGTAAGGCGGGTGATGAGGCATGGCATATTCGGCTCGATTGCGTAAGGCGATTGGTGCCGTCCGGCTGGCATTGGAATCGGCCGGATTAGGGATGCAGTCGCCCGAATTTGCCCGGCATGGTGAGCACCAAGCGGCCCCCGACGCGCCTTTGGTGCTGGTCGCCTGCTCGGGTGGGCGTGATTCGATGGCGCTGGCCGCGGTTTGCCGAATTGTCTGCGCTAGTCTTGGTTTGCGGTGCGGTGCGGTGATCGTGGATCATGGTTTGCAGTCAGGCTCCGATCGGGTGGCGACTTTGACCGCTGAACGATGCCGCGATTGTGGCCTTGCCCCGGTTGCTGTTCGTACAGCCAGCGTGCATGTGCAGGGCGAAGGCGTCGAGGCTGCCGCCCGTGAGGCACGGTATGGGGAATTGTGCGGTGCGGCACGCGAGCTGAATGCCGCTGTGGTGTTGCTGGCTCATACATTGGATGACCAGGCGGAAACGGTGCTGATCGGGCTGTTGCGCAGTGGCGGCGTTGATGCGCTGGCCG
>OASX01001718.1_pt1 | contig 9757 bp, 8 predicted proteins | sample 1516531 | NCBI WGS metagenome assembly OASX01 (sample SAMEA2579911, study PRJEB22360) | human gut metagenome | biome: human gut; feature: human-associated habitat; material: faeces | place: Denmark | collected 2008/2010
CTTTAATTTTCCAATTATTGCAGAAAACAATATTGAATGTATGGCTTTAGGTGAATATCTTTTTAATCCATTAAAAACACCAGAAAAATTTTTATTTTTGCATGTTGGTCATGGCCTATTTTGTTCTTTCTTTAATTCGAATCATATTGGATTCAAATCTAACTTTTATTTAGGTGAAATAGGTCATACAGTAGTAGATATTAATGGGCCTAAATGCGAATGTGGAAAAAATGGTTGTTTACAAACATACATATCTGAATCATGGTTAATAAAAAATGCTAAATATCTTTTTGAAAATTCAACTAATACAGTTCTTCACTCACTAGTTGAAACATCTGATGAAATAAATATTAAAACCATTATAGATGCATATAAGCTTAATGATCCCTATTTCAAAGAACGTATTGTATTAGGAATTAAACTTCTTGGTACATCAATAGCAAATACTCTAATCATGCAAGATGCAGATAAAATATACTTAAATAGTGAGTTATTCACAAATGATGAATTTAGAACATTTATTTTAGAAATTATAGAAAATCAATTAATGTTTATTCCCACTAAAAGAAATGTGGATATTGAAATTGAAAACTTCAATTATAATAGAGGGGCTACTGGTGCATGTGCATTAGCTTGCCTATCATTTGTTATAAAAAACACTGGCTATTTGCAGGAATAAATGTGTTCAAAATATTGACCTAGGTTCACTTTATAAGTAAATATAGAATTAATAAGTAAATATATATTCCTAAGAATATATATTTACTTATTCGCTTATTCTTATATTTACTAAACCTTTACAGCCTTTTTTAAGTAATCCTTTAAATAATTTTTACCTTCATCAGGTACCATCATCGCAGTTAACAGCACCCCTCTCTTCTCAAGCTGTAGGAAATTTCCAAGCTCATCATTAGTTATACTAACTGATCTTTTTATTTGAATAGTATCCTTTCGTGACGCCATATTTCCAACATTCACTTCTTTTATATCCAATCCTAAATCCATTAAATCCAATATATCTTTGGGATTCTTAACAATTATCATTACTCTTTGTCCTAAATATTTCTCATTTAAAATATTTTTTACTGCTGTTTCTTTACCCAATATAGACGTTCTTATATTGGCTGGAGCCACCATTCTTAGAAATGTTTTTTGAAGCTCATCATTAGCTACTTCATCATTTATTACCATTACTCTTGATATTTGCAATGAATTACTCCAAAATGCTACAACTTGACCATGTAGTAATCTATCATCTATTCTTATATGAACTATACCCTTCATAATTTTCATCTCCTTTATACGGCTATATTTGAATACATAAAATTATATAAGTTCTAAAGAAATTAAATAATAATTTCCTGTTTAAAATAATACTTTAAAATTATAATATATTTTTTTTCGATTTAAAGCAAAAGGAAATTAGCATGAAATTTATTTGATTTATGCTAATCTCCTTTCTTTAGTTTATTTTATAATGAATCTTTAAGATATACTTTAGGAGCTCCAGGTGTCATTATTGCTGTCACTTCTACTCCTCTTTCTATAAGTTCTTTAAATGCTTCTTTTTCTTCCTTAGTAACACTAATTGTAGTTTTTATAACTTCTGTATTTGATTTTGCTGACATATTTCCTACATTTATTTCTTTTATATCTAACCCATTATTAAGTAAATATAATATATCTAATGGCGATTTAACAACAATAAATACTTTCTGTCCTTTATACTTGCCAGATGATATATTTTTTACTGCTGTTTCTCTAGTAATAATAGATGTACTTACATTAGGTGGCGCTGCCATCCTAAGTAATGATTTTTGCATATCATTATTTGCTACTTCATCATTAGCCCCTAATTCATTTGTCCACATTGTAGCTACTTGACCATGGATAAGACGGTCATCTATTCTTATATGTGTAATTCCTTCCATAACTAATCAACTCCTATTTTAATATTTTTAATACATATGCAAGTACTGCAATTACCATAACTAATAGTATTAAATAAACTGGTTTTACTTTTTTACCTAAAAGATAGTAAACTAAAAACACAAGCGCTGCTGGGATTATTCCTGGCATAATTTGATTTAAAATATCTTGTCCTTTCATTGTTACATCACCTTGGGCAAATTCGAAAGCTATATTTGCTTTAATAACTGATGGAATTAAGGCCCCTACAACCATTAAACCTAGTATTGCAACACATTCTGAAATTGTTTTTAACTTTTTACCTAAAGAATTTACTAAACTTGTACCTGACTTATATCCCATTTCAAAAAGAGGAAAACTTAACATTTTTAATGTAATTCCAACTGCAAGCCATAGAACTATTCCAATAGCACTGCCTTGAAGAGCCATATTGGCAGCAATTGCTCCAAATATTGTCCAAGGTATAACAACAAACATACTATCACCAAGCCCAGCAAGTGGTCCCATAAGTCCTGTCTTTAGAGATGCTATTGCTTCAGCTGCATTATTTTTTTCTTTTTCTTCAATACCTATGTTTACTCCTAATACATATGGAGCTATCCATGGATTTGTATTGAAGAACTGTAAATGATTTTTTACTGCTGTTTGTAGACCATCTGGATCACCTTTATGAATGAATTTTAGGAAAGGCATAATAGCATAACAATAAGCAAGTGCCTGCATTTTTTCATAGTTTGATGATACACTACTTGTAAATATCCATCTCCATAAAACTTTATAACGTGTTTTTTTATCTAAAACTGTTTCTTGTTGTTTTACTTCATTATTCATCTTCATCCATACCTCCTACAGTTTGAGTTTGAGCTTCTAATTGAGTGCTCTTTTTATAGTTAAGTAATGCTATTGCTGCTCCTAATAGAGCTACTCCTAATATTGGTATATTTAAATAAACAGCAAGAACAAAACCTATAATAAGATAACTAATATAACTTTTTACTGGTAGATAACGTAATAGTAATCCAATACCTACAGCTGGAAGTAATCCTCCCGCTACTGATAATCCACCTATTAGCCATTCTGGAGTATAATTTAAAATAGTGTTTACAAGATCTGGTCCAAATACTACAGCTAAGAATACTGGTATTCCTGTAGTTAACATTGTTACAGCCACGCCTACCATCTGCATTAACTGAATTTTATTATATTCTCTTGACTCTGCATATTTTTCTGCTTTGTGTTGCAAGAATATACCAAATGTATTTCTTAATACATCTAATTGAACCATGAATAATGCTACTGGAATGCCTATAGTAATTCCAACTTCTGGCTTTTGACCAGTAGATATAGTTATAAATGTACCAACAATAGTTGCTGTTTGATAATCAGGAACTGATGCTCCACCAAAATTACTAATACCAAGTGACATTAATTGTAATGTTCCACCAACATATAATCCAGTTTTAACATCACCTAATATCAATCCAACCACAAAACCACACATTACAGGTTGATATGTTCCAAACATTGTACTGTTTTTTTCATAGTTAATAAATAGGCCGTATAAAATAACCAGTGCCATTTGCCAAAATTGTAATTCCATTAATTTCTTCCTCCTTTTTATTCATCATCTTCATTCATATTATTTAAATTAAATTTTTCACTAAATATAACTGGCTTATTAGCTTCTATAATTGAGGGCAATGCTTCTTTTAGTGTCATATCCTTTTGTTTAAGTACGGCTTCCAATATTCCAGGCATATTCACACCTGCAATTATTTCATATGAATTCGTAAACTTTTCAATTTTAGATGAGAATACATTAAATGGACTTCCATAAAATAAATCTGTGAAAATAAGCACCTCATCTGCTCCAATTTCTTCAATTACATTATCTGCCTTTTTTTCAAATTCTGATATTCCTTTGTCATCTAAGCATATAGAATATACTTCCTTATCTTCACCAACAAAAAGGCTAAGCGTGTCATTTATACTTTGTGCTAAATTTCCATGTGTAGCAATAATAATCTTATACATTTCTATTCTCCTCTCACTATGTCCTTAAACATAGGAAGCTTAACTGCTTCATTGTTTAGTTTATAAAATACTGGAATGGAATCAATATCAGCATCAATCGTATAGTAATTGCCTCCGCTGTATTGTTTACCTGTATTTGCATCTATCCAATTTTCTCCTGTTGGAAGGTAAACTTCTCTTTCTCTTTCTTTGTAATTTATAATTGGAGCAACTAGAATATCTGGCCCAAACATAAATGTATTTTCTATATTCCAAGCTGTTTTATCATTAGGGAAATCATAGAATAATGGTCTCATTATTGGAGTTCCCTTTTCATGTGCTTCTTTCATTAACTCCTTAATATAAGGTTTTAAAGCTTCACGAATTCTAATATATTTTGTAAATATTTTTTCATTTTCTTCCCCATAAGACCAAATTTCATTTGGAGCTCCACTTGAACATTGTCCTCCACCGTCTGTACCTAAAGGCTCTGAGTGTGGTTGTCTATCACCATGCATTCTTAGCACTGGAGTAAATGTTCCATATTGGAACCAACGTATCATTAATTCTCTAAATTCTTCATCCTCAGGATTTCCACCATGGAAACCTCCTATATCAGTAGTCCACCAAGGTATTCCCGCTATTCCCATATTTAATCCGCTATTTACTTGATTTCTAAATGCTTTAAAGCTTGAATCAATATCACCAGACCATGCAAGTGCACCATATCTTTGGCTTCCAGCCCATGCACATCTTACTAAGCTGACTATATTTTCTTCACCCTCTTCTTTTAATCCATCATAGACCATCTTTGTATATTCTAATGGATATAAGTTAGCAACTTGAAGACTTGGTCCATTATAATATCTATAATTATCAAAATCATATACCATGTATCCTGGCTCAGCTACATCTAGCCAAAATAGCTTGAATCCCTTACTTACATAGCTTTCTTTAAGCTTACTCCAAACGTATTTTTGCGCATTTGGATTTGTTGTATCAATAAATACTGTATTTCCAAGCTGCTGCATTGTCATTTTTACGCCTCTATCAACATGGATTAAATATCCATTTTCTAAGAATTCTTGATATGTCTTAGCGTTTGTTGAAACTGTTGGCCATACAGAAATCATTGCTTTTATTCCCATTTCATCAAGTTCTTTAATCATTTTAGCTGGATCTGGCCAATATCTTTCATCAAAATCAAAATGTCCTTGCTCTGTCCAATGGAAAAAGTCAATTACTATAACAGATGGTGTTATGCCCTTTTCCTTATATCTCCTAGCAACTTCCATAACTTCATCTTGTGTTTGATATCTCATCTTACTTTGCCATAATCCTAATGCATAATCTGGCATCATAGGTACTTTACCTGCTACCTCTGCATATTTTTCTTCGATCTCAGCTGGCGTATCCCCTGCTGTAATCCAATAATCTAAAACCTTTGTTGAATATAACTGCCACTCTGTAATATTTTTAGCAAAGTTGACCTTTCCAACACCTGGATTATTCCATAAGAAACCATATCCTTTACTTGAAATATAAAATGGAACAGATGACTGTGAGTTTCTTTGTGCTAATTCTATGGAACAATTCTTTAGATTTAAAAATGTTTGTTGATATTGTCCCATACCGAATATTTTTTCCTCTGGATCAGATTCAAATCTAACTGTAAGATTATAATCGCCTCCAAGTATTGGCTTAAATTCACGTGGATTTAATTTTAAAGTTGATGAAAATGCTTTTATAGTTTTTACATTAACATCTTCATTTCCAGTATCATTTAAAACTGCTCTTTGACGTATATATTCTTCAAGAATAACTTCATCCTTTTGATTTCTAAATATTATTGTTCCTCTTGATGTAAATGTTGCTGATATATTACCATTTTTTATTGAAGCCTCATTATTTTTTATTTCAATTTTTAAGTTATCGTTTTCTTTTTCTTGTCTATCAAGTAATGCCCATTTATTATCAGGCATTTCTGGTAATAATGTTGCTCTAACTCTAAGACTATTATCTCCCCATGGCTCTATCCATACTGTTTCATTATCAAACTTTCTAATCAGCCTATCTCTTTCTTTTAAAAACATAAACTCATTCCTTTCTTAATTTATTTCTATAATAATTTCTGCATATGTTTCTTTGATACTTTTATATAAAGCAAGAAGCGTGCCACATTTGTGTAACGCTTCTTTAAATAATTCAGATTTTATATTCTATTTTTTATAATGCCCAATATTACTGCTGTTTCATAATATGGAACTTTTATTGAATATTCTTTTAACTCATTGTCTAATATATTCTGTACTAGCTCTAAATCCTTTGTGTCACAATTTATATGTATTTCATCATCATCATCAAGCTTTGTGTCCCTGTTTAATACTACCCTTTCTATCATTATTGCCGTATGAATAAATAATGTTAACCTTAAGTCACTATTTAATTTAACTTCTAATTCGATTTCCAGTATATTGATTATTCTTTCTACATCATTTATTACTCTTTCTGGATTTAGTATAATCATTCTACTTATAATATTCTGAAGGGATAGTAGCTTTATTAAGTCCTTAATTAAAACATCTGCACTTCTGCTTTTTACAATCTTACTAAATACTTTTCTAAGTCTTTCTTCACCATCTTTTCTAAAACAGTCGCTTAATAAAATCACATCAAATCCTTTTATCTTTAAGTCTAGTGTACTTATTATTAATTCAACTTCATAATCATCAAATACCACATCACTTAATCCATTATTTTTTAACTTAAAGTAATCGTAGGCCAATACTTCTATATTTTCATCATCTATACAACTCTTTATTATGTCTTTTATTTTAGTTGCTACTCCAATACCAGTAGCACAACATGTAATAATAGCTTTTTTCTTCTCTTTGCTCTCAAAATACTTATAGCTTATTTTTGTATCTCTTACTGCTGTATCTATTATTTCTTTTATGCTCTTTTCTTTAATTATCATATCTCCAACACTTAAAGCAAGCTGAGTAGTTATATTATTGATAACAGCAACTTCACCTTCCATAATATCTTTTATGCTTGGATATATTTCAAACAGAGAACCCATATCCACTAAAAATATAGTTCCTTTACTCTTTGAAAAATTCTTAATGTAATTCTTTATTATTCCTGTTACTTCCTCAGGATTCATATCTATTGGCATATCAAATGGTTCAAATATAAAGTCTCCAAGAAGTTTATTCACTACGCTTGCTATGCTGCTTGCAGTTGAATCACCATGGGCAACTATTATACCATTTGTATCATTTATATCATTACTTTTTGTAAGCATATAAATAAATAGTGTAATATACAACTCACCATTTATCCCAAGATTAAATTCTTTATTTTCTTCTATATATTTCAGTATTTTTACTGCAATATAGTTATATTTAAAATTCTTATTCTTCAGTATATTAATTATGTCTTTCTGCATATTAATTATTTCTGGATTATTAAGTTCTTTAGCATTTTCAAATAATAATAATACCGATGTAATTATTCTAGAACTATTATTGTAATATTTTATTCCATAGTTACTTTCTAATTTACTTATTGCTTTTTCTACTACATTTAAAGATAATTTGAAATTGATACTATCACTCTCATGAACATCATTAGATATTATCGCTTCATTAATTGTATTCAGCTTGGTCACTAATATTTTTCTATATTCATCAAATTTTATTAAGTTCTCATTATACTTTTCTGTAATTTCATAAATTTCTTCTATCATATTTATATATTGTTCAATTATTATAGTAGTCTCTTTTTTACATACTATATCAAATATTTTTTCTCCATACTTTATATGAAAATTTGTATCAAAATACACCTTTTTTATCTTATCAGTATTAATAAATGACTCCGGTAAATTATCTAGCTTAATAACTATTTCACCTGAAACACTATTTCTAAAGCTACTTGCGCAGCTATATTTAATAGCATTTTTAAGAGCACCTACATTACCAACCTTATTCATGAATAATAAATTATTCATAACTTCACTATCCACAAAAATATCATTCTTTAATATATCACTTTCATCTTTGTAGAATCTATATATAAGCTCTACCCTTTCATCAATTGGCCTTTCATCAATGCTAGGTAAGTTAGTTATGATAGGTATTCTTCTTATGAATGTATCTATTAAAAATTCATCTAGTTTTTCTGTAGTTGCGCATATTAACCTTACATTTACTTTTCTTGGATTACCACTTTCCCCTATTCTCTCAAAAACTCCTTTATCTAATAATAAAAATAGTTTTTCTTGACCTTCTGGTGATAGCCTATGCACTTCATCAAGAAATAAATAACCGTTTTCAGCTTCGTCAATTACACCAGTTGATTCTTTATCAGCTCCAGTAAAAGCTCCCTTAACATAACCAAATAACTTTGATGATAATAGCTCTTTATTATCTGAATACTCTGCACAGTTAAAAGTTATAAATTTTGCATCTTCCTTTATTACCTTTTTCTCTTTAGCATATTCATAAATCAGCTTTGCCATAAAACTCTTTCCAACACCACTACTTCCTGTCAAAAGAATAGGTAGTCCATTCCCAGGATATAATGTCGCAGATTTGCACTCCTTAATAGCATTAGCTAAGCTACCGTTTGCCCCTATAACCTTACTAAAAATATCATCTTCTTGATTTAATTGTTCATTATTGAATTGATCAATTACTTCCTTATATAAAAAATATACAGGCCTAGTCTTTGTTTTAATTACTAGTCCATCATCAACCATCCTATTTAAATAATGACTTATTACATTTCTCTTTATTCCAAGAACCTCACTAATATCTTGTGCTGTTATCCCTTGTTCCCCTTTCTTTAAAGCATTACTACTTAGTGTAGCTATAACCATTTTTATCTTTTCTTCGTTTTTCAAGTAAATCACCTCACATTTTACTTGTTCTATATCACTATTATATATTTATTCCATAATATTTTAAATATCGACTTTGTTTTCGTTTTCACAAATTCGTGTATTTAATTTTATCTAAATATTCTTGTATTCCCATGTTCTCAAGCCAAAAGATCAACTCTTGCATCTACTATAAATCGTTTATTCAAAAAATACATGTGAGTCAAGTTTACTATATATATTTATCTATTTTTATATTTCCATATTCTTCTATTCTCAAATATATATATTTCTTATCGTATATTAAAATTGCATTATCACTATAAAAATAATGAAATATAAATATTGTATTTATAAAGGAGAATCTTATGAGTTATAAAAAATCTGAGCCACTAGATAATATTGATGTTATAGATGAGTTTGATACATTCACTTTTGCTGAGGGAGATGAAGCAGTAATTCCTGTTGGTAAATGTATTGCTGAATTCAATTTTGATGATATCAATAAATCTTCTAATGTATGTACAACTTATAATAATGAATATTCAACTTCTTCTCAATCTCATGTTGATAAAATTTTAAGTAGCTATAACTCTTTAGATAATTTAAATATTCCTGTATGTCATGGCTCAATCCCATCAATTAATGATGAAGTTCCAGATGTTAAGCGATGTTATGTTCTTCGTTCTTCTACAGTAAGAAAAATTAATGAAATAAAAAATAATCATTCAAGCCTTAATGTATGTGTGAGCACAATAGTCGATTTAGCAGTAAATCATTATTATGATTGTATAAAAAACAATAACTAGTTTAGTAGCGCTTTATATGAAATTTAATAACAAAAAAGGCTATAGTATAAACTACAGCCTTATAACAATCTAAAATTATCTTCTATTTTGTTCTTTCTTAGCTCTTCTACAAGATACACAT
>OASX01001722.1_pt1 | contig 9711 bp, 10 predicted proteins | sample 1516531 | NCBI WGS metagenome assembly OASX01 (sample SAMEA2579911, study PRJEB22360) | human gut metagenome | biome: human gut; feature: human-associated habitat; material: faeces | place: Denmark | collected 2008/2010
ATTGGCTTCCCCGTATATGCCCTGACCGGACACGGGGAAACCGCCCTCTCGTCAGCCGTCTCAGATGCCATGGATAAATCCGGCATGAAGGCAGCCGATCTGAATCTGCTCACCCAGGGAGCCGTTCCCCAGGACTGCAGCCTTCTCATCATGAACGCTCCTGTCAAGGATATCTCTGCGGATGAAAAAGAAACTCTGACCGATTACCTGAAAAACGGCGGCCGCATGCTGCTTCTTGCCGGCTGTACCCAGGATACATTGTCCAATCTGACTGATTTCATTTCCCAGTACGGAATGGACCTGAAAAATGGATTAGTGGCCGACCCGGCTCCCCAGCATTACTACAACAATAATCCCTTTAACGTAATTCCGGATTACGACTTTGCCAGCAGCCTTCTCTCAGGAATTGATTCCTCCGCAGCTGCCCTTCTGGTCCAGCCTGCGGGTATGACCATACAGGAAAATCCTTCGGAGGACATTGCGGTCCAGCCCTTCCTGACTACCTCTGATTCTGCATTTTTAGTGGATCCTGCCACACAGGAAAAGACACAGGGCACTTATGTGCTGGGAGCTGTGGCCACGGAGACTGTAAACGAGGAAGAGGGCACATCCTCCATGCTTACCGTCATCACAGCGCCAAGCATGATTGATGATTCCATCCTGTCACGTTTCCCCAGCATCACCAACCTGACTCTGTTCATGAACGCCGCGGCCAGCGGGCTGCCCGGAGTCACACCGCTGTCCATCCCCAGCAAAAGTCTGGATATTACCTATAATATGGTAACATCCGCCGGATTGTGGAGTGCGCTGTTTATTATCGTGATTCCTGTCATTTTCCTGATTGCAGGCTTTGTAATCTGGCTGAAGCGCCGGAAGCTATAAATCACGTTTATACGCATCACATATAACATGTATCGCATGTAAGTGACCGGAATACGGTCACTTACGTGCTCATAAATAAGGAGGTTAAACATGAAGAAACGTATACGGCCGATGGTTCCCGCTCTGGGAGCCCTGGTCCTTCTCTGCGCAGCCTACGGTATCATCACCCGGCAGCAGGGGAGGAATGCTGAATCACAGGCCCTGTCACCGGAAAATGCTTCTGTATATATAACCGACCTTCCGGAGCTGTCTTCCCTGTCCTGGACAAAGGACGGCAAGAGTCTGTCCTTTACCCGGGAAGGCGGTACCTGGTACTATAAAGGGGATACGGACTGCCCCATCCGCCAATATCCCCTGACCACCCTGTCAGATACTCTGTCACACTTAAAAGCTGAACGGAAGCTGGAAGGCGCGGATTCTCCGGAAGCATATGGCCTGGATAACCCTTCCGTACGGTTTGATACCCTTTCCTCTGATGGTTCTTCTCACTCTATCCTGGTGGGAAGCCAGGTTCCCGGTACCGGCGGTTCAGGCCCGGACGGTTCCCAGCTCCCCGCCCAGTACTATGCAGCTATGAACGGGGACAGTCAGATTTATACCATCGGCAGTTATCTGACCGAAACAGCTGCCAAGGGACTTTATGATTTTGTTGAGACAGAATCTCTTCCCCATGTGGCTGGTGCCGACATCCGGGAAATCACCGTATCCAGGAACGGACAGACCAGACGGTTCTGTAAGAAGACCGTGGATGACGCAGGCAATATCGCCTGGTATAAGGACTCCGACGCGGACGAGGCCAACCGCCTGGATGACAATGGCGCTCTTAATAATCTGGCGGATGCCATAAGCAGTTTGTCATTCCAGTCCTGTGTATCATATAAGGCAAGCGATGAGGAATTGGGCAGCTATGGCCTGTCTGAGCCGATTATGACGCTTTCCTGGACATATGAAAAAGATGGAAAAGAAGAAAGCCTTACCCTGACAATAGGAAGTCAAAATCAGGAAGAAACCGGATATTATGTCAGAAAAACCGCCTCCCGGGCAGTGAATCTGGCTCCCAAGGAGGCGGTAGAACGTTGTCTTAATGCTTCGTATCCCCAATAAGACAGCAATATCAAAACTCATTTACCACATACAGGCCTGCGGCATATACCTTGCCGCAGTGCAGGGCATCAGCGGTCCGCTCTCCTTTCGTTTATTCCACACATGCGGTTGTCTATGCCAGAGCCCATGCACGTTCTATGACCCGCTTTGTATTTGCCAGGATTATATCCGCATCCTCGCACTCCCATGGTTTTACTTCCGCAGAAAGTACATAAGGGTCCGAAGCCCTAAAAAATCCTTCTTCCCTCAGAATACGGAAGAAATCTGTCAGTTCATTCACATCATTGGCGCTGTCCGGGAATCCGAAGCGCGGATGCTGGTCTCCATACGCCCTGCATCCTTTTTTCACCACTGCATTTCCGATATGCAGGTGTGTTATATACGGACGCAGGGTCTGAATCACAAAACGGGATGTCTCATAGGTGGTTGGAAAATGTGATAAATCCACCAGAAGTCCAAAGTTGGGGCAGACCACTCTTACATCTGCCGCTAATCTTGCCGCTAACGGCGCAGGTCCAATGAGTACCGCCTTATCCATGTCAAAATCAAAAACCTCCAATTCCACCTTCATCCCTTTTTCTGCCGCATACCGGCAGACAGAACAGGTTGTTTTAAGAAGCTGGGCATAGGCCTCCATGCGGGTCTGCGGATTCCATTTGCCGGCCAGGAAGGCAATTCCCTGCGCCCCCAGATATTCCGCTTCATCCACTGCCTCCATCAATGTTTTCTCGGCCTTCATCCGTTTCTCTTCGTCCAATGCATTAGGGTTAAGGCCGGGGCCCAAAAGCCGGGGCTGTGCGCCATAGCAAACTTTCATATGGGATTGTTCCAGAATTTCTCTGGCTTTCAACCGCATTCCATCGTCCGGAATATGGGTCAATTCCACTGCTGTAAAAAAGGGATCACAGGCCAATTTTTTGAGGGAATCCAAAAATGGATATCTCTCAGGCGGATAACTCATCCACTCAATGGTTCCAATTTGAAAATATGTATGAATTGATTCTTTCATGATATTGTCTTCTCTCCCTTCATTTTTAGCAGCCTCTTTGCCTGCTTAACTATGTTATCGGTGCTTATTCCGTACTTTTCCAGTAAAAGTGCATAAGGTCCGCTCTCACCAAAACAGTCCTCCATCCCTATCCGTTTTATGGCCACAGGAAATACTTCTCCCAGCGTTTCTGCAGCACTGCTTCCAAGGCCGCCGCAGATGCTGTGTTCTTCTACCGTCACCAGCAGACCTGTCTTTGCCACGGATTCCAACAAGGTATTCCTGTCAAACGGCTTTACCGTAATATAATCCAGAATTTCAGCCTCTATTCCCTCCCCTTTTAAGATATCCGCTGCATTCAGAACAGCAGCCAGGGGTGCGCCCGTAACTGCAATCGTCACATCCTTACCTTCCCGGACCCTCTGTGCTTTCCCTATTTCAATCCTTAAATCTTCAGGATAAATCCGTGAAACCTCTTGTCTTGACAGCCTTATATAGACAGGTCCCTCATACTCCATCATGGCCTTTATGGCCTCTTTTGTGCTGGTTATATCAGATGGTGATAGTATTGTGATACCGGGAATGGAACGCAGTACTCCCATGTCCTCTACGGACTGGTGGCTGGAACCATCGGCAAAATCCGACAGTCCGCAATAACATCCGGCCATCTTAACATTCAGATGATTATGGGCAATCAGACTCCTAACATCATCTCCCGCCCGGAGCGCAACCAGAAAAGCAAAGGCAGCCGCTACAGGAATCAGACCAGAGGCAGCCAGCCATTCCGCCGGCTATTCCCAGCATATTCCCCTCCGCGATTCCACAGTTGAAAAAGCGATCCGGATAGGCCTGACCAAATAATCGTGTCTGTGTACTGGAGGACGTATCACTGTCCAGAACGACCATCTGAGGATACTCCGCCCCCAGCAAAACCAGTTCTTCGCCAAATACCGCCCGCATGGCCTTTTGTTCCATACTAATTTGCCTCCTTTCGGACATACTCCACTGCTAAAGACTGCATTGCGCAAGACTCTTCTGCCCCAAGTTCTGCCATAGCCGCTTCATATTCCTGATCTCCAATCGTCTTTCCATGCCAAGCACTTTTGCCTTCCATGAAGGAGACTCCCTTCCCTTTTACTGTGTAAGCAAGAATAACACACGGTCCTCTGGTATCTCCAGCCTCATTAAATGCATTCATCAACTGGTCCACATCATGGCCGTCGCAGCAGACAGCCTTCAGTCCAAAGCTCTGGATCTTATCCCTCAAACTGCCCATAGGCATAATCTCCTGGGCTGTGCCATCCAGCTGAACCCGGTTATAATCCACAATCACCGTCAGATTATGGGGCTTCCATTTGTTCATGGCCATAAATGCCTCCCAGTTCTGCCCTTCATTCAGCTCCCCGTCACCGCACAGTACAAATACCCTGTAGCTGTCTCCACTGATTCCGGATGCCAGAGCCATTCCTAAACCGGCTGAAATCCCCAATCCCAGAGAACCGGTGGACAATTCAATCCCGGGCAGGCGGTCACGGCAGGGGTGTCCCTGCAGACGGCTTCCAAGGCAGCGCAGTGTCATCAGTTCCTCCTTCGGAAAATATCCATAATGTGACAGCACTGCATACAGTGCCGGAGCAGCATGGCCTTTGCTGAGAATAAAACGGTCACGGCAGGAATCTTCGGGATTCCCCGGATCATGGCGCATGACCGCCCCATACAGACACGTCAATATCTCTACTGCCGACAGACTGCCGCCGCTGTGTCCGCTTCCTGCACGATGTATCATTGTAACAATATCCCTGCGTATTTGCTCTGCATCCATTTCCAGATTCGCTGTCATATAGTTTCCACTCCCCTTTCTTCCCCCACCTACTCAATCGGCGGCTTCACATAATCCGGCATCATACACTCATAGCTGCGGCCCTCCATGGATGCTGAAAATTCTACTTTTGCTTTATGTATGATATCCGGCTGGGTCAGAAGGCGCAGAACCGCCAGGGCAGTGACTCTGGCCCCATAAAGCATTCCCTTAAACCCGATGGAATTTCCCACACAGGCAGCCACCTGCCAGCTATGTCCCGGTGCGGCAATATTGTAGCAGGCCGTCTTATAAAAAGTGGTCGGTACAATATGTCCCACGTCCCCTACATCCGTAGAACCATAATCATCCTGTGTATCAATGGGCATAACACCGGAATAAATATGGGTGTTTTTGTCCTGTGCTCCTGAAAATCTTACGCTGTCCTTCCAAATATCAGGCACAGTTGCGTTTATCCTGCCTGCGTATTCAATTTCCGCCTCCGTCCAGGCATCCTGAGGTATGGAGCGCATGCAGTCATCCACCAGATCCCCCAGCACATGGTTCGGCAGTGTGGGATAGCAGCCGCCCAGTTCCTCTATTGTCAGTTCAGTCTCAGTCATCATGGCAGCTCCCCTGGCAACCTTTTCCATACGTTTTTCAACTTCCTTCATTGTTTCACGATTAAGAGCCCTGTCATAATACCACACGGTCGCTTCATCTGGTACAATATTGGGAGCGCTGCCTCCATTGGTGGTGACGTAGTGCATACGCACATCCATCGGCACATGTTCACGCAGATAGTTGATTCCTACATTCATCAGTTCCACTGCATCCAGGGCACTGCGGCCTTTCTCAGGGTCACAAGCAGCATGGGCCGTCCTTCCCTTAAAATGGTATTTAACAGAATGAACTCCGGTGCAGACGCTGTAGGAAGCCCTGGTATACCGTCCGGGATGCCAGGCCAATGCACAGTCCAACTCGCTGAAGGCACCCTCTCTGGCCATGAATCCCTTTCCCGTCAGCACCTCCTCTGCAGGGCAGCCATAAAATACCAGGGTTCCACCTATTCCCTGCTTTTCCATTTCCTTTTTTGCTGCCACGGCACTGCCTGCCATGGATACCGCCAGAAGGTTATGGCCACATCCATGTCCAAATGCCTGTCCTTCAACAGGCTCTTTGTGGTCCACATCGTTCTGGCTCTGTCCCGGCAGGGCGTCATATTCCCCCAGAAATCCAATTACAGGGCTCCCCTTACCATATACAGCCCTGACTGCCGTCGGTATTCCGCAGCATCCTATTTCCACCGCAAAACCGTTTTCCTCAAGAAAATCAGCACACAACCGGCTGGCATGGTACTCCCGGTATGGTCCCTCCGGATTCTCCCAGATAGATCGGCTCATGTCGCACAGACGCCCTTCTTGCCTCCCCAATTCCTGAAACGCAAAATCACCTAACATCCCACTGCCTCCTTTACATTGTTTTTATCATTTTTATCTCATTATTTTATATCTTAAAATTACCATATTATTATCATTTATGTCAATACGTTTTTACGTTTTATATTATTTTAAAATAATTTTTCATTTATTTATATGCAATTCTCACAACATTACTTCTGTTATCTTCAAATAACCGTTATTAATTATTGTGTTTTTAAACACCTTTTATTGATATGTTATTGACATATATTTGAAAGTATTTTAAAATAGTTATCATAAAGGAGGTATCTAAAATGAATGATACAATTGGAGTGATTGGATTAGGAACTATGGGAATAGGGATTGCAGGCCATCTGCTGGATGAAGGATGTACGGTGAAGGGATATGATATTAACCCGGAGCGCTTAAGAATCCTGGCAGAAAAAGGCGGTATACCCGCATCTTCGCCCTCACAGACTGCCAAAGACTGCAGTGCGCTGGTACTCATGGTCTTTAATGGGGAACAGGTCATGAATGTCCTCTTCGGAGAGAATGGAGCCGCTGAAAGTTTAAAGCCTGGCAGCTGTGTCATCATCTGTGCTTCCGTAGGAGCTCCGGCCTGTGAGCAGGCTGCCGAGAAGCTGGAACACATGGGCATTCATCTGGTAGACAGCCCTGTACGCGGCACAGCCCTGTCCTGCGAAACCGGAACACTCTACCTGATGGTGGGTGCATCAGATGAAGCCTTCACTGCAGCCAAAGGAGTCCTTGACACCATAGGAAGCTGTGTGGTCCGTGCAGGACATAAAGCAGGCATGGGACAAAAGACAAAAACATGCATGCAGGCATTTTTCAGTCTCACGTTCCAGTCTACTTACGAAGTGTTGGCTCTGGGTACAGCCATGGGCCTGGACCCTGCCACTGTTTACAGCATTCTGGACGATACAGGCGCCTCCAGCAACATTTTCCGGGCCACGGCACGGAATGTAGCCAGCCGCCAGTTTACCGGCACCGGTAACCCATTATCCATTCTGGATAAGGACATGAAAATTGCCTGTCAGACAGCGAATACATGCGGTCTTCCCGTTCCATCCATTGCGGCCACCTCGGCAAATTTCAGCAAGGCCATGGAGGATCACGGGACAGACGATGTGTGGTCTGCCATTCTTCCTCTTGAGAAGGCGGCAGGAATTGAAGTTAAATTCGACATTCCATAAAGCTGCAATTCATCATAAAATAAAGAAAATCCGAAAACGCGGGAATCAACCGCATTTTCGGATTTTAAAGAACCTGTACTGAATTTTATCCTTTTTGGCACTGGCAGGTGGTGGAACCATAGAAAATTCTGGGCTCCAAAACCACTTTTTTCACAATGTTAAAGCGAGTTCCATTTTCTTCCAGCTCCCGAACGCGCTCCAATACCATACGGGCCGCAGCAACTCCTGCGTCAGAGTAATGGGCACCCACAGAGGTGAAATTTGCCGTGTCCTCGTTGGATTGAATAATTCCAAAGGGCACAACACTCAAATCTTCGGGAACACGTCTTCCCTGGGCTGTTGTTTCATCAATGACGCCCATGGCCATGGAAGAAAATCGTGCTCTGAAAGAATCCTGCGGGCGGCAGCCACTCCTCCGTCCCGTTTCAAATTACCGGGAATAATACGTTTTTCCTCAAAAGGGATGCCCAGGCTTTTCATGGAGTCCATGTACCCCATTCGTTCCTCATAGGAACCCGACGCCTCCTGAGGCGCATTAATCAGGGCGATTTCGCGATGTCCCAGCTTTGCCAGATAATGAATAGCACAGACAGTTCCCTGGTAATTATCCAGGATGACTGAATCCACTTTGGACCAGGCCTCACACCAATGAACCGCCACCAGAGGAAGTGCCCTGAACTTCTCTGCCATTTTCGCCAGCTCTGCCCTGGCTCCCTGGCTGGAGATAACAATACAGCCCGCCAGAAGCCCGTCCTTGTCCAGGTTCGTTAAATACGTTTCCAGATAGACAGCTTTTTCTCCCGTTTCACACACAATGGGAAGATAATTTTCACCCCGCAAATAATTAGCCGCCGCCTGAATAATGCAGTTGGCGCTTTGGGTAATATCCTCAATCATGACTGCAATGTAACGGGATTCCTTTTTGTCCATCAGCTTTTCCACTTTCTTTGAGCGGTATCCCAATTCCTGCATTGCATTCAGTACGGTTTCCCTCGTCTTCTCATTGACACTGGAGTGATTCGCTAACACGCGGGATACCGTAACTGGTGAAACGTTGCATTTTTCTGCTACCATTTTTATGGTAACTTTCATTCTGTTTTTATTCTCCTTTTCACGACCTTTGGCCCATTGGGCCACGCTATATCTTATTATTATATCAAACATTCACGGTTTGACAAGTTGTTTTCAATTTACCACAGGAGGTACTATCAATGAAATCAGGAATCTGTCTCTTACTTCTGGCCACCAATCATGACCCTCTGGCCCGCCATACCAACCGCTGCAAAAGCCGGTTACGATTATGCCGAGGTCTCCCTGGCCCGGATTTACTCTCTCTCAGACAACCAGCTGTCAGATTACCGCAGTCTCTTTTTACAATCCGGCTTGCCTGTAGAGGTTTTTAACAATGCTGTCCCTAAGGGACTGGCTTTGGCCGGCCCCGGCGCCGACCCCCAGGCTTTGTCACGCTACATTGACCGAGCCCTTTACCTGGCCGGTTTCATGGGTGTCTCCATGATTACCATGAGCGGTCCTAACCGTCTCACAGTGCCTTCAGACCAGACATGGATGGATATTTTTCCTTCCTACATACAGTTCCTTAAAGAATATACAGACAGAGCGGCAGAATATGGTGTCTCCCTTGTAATAGAACCCATCAATGAAGAGGAGCATAGTTTCATCTCCACTGTTTCCACTGCAATGGATGCTGTCATGGCCGTTAACCGTCCCAACCTTATGACCATGATTGATTCTTACCATTTCACCAAGCAAAAGGATGACCCGGACACAGTCATCCGAAACATATCCCATATCGGACATATCCACTATGCTGCCCAGGCCAGGCGCTCTTATCCCCTTGAATCTGATATGGATGACTGCCGTCAGCTGCTTACTCCCCTTTTTGATGCCGGATATAAAGGCCGTATCAGCATTGAAGCTTACGCTGATAATCCAGAGCAGGATTTGCCGCAAAGCGCCAGGCTGTTAGGGGAAATCCTCCCCAAATAAGGGCGGTACTTACCGGCTCTCATTCATTACATATCCAAAGCGTCCGGTGTCTCTCCCCCACCAAGAGAAGAGACATCCGCGGCTTAAATCAATGCTCAGACAAAGGGCCGCATATCAAGAAGATACCAAGATAATGTGGCCCTTTTCATCTATTGGCATACCGGTCCCGGCATGCCGTTTTTCTTTTTCTTTTTCTTCTGATTGGATATAAATGATGCAGACGCGGTGATACCCTCTCCGCAGACAGTGTCCAGTTCACCCGCCCCATCCCTTTCGCAGGCGGATACACCTGCC
>OASX01001724.1_pt1 | contig 9708 bp, 7 predicted proteins | sample 1516531 | NCBI WGS metagenome assembly OASX01 (sample SAMEA2579911, study PRJEB22360) | human gut metagenome | biome: human gut; feature: human-associated habitat; material: faeces | place: Denmark | collected 2008/2010
GGTCTCCGGATGTAGACATGAGGTCCTTGCCCTTTAGCGGGCGCGGGTCCACTAGATTTCCCGGATATGTGACACTGAGGTTGCGTTAGTGTTACATATTCACAAGCGGGGAAAATGGTGGTTTGTGTTTCAGCTGTCGTATATGGATATGTCCATTATGTGGATTTTCGCTGTCGGAATCACGATGTGACCAAAGGATTCGCTATTTTCTGCGGTTTTTGATCACCGATGATCAGCCGTTATAAGTACTCTCTTCATACTTTCGTAACATGTTAGCCACGGGGGGAGGGTAGCAATAGCGCCATATTTGTTGTCTTCGCGAAAAGGAGTGGCATATGGCGTCTTCACAAACGCAAGTTGCCGGCAATGAGGATTCCGCAAGCAAGATATCCCAGACACAGAATGAGCCCATTCAGGACAGCGACTACACCCTGTCTCGTGTTCCGGCCGAGGCCAAGCAGCCGTTCTGGAGGATTCTGGTAATCCGTATCGGCAGCATATGCTGCGTCTCTCAGCTGGTGCTCGGTGCATCCCTCGGCTACGGCATGAGTTTCTGGGGCGCGTTCTGGGCGACAATGCTCGGATCAGTGCTATTGCAGGTGATTAGCTGGGCGCTGGGTACTGCGGCGGCGCGTGAAGGCCTGTCCACCAGTCTGCTGTCCCGTTGGACCGGATTCGGTAAAATGGGTTCCGCCATCTTCGGCGGCGTGATGGCCATTTCCATGGTTGGATGGTTCGGCGTGCAGAACTCGGTGTTCGGCGAAGGCATGGCGAACATTCTTTCGTTCACTGACTTCCTTGGCAAGTTCGAGACCCCCGCGTGGTCCATCGTTACCGGCATTGCCATCACAGTGTTGGTGGTTTTCGGAGTCAAGGCCATCGCCAACTTCGCCACGGTATTTGTGCCGCTGTTCATCGTCGTTGTGCTGTATGCATCCTTCGTGATGTTCCAGTCCAATCCGCTGTCCTCGCTGTTCAACACTCCTGCCCCTGGTCCGGCGCTTTCGCTGGGCGCCGCAACCACCATCGTGGCTGGCGGCTTTATCGCAGGTGCCATCTGCACTCCCGATTACGGTCGATTTTTGCGTAACGGCACCGAGGTGTTCTGGATGACCCTGATCGGCACGTTTGTTGGCGAGCTGGGCATGAACCTATTGGCAGTGCTGTTGGCTCACGCCACTGGTACCAATAACGTGGTCGACATGATGATGGCCACCTCCGGTGTAATCGGCGTACTGATTGTTGTGGCTTCCACCGTCAAGCTCAATGACATCAACCTGTATTCATCATCCCTTGGCCTGTCCACGATGATTAATGCGCTGTTCAACCGTAAGCTCAACCGTGACGCACTTGTCTGGGGCCTGGGCATCGTAGGCACATTCCTGTCCGTAATCGGCATCATCAACTACTTCACTGGCTTCCTGACGTTGTTGGGCGTCGCCATTCCTCCGGTCGCTGGCGTAATGGTCGTCGACTACTACATTCTGCGTCGCGGCCGCAAAGATCTTGAAGCCACCCGAGAAGCGGGCACCCTGCCGGAAAGCGTGGAGAAGTGGAACCCGGTGGCGCTTGCCGTGTGGATTATCGGATTCGCAGTGGGCGAGGTCACCAGCATCTACTCGATTGGCATCCCCGGCCTGAACTCGCTGATTGTTTCCGGCATCCTCTACTGGGTCATCATGGTCGTCTATGCCAAGGTCAAGGGCGTCGAGACCGTGGAGTTCGCCCGCACCAAGCAGGTCCTGTAGGAGGACGGAGCAATGCCGAAGATTACGTTGGCGCAGTTTGAAAGCAAACTGTGTGACCCTCCGGCGAACGTTGTCAAGGCCATCCCCATGATTCGTCAGGCCGGCCTTGACGGTTCGGACATGATCATGTTCCCGGAGATGTTCACTACCGGATACGAACTGAGCATTGTGGGTCCGCGCATCACCGAACTTGCGGAGCCCGTGAACGGCCCGACCATTACCGCATTGCGCGAGGCCGCCAAACAGGCCGGTGTGTATGTGGTGGCTCCCATCGCGCTCTATCACGATGACCTGCCGGGTGTGCCGTTCAATAGCGCCGTGCTTATCGATCGCGAAGGCAACGTGGCGGGTGTCTACGACAAGCAGCATCTGTGGGCTTTGGAGAGGTTCTATTTCCGGGGCGGCAACGGCACTCCCGTGTTCCAAACCGACTTCGGAACCATCGGCATCATGATTTGCTATGACATGGGCTATCCGGAAGTGGCGCGCATGCTTGCCCTGCAAGGGGCTCAGATTGTGCTTTGCCCGTCCGCCTGGTGCGAGCCTGACCATGATGTATGGGACATCAACGTACCTGCACGAGCATTGGAGAACACGGTGTTTCTTTGTGCCGTGAATCGGTACGGCAGGGAGCAGGACCTGTATATGGGCGGCCATAGCAAGGTGTGTGACCCGAGAGGGCGCGTCGTTGCGGAGCTGCCCGACGAGGGCGAAGGCGTGCTGAACGTGGAGATTGACCTCGCCGACGTCGTTTCCAACCGGCAGACCAGCCCGTACCTGCGCGATCGCAGACCGGAGCTATACGGCAAGGTATTGCTGCCCTGATGTGAAGTGTCGGGACCGGATCATTGTTTTCCCATCAAAAGAGGAAGACGATGATCCGGCCCTCGTCTCGTATAAAAACCGTAAATATATCAGTAGTTCAAGGAGTGTGCCATAACCATGACACAGACAACGGCCGTCGCGCCGGCACAGGAGCCGGCTTTCGAATCAGACAGCCTTCATATTCCGGATAGCGACAGGCGCGGATGGTGGTCCATCGCCTGCATCTGGATCGGTAATTCCATCAACGTGTCCACCCTGATGACCGGTGCGGTACTCGGCGCAGGACTGACCTTGTGGGATGCATTCTGGGCCGCATTCATCGGTTTTGGCATCATTCTCGCCTACATGTGTTTCGTGGCCATGGAAGCAACCGACACCGGCCTTCCCACCTCCGCTATGTCCACTGCAGCCTTGGGACGCAAGGGCGGACGCTACATCATCTCAATCATCCTGGGTGTCTCACTGATCGGATGGTTCGGTGTGCAGGCGGCAGTCTGCGGATCCTCATTCTCCCTGATGGTCGGCAAGCTCGGGCTAGACGTTTCGCCGCAAATCTGCTCTATCGTGCTGGGCGCGCTGATGCTCGTCACCGCCATCCTCGGTTTCGACGGCGTCAAGTGGGTCAACTACATCGCGGCTCCTTTGCTGTTCATCATTTGCGCCTATGGCCTGTTTGCCTCCCTGTCCAATACGGGCATGGCCACGTTGACCTCCTACGTGCCCAAGGAAAGCATGGGACTGGTAGCCGGTATCAATATTGCCGTGGGCTTCTTCGCCGTCGGCGGCGCCACTGTGGGCGACTTCACCCGTTACGCGCGTGATCGAAAAGGTGCAGTGCTGTCCAGCATCATCGGCATCTGGCCACCCATGGTCATTCTGCTTATGATGGGTGCGATGCTCTCCGTCGTCAAGCCCGAATCGGGCGGCGATATTTCCCAGATCATGGCATCCATGGGGCTTGCCGGAGCCGCTTTGATTGCTCTTGTGCTATCCACGTGGTCCGTCAACGTGGGCAACGCCTACTCTGCAGGACTCGCTTTCGCCGTCATCGCCGACAAGGGAGATAAGGGCTATCGCGTTTCCACCACCATCGCTGGCATTCTTGGCATTATGCTTGCCGTGGCTGGCATCATGGACTACTTCCAGATGTTCCTGACCGTACTTTCCGCGATGATTCCAGCGCTCGCGGGCTCGATGATCGCAGATTACTGGTTTGTTCGCAAGGCCCGTCCGCAAAACTTCAAGCCACTTGACGGGTTCTCCGTGCCTGGTCTGGTTTCGTTCATCGTGGGATCGATCGTGGCTCTGATTACCGGTGGCACATTTGCTTCGGTGCCGGCACTTGCATTCCTTGACCACCCATTCTTCCTTGGTCCGGTCAATGGCATAGTCGTGTCCATCGTGCTGTATGTGGCCGTGTACAAGCTGATGAAGCTGCCGAGCTTCGACGGTCCCATTCTGTTGACGCGGAAGGGGCAGTGATATGCGTCATCTCGTATCTTCGGACATCCCCGATATCGCACTTGGTTCATCCCTGCTTGGCGCGGGAGGCGGCGGCGACCCCTATGTGGGCGGTCTTATCGCCCGTCAGGCGTTGGACAAAGCCGGCAGCGTCGAACTCTACGATGCCGACGAAGTGCCGGATGAATGGCTGGTCGCCACCATCGGTGGAGTGGGCGCTCCCAGTGTATTGGCGGAAAAAGGCATCAACGGCTGTGAAATCACCAACCTGCTCGCTGCGCAGGAAGAACAGTTGGGGCGCAAGCTCGACGCGATCGTTCTGTCCGAGATCGGTGGCATGAATTCGGTCATCCCCGTGGCCGCCGCTGCTATTGCCGGCATCCCGCTGGTCAATGTGGATGGTATGGGACGCGCGTTCCCCGGCCTGCAGCAGGATTCGTACAACATTGCCGGCGTGCACACCTGGCCTATGGCGTTCGCCGATGAAAAAGGCAACGTGGCCATGCTCACCACCGTCGACAATGATTGGATGGAGAACCTTGGACGTGCCACCGTCGATGCGATGGGCGGCCAGGGTATTGCTCTCGGCCAGTTCATGTCCGGTGAGACGATGAAACGCGCCGCTGTGCGCGACTCCCTGACCAAGGCGAAGTTCATCGGAGAAACCATCCGATCCATCAAACAGATTGCTTCGGATGAGGGATACTCTTCGCCTCGTGCCGCTCTGTTCGACAAGATCGGTGCGGTGGGCCTGATTGAGGCAAAGATCTGCGACGTGACCCGCGAGACCCGCGGTGGCTTCAACTTTGGCCGCGCACAGTTGGATGGTATCCGGGGCTCGCGCGGGCACACCGGAGCCATCGAATTCCAGAATGAAAACCTCATCGCATATCTTGACGGGGAGCCCGTGGCCACGACTCCAGACCTGATCTGTCTGGTCGATTGCGATACGTTCATTCCGGTCACTACCGAGAGTTTGAAGTATGGCAAGCGTGTCATCATGCTGGTTCTTCCGTGCGATCCGGTGTGGCGTACTCAGGCGGGCATCGACCTGGCCGGCCCCCGATGGTTCGGGTACGACCTCGACTACATCCCATACGAGCAGATTCGCTCCGTACTCGCGTAACGTGCCATGCCGGCCGCTGCTGGCCGGGATTGCAACGCAGAACATGTCAATAACAGAAAGGGAATGTGATGAGAACCATCGGTGTCGATGAGATCAACGATATAGCCCTAGGTGCTTCGCTACTGGGAGCAGGTGGAGGAGGAGACCCATATATTGGACGTCTGATGGCCATGCAAGCCGTCAAGGAATGCGGCCCGGTAACGCTGATCGAGCCGGATGAGGTTCCGGATGATGCGTTCATTGCCCCATGCGCCATGATGGGTGCGCCTACCGTAATGACGGAAAAAGGCGGTGGCAAGGACGACTTCGACCGTCTGTTCGACTTGGTCGAACAGTATTCCGGCAAGAAGATATACGCCACTATGCCGATGGAAGCTGGAGGCGTCAACTCGATGTTGCCGATTGCCGCTGCCGCCCGTCGAGGCATCCCGCTGGTGGATGCGGATGGTATGGGCCGTGCCTTTCCTGAGCTGCAGATGGTCACGTTCACCATCGGTGGTGCCTCGGCCACACCGCTTGCTTACAGTGACGAGAAAGGCAACGCCGGTGTAATGAACAACGTGTCCAACAAATGGACCGAGGACATCGCTCGTTCGATTACGAACATCGTCGGCGGACAATTGATGATTTGCCTATACACGATGAGTGCAAAGATGTGCCGTGATTGGGGCGTCTCCGGCATCGTGACCAAATCCGAGCAGCTCGGCAAAGCGATTCGCTCCATTAAGGAAGGGCTTATCGACACCACCACTGAGCAGCGTTTCCTCGAACTCACTGGCGGATGCCGACTATTTAGCGGCAAGGTGATTGATGTCCTGCGCGAAACCCGTGGTGCATTCAACTTCGGCAAAGTGGTGCTTGAGGGCATTGGCTCCGACAAGCAGCATGAAGCTTATGTCGAATACCAGAATGAGAACCTGCAATGCGTGGTGGACGGCGAGACCCTCGCTACGGCTCCCGATCTGATTTGCCTGGTGGACCATGACACCTATATTCCAGTCCCCAACGAAGCCGTGAAATACGGCAAACGAGTTCTTGTGGTCGGCCTACCCTGCGCGCCGCAGTGGCGCAGCGAAGCGGGCTTGGAACTTGTTGGCCCTCGATATTTCGGCATTGACACAGAATACATTCCCGTTGAAGAACGGTCGAAGCGCAAAGGAGAGTGACCATGTATAAGCTAGGAATTGATGTCGGTGGAACGAACACCGATGCCGTGCTGATTGATGAGAGCATGAACGTGGTGGCTGCCGTGAAACAGCACACAACCAAAGATGTATACGGCGGTATTATGAATGCCGTCGATGCGGTACTGGAGGAATCCGGTGTGGATGCCGCGTTGATCAACCAGGCCATGTTGGGCACCACGCAGTGCACAAATGCGATTGTCGAGCGTAAGGGCCTGTCCCCAATCGCCATCTTGCGTATTGGCGCACCTGCCACCGAGGGCATTCCTCCGATGGTGGATTGGGAGGATTCCATTCGGGCTGTGTGCGTCGACTGGATGATCATCGGCGGCGGGTTTGAGGTTCACGGGAAAGCGCTCAGTCAACGCGGTTTCGAGTTCAACGGCAAGCGTCTCAACGAGTTCGACGAGGAAGCCTGCCGCGCATTTCTCAACAAAGTAAAGGGCAAGATCAAAGCCTTGGCCATCTCCTGCGTGTTCTCCACCATGCGCAACGATGACGAGGTGCGTGCGGCGCAAATCGCCCATGAGATTCTTGGCGAGGATTTCCCAGTATCCGTTTCCAGCGAAATCGGCTCCATGGGTCTGATCGAGCGCGAAAACGCCACCATCCTCAACGCCGCGTTGACGGAAGTGGCCGAACGATTTACCGATGGCTTTGCGCAAAGCCTGAAAGACAAGGGCATCGTCAACGCTGAGGTATACCTCTCCCAGAATGACGGCACTTTGATGACCCTTGATAATGCACGGCGTTATCCGATTCTCACCATCGCATGTGGCCCCACAAACTCCATTCGTGGTGCCAGCTACCTGACTTGCCGTGATGATGCGATTGTGATTGATGTGGGCGGTACCACTTCCGACTTCGGTGTATTGTCTCACGGATTCCCCCGCGAGAGCGGTGTCGCCGTTGACATCGGTGGCGTACGTACCAACTTCCGTATGCCGGATGTTATCTCCATCGGGTTGGGCGGCGGTTCCATAGTGCGCGAGCATGATGACGGCACGGTCACTGTAGGCCCCGATTCTGTGGGATACCAAATCACCGAAAAGGCGCTTTGCTTCGGCGGCGATGTGGTGACCGCCACCGATATTGCCGATCGTCTTGGCAAGGCGAACGTTGGCGATCCCTCGCTGACCGCAAGCATCAGCCAGGAAGTTGCCGATAAGGCATATGCAGCGATGCGAGAGATGGTGGAGGACGCCATTGACTCCATGAAGATTTCCAGTGATCCCATCGATGCCATTCTGGTTGGCGGCGGTGCCGTGCTGCTGCCGCACGATTTGGCCGGCACTAAATCTGTGGCTTGCCCGGAGTTCGCCGGTTGCGCCAATGCGATTGGTTCGGCTATCTCCAAGGTCTCCGGCATGTTCGAGAAGCTGGTTGACTATGAGGAGACCGGCCGTGAAGAAGCTCTGGAACACGCTCGCCGGGAGGCCATTGCCGCTGCTGTGCGTGCCGGGGCGGACGAGGCTACTGTGGAGATCATCGACTCCGAGGATGTGCCGCTGGCCTATTATCCGGGCAAGACCAGCCGAATCAGGATCAAGGCCGCTGGCGATCTTCGTATGGCACAGACTGAGAAATAGTGGAGGTTCCGAGATGCTAGTGCGTCAAATGCTTGAGATCTACGATCTGCTGGATACTCCACAGGCCAGTGGAGAGGCGGTCGCAGCGCTATTGCGTGAGCGCGGCGCTCAGGATGTGACCGTCACCGTAGTCGGCGGCAATCAGGGTACCACTGATTGCGTCAAAGTCGTCATTCCCGGTCGTCACGGCAAGTCGGCTGGAGGTGATGCCCCCACATTGGGCATCGTCGGGCGGCTAGGCGGTATTGGTGCACGCCCTGAAATGATTGGTCAAGTCTCCGACGGTGATGGGGCCTTAGCCGCGCTCACGGTGGCGCTTAAGCTTGCCGAGATGCATCATAACGACGACATATTGGAAGGTGATGTAATCATCGGCACCCATGTCTGCCCGGATGCGCCGACCATTCCGCATGAGCCTGTGCCATTCATGGATTCGCCCATAGATATGGCCGCGATGAATGAGCAGGAAGTGGATGCGCGCATGGATGCCGTGTTGTCCATCGACACCACCAAGGGAAACCGTATTATCAACGTTAATGGGTTCGCGATTTCTCCCACAGTGCTCAAAGGCGCCATTCTGCCGGTCAGTAATGACGTGCTGGACATCATGACCCGTACCACGGGCCGTATGCCTCAGGTCTTTGCGTTGAGCCAGCAGGACATCACCCCCTATGGCAATGACCTGTACCATCTCAACAGCATTCTGCAACCGGCCACGGCCACTCAGGCACCGGTGATTGGCGTTGCCATCACCGTGGAACAGGTGGTTGCAGGTTGTGCCACCGGGGCCACTCATGGTGGCGATGTCGAGGAAGCGGCTCGATTCTCGCTGGAGGTGGCGAAATCCTTCACCTCTGGGGCATGCGCGTTTTATGATGCGCAGGCCTATGAGAGACTGGTTGCGTTGTATGGCGGATTCGAGCGCTTCCAGACGCTTGGCAAAGCCTGACGGCGATTTCTGAGATACGGAGTTTCCCTCTCTGAGGGGGAGCTGGCTCGCGCAGCGAGACTGAGGGGGGCAACGAGTTCGCACCCGTTGCCCCTCAGTCGTCTACGATGACAGCTTCCCTCAAAGGAGGGGAGCCAGGACGTTTCTAGCGTGCCGAAATCTCGTCGATGAGCTTGAGCTCCTCGTCGTTGAAGTGGGTGTTCTTCAGCGCGCCGATGTTGTCGAGAATCTGCTGAGGCTTGGAGGCTCCGGTCAGCACGGAGGTCACCTTGCCGTCGTGCAGCAGCCATGCCAGGCTCATCTCGGCCAGCGTCTGGCCGCGCTCGGAGGCCAGGTTGTTCAGATCCATGACCTGCTTGTGTAGTTTCTCGGTCAGCGCGGAATCGTTGAGGAATCGCGGATCGTGAGCCATGCGGCTGTCGGCCGGAATGCCGTTGAGATAGCGGTTGGTCAGCAGGCCCTGAGCCAGCGGGCAGAAGGTGATAAGGCCTTTGCCCAGCTTGAAGGCGGTCTCCTTCAGACCGTTCTCCTCGACGGTGCGGTCGAGGATGTTGTATTTGTTCTGGTTGATGATGAACGGCACGTGCAGGTCGGCGAGAATCGCGGCGGCCTTCTCCATCGTCGGACCATCGTAGTTGGACAGACCCACGTACAGGGCCTTGCCGGAGTTCACGGCCTGAGCCAGCGCGCCCATCGTCTCCTCAAGCGGGGTTTCCGGGTCCGGGTGGTGATGGTAGAAGATGTCCACATAATCCAGGCCCAGGCGTTCGAGCGACTGGTCGAGGCTGGCGAGCAGGTACTTGCGGCTGCCGAGGTCGCCATAGGG
>OASX01001729.1_pt1 | contig 9684 bp, 9 predicted proteins | sample 1516531 | NCBI WGS metagenome assembly OASX01 (sample SAMEA2579911, study PRJEB22360) | human gut metagenome | biome: human gut; feature: human-associated habitat; material: faeces | place: Denmark | collected 2008/2010
AGTAGGCAAAGCTGCAAAAGTAGCTGAAATCGAAGGTATCCCTGGTGCTTCCGCCACACGTGAACGTGGCCAAGGTTTCCACAACGTAGCTGACAAAGACTTAACAGTAGTAGCAAAACAAAGTGCTGACTTTGACCGTACAAAAGGTTTAAACGTAGCAACAAACATTTTGCAAGCTAACCCTGATGTACAAGCTATCTTCGCTCATAACGACGAAATGGCATTGGGAGCTATCCAAGCAGCTAAATCCGCAGGCAAAACAATCTTCATCGTAGGCTTTGATGGTACTGCTGATGCAGACAAAGCTGTTAAAGACGGCACATTGGCTGCAACAATTGCGCAACAACCGGACCAAATGGGTAAAATCGCTATTGATACAGCTCAAAAAGTTATCAAAGGCGAAGCTGTAGAAGCTAAAATCCCTGTAGATCTTAAAGTTGTTACAAAATAATTGTATATAGAAACTGGGTACAAAAAAGAGTCGCATCCTTTGATGCGACTCTTTTTATTTTGGCTCTCGTTCCAAAAATTCTTTGAAAAACTCAATAAACTTTGGCAAATATGTTTGATCTAAACTTTCAATTGTCATATTACATTTGTAATTATAAGTAGTACAGATAGTAACATCTATCGCCAATGCACCCTTTTGATCTAACGAGAATGTTAAGGTATCCCCTTCTCCAGTTAATACATGGGTAAAGGTTGCTTTGCCTTTACACTTCTCATACAAATCGACTAATTCTTGATAGCCTTTACGAATTCCGGACCAATCGCTAGGATCAATATAGCCAGAACAGATATTATAGCCTCGTTTAATATATACGCCAAACACACCAAATTCAGATAACTCTACATCCATATCAAAAGCTATTGTTAAATTTGGTTCATTTACGATTTCATACATACTATTCACACTCCACAGACAAAAACAATTTCATTTATTATAACGTAACTATATGTAAAAATAAAATAGCGACTAGTTGATTATCTTAACTAGTCGCTATTTGTATGGTAGGACTTTAAAATTAGAGTTCTTATTACAGTGTTTTCTTAAAGAATATGGTCGTATGTACCTTTCCAGGTAGTTGTTTCCGTTTATATTCTTTAAAGCCAAAGCCTTCATACATTTTGGCAAGCCATGGGTGTTCTGCGGCAGTACCTAGTGTTACGGCTGGTGTTTTATATACATTGCGCAGTAGATTTTCTGCTTCAGTTAAAACTTCACGAGCATAGCCCTTTCCCTTATGTTCAGGGGCTGTCACAAAGTGTGCAATGTGCGGATATACGTCTGGCGTAGCTTTGGGAATCCAAGGCATGCGGAATGAAATAGAGCATACTAAGGAACCATCTACGTAGAGACCAAATACAGGATATTTTAAGATCCACACCCGAGATTCTTCTGGGCTAAAGTTAATAGCATCGAAGGATATAGGGTAGTTCTTATTCTCCGCATATCCTGCAATTAACACCTCGTGATATTCAGCCGCATCATCTACGGTTAATTGTCTAAATTCTTTCATATGTACCTCGTTTAAAGCGACCTAATTCTAAAAATATTAGGTCGCCATGAATTTCTATATTACTAGGATAGCACGCATTATTAGCGTTCTGTATTATTTATAGCACTATACTATGTTTAACGCAGTACTGCTGTACCATTTATAATGCTGCGCTATCGAGAGGCAGTTCACTATCTAGTGTAAGGTAACGACTCAAGAATTTACGTGTTCGTTCTTCTTTAGGATGTTCGAGGACAACCTTAGGATCACCTTGTTCTACGATGACGCCACCCTCCATGAATACCACTTGGTCTGCTACTTCTTTTGCAAAGCCAATTTCGTGCGTTACGATAATCATGGTTACCTCTAGCTCTTTAGCGATTTTGCGGATAACAGCCAATACTTCCCCTACTAGCTCTGGGTCAAGGGCTGATGTAGGTTCGTCAAAGAGGATAACCTCTGGGTCCATCGCAAGGGCACGAGCAATGCCGATACGTTGTTGTTGACCACCGGAAAGTTGTACAGGATAGTAATCGTCATAGCCTTCCATGCCTACTTCCTTGAGGAAACGTTGGGCAATTTCACGGGCTTCAGATTTTTTCATTTTCTTAACCGTTACAAGGCCTTCCATGATATTTTCAATAACAGTCTTATTGGAGAATAAGTTATAAGACTGGAACACCATGGATGTATTGCGGCGTACGTTTAAAATTTCCTTGTTAGACGCTTTATGTAAGTCTACAGAAATATCGTTTAATTGCATCGTCCCTGCATCGGCCTTTTCAAGGAAGTTCAATGTTCTAAGGAACGTCGTCTTACCACTGCCAGATGGGCCAAGGATAACTGTTACAGAACTGGTTGGCACATGTAGGTCGATGCCCTTTAAAATTTCACGGTTCCCGAAGGATTTGTGAACTTGTTTAATATCTATCATAATGCATTACCTCGTTTATACTTGCTTGCATAGACTTCTAAACGATGGAAGATAAATTCAAAGACAATCCCCATCACCCAGAATAGACCGGCCACCACGATGTAGGCCTCAAAATACTGTGAATTTTCCTCTGTATATAACTTCGCAGCGCCAAACAATTCAATAACAGTGATGACGAATACGATACTGGTACTCTTCATGGTGTTAAGGAATTGGTTAGTAAATAGTGGCAACGCAAAGACTGTCGCTTGTGGCAATACGATGCGACGGAACGCTTGGAACCACGTCATACCGATAGCTTGAGCCGCTTCCATTTGGCCTTTCGGTACAGATTGCAACGCAGCTCGGAAGATTTCACTCAAATACGCCCCTGTATGCAACGTCAAACCTACAACGGCTACGAAGGTAGCTGGCACCTTTTCAAATGGCACATGCACACCCGTTTGATCCTCTAGTGCGAGGAATAGAATTGGCAAGCCGTAGTACACGAGGTATAAGAGAACCATGTTCGGAATACTACGGCACAATAATACGTACAAGTAGCTGAGCTGACTGAGCACAGGTACTTTATTTTGTTGTAGCACGCAACTTAAGAGCCCTAGGATTGTACCTAACCCAACGCTGAGGAAGGTAATCATGAGGGTTACTTTCACATAAGGAATGACCGCAAAGAAGGTGCCATAAATATAGGTTGAATCAATTATATGTCCCATAATCCCCTACTCCTCACTGATCAAAATGCGTTGCGTTTCCTTGCCTGCAACAGTAAAACGTCTTTCAAGTAATCGTCCCAAGAGGGACACGATGATAATTAAAATGCCATAAATAATGGCTGCGTCTACGAATAACTCAAGAAAGCGCTGGCTATTGCCACCCATGAGGTCCGCCTTACGCATCATATCGACAACGCCGACGTTAAAGATGAGGGCCGTCCCTTTCAACATGCCGATAACTAGGTTCGTCAACGGTGGAATACTCATGGTGAAAGCCTGCGGCAAGATGATGCGCACATAGCTTTGGAACTCGGTCATACCAAGGCTTTTAGCGGCTTCCTTCTCACCAGGCGCAACCGCATCAATACTGGAGCGCATGATTTCTGCACTATACGCTGCAATATGCAATGTAAACACGGCGTATACAAATACGAGGCCCGGCACATTTCTCATGTTAAACCCCATATGGGACATGATTTCTGGCACCCCAAAGTAAATGAGAAATAGTTGTACCAAGAACGGCGTACCCCGCATAAAGGAGATAAATACAATAAATAATTGGTTTAATACTGGTACCTTCTTGAGGCGAATGATGGCTATGATAGAGCCCAAAATAACACCTAAGATGGCAGAAATAACGGTGATGAGCACCGTTACGTGAACATAATTCAAGAGCTGTGGAAACACTTGGATCATGTAGGACACATCAAAATACTTGCCCACAGTAGCACCTCGTTTCTATACATAATAGAATAAGGCCGCCAAGGCGGCCTATTCGTTATTTTTGTGTTGGATCGAATGTGTAATCCCCACCAAGATATTGTTCAGAAAGTTTTTTCAACGTACCATCAGCACGCATTTCTTTCATCGTTTTATCGATTTTTTCGTTTACTTGTTTCATATCATCTGTCCGTTTAGACAAGAAATATGTTGGTACTACTGCCAATACATCGCCTACTGCTTTGAGTGGCAAGCCACGGTCCTTAATAGCAGAGTTAATTACATATTCATATTCACCGGCTGCATCGGCACGACCTGTAGCAACAAGGTTCAATGTTTCGGCACCCGCTTTATCTGTATAGATCACTTCAATTTGCGGATTCGCTGTTTCGTTGAATTGTTTTACTAATTCATTAAACTCAGAAGATGTAGTAACAGCGATTTTTTTGCCTTTCAAATCATCTAATTTAGAAATGTCATTGCGGTCGTTTTTCACCACTAATTTACGTGTAGAATAGTTATTAACCTCATTCGTGTAGTAGTATTTTGCTTCACGAGTCGGATTACGGCGCATTTGGTTCGCGATCATGTCAACTTGGCCGGCATCCATCGCTACGAAGGCAGCATCAACGGCCATAGGCTTGAAGTTGAAATGAAGGTCTGGATTACGACGTTCAATTTCTTTCAACAACTCTACGTCAAAACCTGTAAGGTTGCCGTTATCATCCGTATAGGAATACGGACGAACTGTACCACGGGTAGCTACGTTAATCACTTTAGCATCTGGGTTCACCTTTGTTTCTTTTGATGTATCATCACCGCAACCAGCTACAACGAGCACACCTAGTGCCAATGCGCCGCTAGCAAACAATTTCGTTAATTTCTTTGTATTAAACATGTAAAACTCCTTCTTTTCGCAATGTTTGCAGGAACGGCTCCACCTTATCTGTATTGGTAAAAGCCTCAATAACTCTATCTATTTGTTTTGTCTCTAAGGTGAGACCTAGTTTAATGCGTATATCTTCCATAGCAAGAGGATTCTTTGGCGATCCTTTCGGATTGTTCACCGTTTCTGTGAAAGTATCCCCATTTTTCAGTGTAACGGTTACCTTTGTAATCCGTTCACTTTGGGATACCTTCGGTAAGTCATAAACACGCTCTATTCGCGACATACAGTCTCGTACTTCTTGGTCTATGGTATCTATCTTGAATAACTCATCCTGTACAGCCCCATAGGCTAAGACTTGATACACGATGTACTCTATGGAAAACTGCCCTTCTCGACCTGTACTTGGTGTTGTATAACGCAACGCCGCATCAGCACCAGGCGGGAAGTGAACAGTAACTCGATCTATATCCTCCCAAAAGGAGAAATCGGGGGTGGTACATAATCTACATTGATCTTGTTCCTCTGTATCTGGTGAAAGGTAGTTGTGTTTAGACACATACGAAGAAGATGTATATAGTCTATGTACCACGATTTCTGCTGCTTCAGCGCCACAAATGGCTGCCGAGCAATACGGGTGAACTTTCATCCACAAACCAGGATCAATGAGTTGTCCTGGTGCTAGCCAACGGCTAGCAATGTCATTTGATGTAACGGTAATATTACCGATAGTTTTAAACCAACCCCGTTCAGGGTCAAATGGTTTTGTACTTGTTCGCAGTGATGTATGTTGTAACAGTTCGTAAGCCCATACGCCATTGCGTGCCGCCAGTCCCGCATGGAGCGGCTTACCATCTGTGCCACTTTGAAAGAACATGCCCGCCGATTGAGTAGCAGCCAAAGACAGGAGCTGAGCCAAGCTTTCACCATGAAGGCCTCGCAAAGCGCCTATAGCGGCCGCCGCCCCAATAACACCAACGGTCCCCGTAGAATGCCATCCTTGGGTCCGATGGGCAGGATTGATAAGGGAACCAATAATCCCTTCTAACTCGGCACCGATGATATAGGCCCGAAAGAATTCGTGCCATGTATCCGTCGGCTCGAGCACTGCCAGTAAAGCAGAGTATAAAACAGTACTGAAATGACCTGCTAGATTTGCCTGGGCGTCATCAGAATCTAAATAATGGGAGGCAAAGCCATAATATAAGGCCTTATCAGCTTTAGATACATTCTCTATTGCTAAGCCAGTATTGCCCGCTGATATAACCTTGCCACTCAAAACACTGGAGTTCATGTCCCGGCTAACATCCGAGCTTATAGATAACTTAGCCTCTATAAAGCGAGCTAACTCTTGAACGGCTTGTTCGCTCTCTGCTGGTGCTAAGGATGCCAGATAATCTAGGAAGGCAATACGAGCCACTGACAGGAGGTCTTCACGGTTCATCACATCCGTTTGTTCTATGTAGTTCACAATCGTCTGTGTTACAGAATCCATAAAGTCTCCCTTTCAGTTATCTATAATTAAATATATATCGATTGATTCGTCAGTAATGTATCAGATTTCATAGTAAAAGATTTACTAAATACAGTTCAGACAACATATAAATTTACTGCCGATTTTATTTACCAAATTTTTCAGCCCGATCATTTGGTTCTAACCAAATGGAATCGTCTGGTCCTTTTGGAACGAGGCGTGGTAGATCCTCAAATGGCGTATGATCTACATAGTAGAAGCGTTTGCGCATGGAGTCGAAGTCCGTTGTGCCACCGAATGCAGGATTGGAGTACAAATCTTTCGCATAGTTCCAAAGATTTGGATAGTCTACGAGGCGTTTTTTATTCACCAAATATTTTTGGTAGAACACGAGATCAAAGCGCGCTAATGTTGGGAAAATACGGATATCAGGGTCTGTAATGGTATCCCCCATCAAGTAACGTTGCTTGCTAAGGCGTTCTTCGAGCCAATCTAAGCGAGCAAAGATACGATCATAGTAATATTCGTAATCTTTTTGGTTTGTTACAAGAGCTGCCAAGTTTACAGCCAAGTTGAAGTCAGCGTAGATGATAACATTCAATGCATCGATGTCGGCACGCAATTCCTCAGGATAAATATCTGGTGTATCAGGGGACACAAAATCTTTAAAACCCACTGCCAATTCTGTAGTCAATGCATGGTAGTCGTTGTTGACTACCGCACCAGTCGTAACATCTACGATAGCTGGTACTGTGGAGCGTGCATCGTAGTTAGGATCACCTTTGCGGTACGCTTCACCTAAGGAGTGAATGCCCAATACAGGGTCCTTTTCATCCTTATCAAGGGTAAAGAACCAGTCTGCAATAACGCCTGCTGGACGCAATGGATCAACCGTGCCTTTGGAGATTACCTTATCTAGGCCAAGCAAATCAATGGCAATAGCAATACGGTGAGCCCAAGGGCAATGCTTAGACCATACAAGGCGGTAACGGTCCTTTTCTACAGGTAGAAACCCTGGTTCACTGCCAAAAGGTGTTGTGAATTGAGGCTCTTCACTATCAGAATATTTTTGACGACGGTTAAAATTCGATGCATCTTTACCTTCATACTCCTTCTGCTCCCCTTGAGAACGAGGGTTACTAGATTGAAACTCAGAAAAATCGATAGGACAAGGATTCATAGCGCGTTGAAACTCAACTTCTTTTCGAGCCGCCGCAATGGTAGGATCCTTGATTTTACTTACATCTACGTGTTCACTCATTCTATACTCCTTATAAAGGTCATCCCCATTAGCTTTATTCCACTTTTTATGGTGAAAGCTTTTGTGATATCCCTCAACTATTCCTACTAACTCAATATGAATATAAACCTATATTATATTATTTAAAAACCTATGTCAATAGTGGGTATTTAAAATTTATAATATCTATTACAAACAAAAATCTCGAGTTATATCGTTTCTAAATATAACTCGAGCTTTATTTAAATTATGTGTATTAAACAAACACTAGTATTGGTAATATTTTTATTCGTGAGGTGTTGTATAGTTAATATCTTGTGCCTTGTAACTTTCACCATGAGCTAATACATGAACGATGGTTTCCAATGTGGCACGTACAGTTTCAACAGCCATGCTTGGTTGATTTGGTTTATCCACCACTTGGGATGGCAAGTATGGGATGTGCATAAAGCCCGCCTTAATATTGCCCTTTTGCGCAGCATAGTGACATACACCATACATCAAATGATTGCATACGAAGGTACCCGCTGTATTGGAAACCTTAGCAGGAATACCGTTTTGATGTAACGCATTGACGATATTTTTTATAGGCAATGTCGCAAAATAGGCACTAGGGCCATCGGCTACAACAGATTCATCTTCAGGTTGGTTTCCCCCATTATCTGGAATGCGGAAATCGTCACAGTTAATAGCAACGCGTTCCACTGTAATATCTGGGCGACCACCTGCTTGACCCACGCATAGAATGAAGTCTGGTTGGCATTGTTCAGCCGCCGCTTTCACAGTATCAACAGATTTATAACGTATAGTAGGAACCATTTGAGTCACTACCTTGTAGTCACCATCGGTATAACCATCCATCGTTTTGACCGCTTCCCAAGCCGGATTAATAGGTTCACCGCCAAATGGATCAAAACCGGTAATCAAAATTGTTTTCATCACACTACCTCATAACGATATCTTATGGTGCATTAGAACAATCAAACATGATACATAACCTTAGAAGGATATATCATATAGTTTCATAAGCATATCGTGCTTTCACAGAAAAGGGTTAAATAAAGTAATAAATTAATAGAATATTCAATACGAGCATAATTAATGCAATTGGAAGTTGTGCTTTAATAACGCCGTATTGATCGCGCATTTCAAGGAGAGCTACTGGTACGATGTTAAAGTTGGCCGCCATAGGGGGCATCAATGTACCGCAATAGCCAGCAAGCATTGCAATGGCACCAACAGCAGCTGGGTTTGCGCCATGAGCTACAACGAGCATTGGAATGCCAATGGCACTTGTAATCATTGCAAATGCGGCAAAGGCATTACCCATAATCATTGTGAAGATAACCATACCAATGCAATATGCCACAACAACAAGGAAAACATTATCTGCTGGCACGACACTTGCGACTGCACTGGAGATAAGTTTGCCAACGCCAGCTAAATTAAATAGATAGCCAAGCGCAGCTAGTAACTGGGACAAAATAGCAGTCCAACTGATAGCATCGATAAGACGACGACCTTCATGGAAACCTTGGTTAAGTTCGCCCTTTGTAATAAAAAGAGCAGCACACATAGCTATGATTGCGGCAATACCTAGACCAACAAGAGCGCCTAACTTAGTAAAGAAACCAATGAAGAATGTAATAATACCAACAAGTAACGCTGGTACAAAGATTACATTACCAATACGAATAGCTTCGCCTTTTTTGAATTCGATAGGAGACTCAAAGTAATGGCCTTTGCCGAGTTGTTTTACTAATACGATAGCTGCCATAGCAATGACAAGCCAGCCATTAATTTCCTTGGAGAGATAAGAACCAAAGATAAAGGATACGCTATATAAGAGCCAAAATAAGCCTGTACCAATACGATATTTATGTTCTTTATCTAGAAATGATTGAATAGCAAAGATAAATAGAATAATCCCTACGAGAAGATATACATAATCTAAGGGCTGCATTTTATAGAGTATTTCTAACATATTATTCAGCCTCCTTCTTCAATTCTTCTGGTGTAACAAGAATATTTAACTCATTAGGTACTAATTTACCAGCTTTCATATCCGCTTCGTCACGAGCAACAGAGGCTTGAATTGTTTTATCAAAGATAATAAACCGAATAAAGTTAACGATATAGGCACAAACAGCAGTTGGCAATCCGTACAATACCATATCTGTTAACTCTACAGAATAACCTAATTGTTCCATAACGCCTT
>OASX01001731.1_pt1 | contig 9676 bp, 9 predicted proteins | sample 1516531 | NCBI WGS metagenome assembly OASX01 (sample SAMEA2579911, study PRJEB22360) | human gut metagenome | biome: human gut; feature: human-associated habitat; material: faeces | place: Denmark | collected 2008/2010
GTCCCTATATCCTTTCCCGGCAGGGTGCTGCACACCCGGGGCAGCGCCCCCGCCTCCGTCCGCAAAGTCACCGATGACTGGGAGCGCATGTATGAGATGTACTGCGCTCCCAAAGAAAGTGAAGTATGACAGGAGTTTATAATGGGTGAAATGCGTTTTGATATCTTTGATAAAGTTTACAGTTGTTATTACAGAGTTGTCCAAAAGATTCTGGAGGAGGCCAAAAGCCATCCTATCACCAGAAAGGATATGGAGACGATCGCTGCTGCTTACGGATACGGGGAGAGCGCCCTCACCATTGTCCCGAAGCTGTTAAACAGAGAATGGGACCTGCTGCGCACCGAGGATGGAAAAACCTTTGCCCCGAAAACCGTTCCCGGCAGGCTTCCCCTTACCCTTTTGCAGCGCTCCTGGCTGAAAGCCCTTCTCGCTGACAGAAGAATATCCTGTTTTCTCACCCCGGAGGAGCAAAAAGAAGCAGCACATTCCCTGCGGGACGTGGAGCCGCTTTTTGGGCAGGCGGATTTCCACTATTTTGACCGCTGTCTGGACGGGGATACTTACAGCTCGAAAACCTACCAAAAGCATTTCCGCACAGTTTTGGAAGCTTTGGAACAGGGTCTGGTCCTGCGGATCTCTTACTGCGGCAGACAGGGCGCGGTCTCCCGGTTTGAAGCTGCGCCCTATCAGCTTCAATACTCGGAAAAAGATGATAAATTCCGCCTCTGCTGTCTGAAAAAGACAGGGGGACGCTTTTCCCTCAATACAACATTAAACATGAACAAAATAGCCGGCTGCAGCCTCACATCCGTTAAAGTACCCAAAAAGGCTCCGGCGCTGCGCTTTTTTCCCATACAAAAATCCAGAGAACCCGTTCTTCTGGAAATCAGCAAAGAACGAAATTCTCTGGAGCGCTGTATGCTTCATTTTGCCAACTATGAAAAGCACACGGAATATGATGAGGAGCGTGATGTCTATTACTGCAGCATTTATTATGACCTGGCCGATGAGACGGAACTGCTCATAGATGTGCTGTCCTTCGGGCCTGTCATAAAGGTGCTTGGTCCCGCCTCTTTTCTCTCCCAGGTGAAGCAGAGAGTGAGGCGCCAGTATGAAATGCTGAACAGCCAAACACATGCTTCCCGAAATCTGCCGGAATGAACGTGTCGGTGCTCTAGATTTCCTTCACCGGCAGCAGCTCAATATACCCTCTGCGGCCCACAGGTTCCAACTGTATGCGCGGATTCTCCGTATCCCAGCAGCAGCCGATGACAGCGGGATCATATTTTTCGATCGCCTGCTGCACTTCTGTGATCGCCTGGCAGTAATTTTCCTCCGCAAAGGGTTCCCCGCGAAACATCAGGTATTTTGCCGCGGGAAGTTCAATACACGCAAAGCCCTCCGGCACCGGTTCCTGATAGTCTGCCGCCACCTCCACGCCCTGCACATATTTGGATGTGCCCGGCGTGCGGAGGGAATCCGGAAGCCAGAGGCATACCGGTTCGCCGCTTATGGATTTTATGCTGGAGAGGATTCCCCAGACATCGCATCCCACTTCACTGCAATACTGAAAATACTCCTCCGCGACCACACCTCTCTTTATAATAACTTTTCTGGACGGTCTCTCCGTCATCTGAACAAACACACTTTTTACGTTTTCCATTTCCTCTGGCTCCTTCCGCAGATTTCTGTATTTTACACCATAGGGGATGAACAGAAGCAGAGGCCCGGGGCTTGCCGCGTACTCTCTGGGATTGCAGCCGAATTCCCGGAAAAAAGCCCGCTGATAACCATCCACACTTCCAAATCCCATGTCCAGCGCCACATCCAGGATCCTGCATTTCTCATCCCGCAGGCGCAGGGCGGATCTGGACAGACGCAGGCGGCGGATGTAATCTGCCGGGGTGAGATTGGTGTGCTCCTTAAACAGCCGGTAGGAATACCACGGGGAGTAAAGAGATACCTCCGAAAGCTTTGCCAGCGTAATATTTTCACTCAAATGCTGTTCAATGTAATCCTGCATGCGCTGAACAGCAAGTATCTGCTCTGTCATTTCTGTCACCTCCTGTCTACTGCCATCCTATCAGATTTTCCCCGGACTGTTCTCGACTATTTTTGCCAAATATAAAAGGGAATCCTGTGTGAGGATTCCCGCATTTACATTGCCGCCTGCCTGCACTGCCGGCCAGATTGTCAGGACGTCTGCAGGCAGCTGCGGGTTTTGGTTGTCTCATGGTATCTTTTAAATCACGTAATTCAGGGAACATTGTTTCTGCCATTCCACCAGATCCGCCAGGGTGTATTTGTCCACTACACTTTTGATGGCATTGTCAAGCTCCTGCCATAGGACCAGGGTGGGGCAGGCTTCTGCCCTGGGGCACTGGTTCGTATCTCCTTCCAGACACTCCACAGGGGCCAGGCTGCCTTCTGTCAGGCGGAGAATAGAACCCACGGTATATTCCTCCGGCTTTTTCACAAGACGGTAGCCGCCCTGGGGACCCCGGATGCTTTTCACATAGCCGGCCCTGGCCAGGATGGACACGATCTGCTCCAGATATTTTGTGGAGATTTCCTGCCTTGATGCTATTTCTTTTACCCTCACCGGGCCGCCCTCATCGTGTATGGCTATGTCCAGCATCATACGCAGTGCGTAACGTCCTTTTGTTGATATTTTCATGGTTACCTCCAGATTTTTCTTACTGTCCGAAGGCAGATACTGTCCCCTGTGCCCTCCCGGATCCGTCAGGAAACAGCGTTAAACGCCTCTTCCAGATCCTGAAGGATGTCATCAATATTCTCCGTCCCTATGGACAGGCGGACCGTGTTGGGGCGGATTCCCTGCTCTGCAAGTTCTGTTTCGGTGAGCTGGGCATGGGTGGTGGAAGCCGGATGAATGACAAGTGACTTCACATCAGCCACATTTGCAAGCAGAGAGAAAAGTTCCAGATTGTCGATAAACGCTTTGGTTTTTCCGGCATCTCCCTTCACCTCAAATGTGAATATAGAACCACCCCCGTTGGGGAAATACTTTTTATACAGCCTCTGCTGTTCGGGATCCGTGCTGACAGATGGGTGATGAACCTCCTCCACCAGCGGATGCTTCTGCAAATATTCTACCACTTTCAGCGCATTCTGTACATGGCGTTCTACCCGCAGGGACAGGGTTTCCAATCCCTGAAGGAATAAAAAGGCATGGAAGGGTGACAGGGTGGCTCCTGTATCCCGCAATAGAATGGCTCTGATCTTCGTGACAAAGGCTGCCGGACCCACCGCTTTCGTAAAGCTGACCCCGTGATAGCTGGGGTTGGGCTCCACAAGAGAGGGAAATTTCCCGGATGCCTCCCAGTCAAATCTGCCGCTGTCCACGATCACACCGCCGAGAGCCGTGCCGTGGCCGCCGATGAATTTTGTAGCGGAATGCACCACGATATCAGCGCCGAACGCGATGGGCTGCACCAGGAAAGGTGTGGCAAATGTGTTGTCAACGACCAGAGGGATTTTATGGGCGTGGGCAATCTTCGCTATGGCTTCCACATCCACCACCTCAGAGCGTGGATTTCCGAGAGTCTCAATAAAAACAGCCTTTGTATTCTCCCGGATTGCGCCCTCCACTTCTTCCTTATTAAATATATCCACAAATGTAGTTTCAATTCCATAGTCCGGCAGTGTATGCTCCAGCAGATTATAGGAGCCGCCGTAAATGTTTTTTGCGGAGACTATGTGGTCGCCCTGTTTTGCCAGGTTCTGGAATGTATAGGCGATGGCGGCTGCACCCGAGGCAACGGCAAGTGCCGCAGCACCGCCCTCCAGCGCCGCGATCCTCTGTTCAAAGATATCCTGGGTGGGATTGGTCAGCCTGCCGTAAATATTGCCTGCATTTGACAGATCAAAACGTGCCGCCGCATGTGCGCAGTCATCAAATACATAGGATGAGGAAGCGTAGATGGGTACTGCCCTTGCACCTGTCGCCGGGTCCGGAGCCTCCTGGCCCACATGCAGCTGTAACGTCTCGAATTTAAAGTTCCTGTCTTTTCTCTCTGTTTTCTTCATACTTGTCACCCTCGCCTTTTCTGATATTTTAGTTCTGGAATAATTGTGTGGAATAATACCTGTCTCCGCTGTCCGGCAGAAGCACTACAATGGTTTTTCCCGCGTACTCTTTTCTTTTAGCCAGTTCCATGGCTGCGTACATGGCTGCACCGGAGGAGATTCCCACCAGAATGCCCTCTTTTTTCGCGATCTTCTTTGCAGTCTCAATGGCTGCGTCATTTTCCACCTGCATGATCTCATCATATATGTCTGTGTTCAGCACAGCCGGAATGAAGCCTGCGCCTATGCCCTGAATCTTATGCGGGCCCGGTCTGCCTCCTGAGAGAACCGCGGAATCTGTGGGTTCAACCGCCACAATCTTCACATTGGGATTTTGGGATTTTAAATACTCTCCCGTTCCCGTGATAGTTCCGCCTGTACCTACCCCTGCCACAAAGACATCCACTCTGCCCTCTGTATCCTTCCAGATTTCCGGGCCTGTTGTCTTTCTGTGCATTTCCGGATTGGCGGTATTTTCAAACTGCCCCGGAATGAAGCTGCCCGGAATTTCCCGGCTGAGCGCCTCCGCTTTGGCAATGGCTCCGTTCATCCCCTTGCTGCCCTCTGTCAGTACCAGCTCTGCACCGTATGCTTTCAGAATGTTTCTGCGCTCCACGCTCATGGTCTCGGGCATTGTGAGTATGAGGCGGTAACCTCTGGCTGCTGCCATAGAGGCAAGACCTATGCCTGTATTGCCGGAAGTAGGTTCTATGAGAACCGTGTCCGGGCCTATAAGCCCTGCCGCTTCCGCGGTATCCAGCATGTTTTTGGCAATTCTGTCCTTTACACTGCCGGCGGGATTCAGATACTCCAGCTTTGCGAGAACTACTGCCTGCAGCCCCTCCTCCCTTTCCATGTTCCGCATCTCCATGAGGGGAGTGCTGCCTACCAGTTCTGATGCACTTCTATAAATATGATTTCTGCTCATCATTTTCTCCTTTCATATAATTCCTATCGAATTAATAGGAATTATAACTGTGTTTGATTCTAATGTCAAGAAAAAAATCCCATATTGCCCGATTTTTTTCGGATGCAATATGGGATTTTGCTGTATGTGCTGTCAGCCTTAAAGGGCTTGTGGGGCCTCTCCTTCTGGCATCTCTCCATCCGGCGGCTCCATTCCTTCCGGCACTTCCCCGTCCGGCGGTTCCATTCCTTCCGGCATTTCCTGGCTGCCATCTCCGGGTTTCCGGCCTTTCTGCATATCTCCTTTCATACCGCCGCCCATTCTTCCCATGCCTCCCGCCGAGCCATTGGAGGTGACCACAGATTCCAGGGTGAGCGTACTGCTTTCACTTCCCGCTGTGAGGGTATATGTTTCTCCCTCCTGCATTTCCGGACAGCTGACCAGTACAGAAGAATACTTTTTCTTTGGTGTAAAGCTAAGCAGCTCCTTTCCGTCTTCGTCCTGCAGTGTCACAGCAGTCTGTGCCTCCTGGGTATTGGTGAGATTGTGCAGGATGGAGCACTGGGCGGATGAATCGCTGAATCCCTGGGCCATGCCGGAGCTTCCCACAGCGATGATGGTACCTCCTGTGATATCCGCGCCTCCGTTATAATCAAGGGCACCATCCCCGTCAGACACCGGCCCGTTCACATACACCGTTCCGCCTGACAGGAAGAGGCTGCCGTTGGAGTCAAGTCCGTCACCCTCTGCGTCCACTTCCAGAGTTCCCCCTGTAATCTTGATGTAGGCTTCCGTGTCATTCTCCATACTGCCGTCTCCTCTTCCTCCGGGTACATCCGCCTCCTCCTCTTCTGTCTTAGCCTTTGCCGCGTTTACCGCGTCATCGCTGGCTGTCAGACTGATTTCACCGCCGTTTACCACAACTCTGCGGCCTTCCAACCCTTCATAGCAGGCATTTACGGCAATTGCCCCATCATTTACAACCATATCCAGGTCCGCATGAAAGGCATCGTCTCCTGCATCCACAGTAAAGCTGCCTCCGTCCAGAACAATACTGCCTCCGGTGTGAAGGGCATCATCCTCTGTGTCAATGACAAAGGTGCCGCCTGCCACGTAGATGTTCCCCTTTTCGGATTCCTCCGTATTCTCTGACTTCATCCCTTTGCCCTGGGCAGTCAGATGAAAGGTTCCGTCCAGTATCTTAATACAGTCCTTTCCTGTCATGCAGTGCTCCACTGCGCTGACCGTGATCTCACCTCCCGTAATGACCAGATCATTCTTCGAGACAATGCCGTGTTTGTAAGCGGCTGTCACATCCAGGGCACCGCTTCCGTTGACGGTAAGGTCATCCTTTGAAAAAATCACCCCGTCCACCGTGTTATCATCTGTCTGGGTATAGGTACTGCCCCCGCTCAGACTGTTTTCGCTGTTTTCTGCCAGCGTGAGAAACACCTTATCCGCATTTTTCACATAGACGGCAGCGCTTGTCTCACAGTGGACCGCCGCATTGTCAAGGACGATCTGTACCTTGTCACTGTCCCCGGCATCCACCACGATCTGTCCGCTGCTGAGCGTTCCCGTAATATGGTAAACGCCCTCCCCGGTTATTGTCAGTGTACTTTCCGTAATCTCCGCGCTGCCGCTCTCTGCCCGGATGGAATCCCCGTCAAGGGTTATCATAACCGCCTCCTCCGCGTCATAAATCCCCTCTTTATCCCGATCCGCAAATTCCGTATCCACCTCCGATTCCGTCAGTTCCAGGTTCTGGTCCACACCCTCTGTACTGCCGGTCCCCGCCATCATGCCGCCTCTGCCGCTGCTTTCGGATGATGTCTCAGCCGTATTTTCACCGGCTGTCCGCTGCCGCATCCTTCAAGGGTGCCTGCCGCCAGAAAAATACCCAGAAGCACTGCTGCCATTTTCTTATTATCCATCTGTTTTACAGCTCCTCTCTTACAATTGCAGTCCTGCTGCATAAGATTTCCAGGTTCCCGTTTCGGCAGCGCAGGTCATCGATCATTTTTTTCTCCTCTTTCCGATTTTTCAGCACAACCTGATAATCCAGGCGGAACAGGCTGCCCATGTTGGTGGTCTTCACCTGGACCAACTCCCAGCGTTTCAGATATTGCTCGAATATTTCCTCAAATACCTCTGTATAATCCAGTGACTCCGGAATGGTAATGCGCAGCGCCCGTTCCCGGGTCTGCTTCTCTCCAAAACGGCTGACTGTAAATATGGTATCTGCCGCGCCGATCACCACTACAAAAAGTGCCGCAATACCGATATACCCCATTCCGGTGGCAAGTCCCACTGCCATGGCCAGGAAAATACTGCTGATCTCCCTGGCCGTTCCCGGCACAGACCTGAACCTGACCAGGGAAAAGGCGCCCATCACCGCCACGCCGGTGCCCAGATTGCCGTTGACCAGCATGATCACCATCTGTACAATGGCCGGCATCAGCGCCAGGGTCACCACAAACCCTTTTGTATAGGTATTGCGGTACATATAGATTACCGCGATCACGATTCCCAGCACCAGAGAAGCTGCTGTACATGCCAGAAATGTGCCAAGAGAAAATGCGGCGGTTGTTTCATTTACAAGAATGGATTGAAACCATGAATTAAGCACAGTATTTTCCTCCTTCGTCTTTTCTTTCCTCTGCCTGCTGCATCCGGTAGGCTTTGCCGTATTTTGAGAAGGATACAGGGTAAATGCAAAGCTGGTCCAGAAGTTCGCAGAGCCATACCGGCATGGCACCGGGAATCTTAATTTCCATAAGCTGCTGCCCCTCCTCCAGGATCTGCTGTCCCCAGGTCCCCTTTTTCAGATCCAGTTCCTGATTCCGGAAGCGGATATTCCAGTCAAAGGTCACTCTCAGTTCCGGCTTTTGCGTATCATAAGCCGCGATTCTGTCATAGGCTATGTACATGGCTGGCCTGATGTCTCTGTAATACTTTAAAAACCAGTCAATCTCCCGCAGCACCTGTGTCTCCACTCCGGGCGCCTCATGGCGCAGAAGATACCCCTCCGCCTCGGACAGCACCATACTCTCCCGGCGTTTGTATACAATTCCCTTATATTTTTTCTTCAGTTCCAGAAATACAGGCCCATCCTTTCCGGGTGTCCCGTAACTGCGGAGCCGCAGCTTTTCTTTATAGACCGGCTTTTCAAGAGATGTGCGGATAAGCCGGGCGTCCGGTGTGTCAAAATAGATATTGCATATGGTGGTTGTCCCGTATTCGTCCGGGACAATCCTTCCCCCGGTCCTTTTTATAAACTCTTTATACTGGATTTCGTCCAGCAGGTATTTCTTCTCGTAGCGTTCAAATGTCATCTGATTACTGCCCATCATGTTCCTCCTTGATATTCTGTTCTTTCTTACCACCTCAGTATAACGCCCAAACCTTAAATGAACTTAAAAAGACAGACAGCAAATTTTATTTCTGCTGTCTGCCTTCCCTGTATCACGTGTACTGCTTCTGCACAGTATCCGCTATTTCAGGGTTATATTCTTTTTTTCATTCACCGGAAGCTTTGCCGTAAAACAGATGCCTCTGTCTTCTGCCCTGGCTGTAATCTTTCCTTTATGGGCCTTAACAATGGCCTGGGCCACGGACAGACCGATTCCATAGCCTCCTGTCTCCCGGGACCGGGAACTGTCGGCCCGGTAAAAACGGTCAAACAGCCTGTTCAGATCCCCCTCCGGAATCTCCTGGCAGTCGTTGCAGACGGAAAGCTCCAGATACCGCTCTTTTTTCTCCAGAGATACCCTTACACTGCCCTCTTCCGGGCTGTATTTGACTGCATTGTCCATAAGGATGGTGACAAGCTGGCGGATATTGGCTTCGCATCCGTTCATATAAAGGCCTTCCGGTATGTTTTTTTCCATCTTCAGACCTTTTGCCTGCGCCATGGGAGCAAAGGCATCCACAGACTCCCTCACAGTCTCGGAACAGGAGAAATCTGCAGTCTGAAGCCTGTCCTGCATCTCATCCAGTCTGGAGAGTGTGAGCAGGTTCCTGACCAGCTCTCCCAGGCGCTCCACCTGGTTTCGGATACTTCTGGTCCACTCGCTCTCCCCCTCACACATTTCAATCACCTCCGCGTTGGCCAGGATTATGGCAATGGGTGTCTTGATCTCATGCCCCGCGTCTGTGATAAACTGCCTCTGCTTCTCCATGCTCTCGATCACAGGCCGGATCGCCCGCCCGGACAGTACGCTTACCAAAAACAATACCAGCACCAGACAGAAAAAAGCCACGATCAGGGAGATAACGGCAAAATTCCGGATGGACTGCAGATCATTGCCGCAGTCCACAAACACTAATAGGGTCTGCCCGTCCTCCTTAACGGTCTTCTGGTATTTATACTGTCCGCAGTAGCCCTTTTCCCTGCCCTTCTTAAGCACCTCACCGGCAAACGAAGCCGCCTCCTCCTCTGTGACTGCTGCCACATGGGTCAGATCTATCTGCATCTGTGAGACATCTGCGGTATTTTCAGACCCCGCTTTTGCTGCCGGGATCGTTACGGAAAAATATCGTGTCTCAAATGGTGTCTCCTCTGACATCCGATAGCCAAACAGACCGCCTCTTCCGCGTATCCCCTTATCCTGAGGTTCCGCAAAGGCATCCTCCTGCTTCCGTCCTTCCCCGGTCTGCCCCTCGGGGTCCTTTGGCACT
>OASX01001734.1_pt1 | contig 9660 bp, 6 predicted proteins | sample 1516531 | NCBI WGS metagenome assembly OASX01 (sample SAMEA2579911, study PRJEB22360) | human gut metagenome | biome: human gut; feature: human-associated habitat; material: faeces | place: Denmark | collected 2008/2010
GGAAGGGCTGCTGCCAGAAGCACTGGTTGCAGGTATTGCCGATGCGCTGGAAGGCAAACATCCGGCTGTTCCGGTTGATGTGGTGCATCGCGCGCTGCGTGAAATCCACGAGCGCGCCGATGCCGTTCGTCGTCAGCGTTTCCAGGCGATGGCTGCTGAAGGTGTGAAATACCTGGAAGAAAACGCCAAAAAAGAAGGTGTAAATAGCACCGAATCTGGCCTGCAATTCCGCGTGATCAACCAGGGCGAAGGCGCAATTCCGGCACGTACCGACCGCGTTCGTGTTCATTACACCGGAAAACTGATCGATGGCACCGTGTTTGACAGCTCCGTCGCTCGCGGCGAGCCCGCTGAATTCCCGGTTAACGGCGTGATCCCTGGCTGGATTGAAGCACTGACTCTGATGCCGGTAGGTTCTAAATGGGAACTGACTATCCCGCAGGAACTGGCATATGGCGAGCGTGGCGCAGGCGCGTCCATCCCTCCGTTCAGCACCCTGGTGTTTGAAGTCGAACTGCTGGAAATCCTCTAAGCAGCGCATTCTGTTCCCCTCGAACCAGAGGGGAGCAGGCATTCAGCAATAAACCCTTCAGTTTGCCAAACGGCGCTATTTTGTGTTGCAAAGACCCCGTAAGCGTGTATTTTTGTGAGCTGTTTCGCGTTATCACCGTGATATGACACTCACTTTAAACATAAAATTAACATTAGATCTAAATCTTAGTATTCATCCCGCGTATTGTTACCTAATATCGATGAGTCCCGATACAGATTCGTCGTATCATAGACTGACTAAAGGCCGTAGAGCCTGAACAACACAGACAGGTACAGGAAGAAAAAAACATGGTAGATCAGGTAAAAGTCGTTGCCGATGATCAGGCTCCGGCTGAACAGTCGCTACGGCGCAATCTCACAAACCGACATATTCAGCTTATTGCCATTGGCGGTGCCATTGGTACGGGGTTGTTTATGGGGTCCGGCAAAACGATTAGCCTTGCCGGGCCGTCGATCATTTTCGTTTATATGATCATCGGTTTTATGCTCTTTTTCGTGATGCGGGCAATGGGGGAATTGCTGCTTTCGAATCTGGAATACAAATCTTTTAGTGACTTCGCTTCCGATTTACTCGGGCCGTGGGCAGGATATTTCACCGGCTGGACTTACTGGTTCTGCTGGGTTGTAACCGGTATGGCAGACGTGGTGGCGATCACGGCTTATGCTCAGTTCTGGTTCCCCGATCTCTCCGACTGGGTCGCCTCGCTGGCGGTGATAGTGCTGCTGCTGACGCTCAACCTCGCCACCGTGAAAATGTTCGGTGAGATGGAGTTCTGGTTTGCGATGATCAAAATCGTCGCCATCGTGTCGCTGATTGTCGTCGGCCTGATTATGGTAATGATGCACTTCCAGTCACCGACCGGCGTGGAGGCGTCGTTTGCGCATTTGTGGAATGACGGCGGCTGGTTCCCGAAAGGCTTAAGCGGCTTCTTTGCCGGATTCCAGATAGCGGTTTTCGCTTTTGTGGGGATTGAGCTGGTCGGTACAACGGCTGCGGAAACCAAAGATCCAGAGAAATCACTGCCGCGCGCGATCAACTCCATTCCTGTTCGCATCATCATGTTCTACGTCTTCGCGCTGATTGTGATTATGTCCGTGACGCCGTGGAGTTCTGTCGTCCCGGAGAAAAGTCCGTTTGTTGAACTGTTTGTGCTGGTGGGGCTGCCTGCAGCGGCAAGCGTGATTAACTTTGTGGTTCTGACCTCTGCGGCTTCTTCTGCGAACAGTGGCGTTTTCTCTACCAGCCGTATGTTGTTTGGTCTGGCGCAGGAAGGCGTTGCGCCGAAAGCGTTCGCTAAACTCTCGAAACGTGCAGTACCCGCGAAAGGGCTGACCTTCTCTTGTATCTGTCTGCTCGGCGGTGTGGTGATGTTGTATGTGAATCCAAGCGTGATTGGCGCGTTCACGATGATCACGACCGTTTCGGCGATTCTGTTTATGTTCGTCTGGACGATCATCCTCTGCTCATACCTGGTGTATCGCAAACAACGTCCGCACCTGCATGAGAAATCTATCTACAAGATGCCGCTCGGCAAGTTGATGTGCTGGGTATGCATGGCGTTCTTTGTGTTTGTTCTGGTGTTGCTGACGCTGGAAGATGATACCCGCCAGGCGCTGCTGGTGACCCCGCTGTGGTTTATCGCGCTGGGGCTGGGCTGGTTGTTTATTGGTAAAAAGCGCATGGCGAAGTAATGTTGCTAAGACACCTGCGGGTGTCTTTCAGGCTGCAAAATTGCCTGATGCGCTACGCTTATCAGGCCTACAGAACCTCTGCAATATATTGAGTTTGCGTGCTTTTGTAGGCCTGATAAGGCGTTTACGCCGCATCCGGCATGAACAAAGCACACTTTGTCAGCAATCTCTTTTGTCTTTATACATTCCTAAAAATATTTCCCGTTATCGACAACCCTCAGGCGCGGGCTTACCGTGGATATTTGCTACTTGTTGCAGAGTTCACTATGGTTACGCGCAGTTGGTTATTAATCGCCGCATTACCGCTCTCCATTTCACCTTCCTGGGGCGCGGATTTTTATTACCGCCAACAGGAGAAAGGCACGGTTTATGTTGCCGAACAGAAGGGGAAGAAAGATGAGATCCTCTCCGAACTACCGGACGTTAACTTTTCCCGCCTCTGGCGCATTGCCAATTTAGCCAATAAACAAGATTGTCGCTTACTGTCCGATTTTAATCCCGATAAGTTCGATTGTGATGGTGAGGGAGATTGCCAGCATACCTGGTTAACTGATGGACGCTCTGTCCTGTGGGCTGGCAAAGTCCTGAAAAATCCATCCGGTAAACCTAATGTTGATGCCGCCAGTTTTCAGGCATTCGGCGCTTTCGCTGCTGATAAACGCAGTATCTATTTTGACGGTCAGCGTACCGATGATAATAGCGGTGATAAGCAGGTGGATATGTCATCGCTGGCAGAGACCGAAATCTGGAATTTACTGCGTGATAAAAATAGCCTTTGGCATAAAGGTCGCTGGCTGGGTCATGCTGATGGATTTCAAATATTACGGCATGATTCAGCCCTGCAATTTGTTGTGCTGACTGATTCGCAGGTAATTGTTAACGGCACGTCGCTACCTGCTGATAGTAAAACTTTTCAGATTATCCGTTGGATGCCCGGAGAGTTGTTGGTTTACCGCGATAAAAGCGGCGAGCATGACTATGAGATTAAAGATATTGGTCACAGTTGTGCGTCATTTAAAATTGGTCTGAAGAATGTGTCCTGGCTTAAACAAGAAGCAACGCCAGCGGGCAGTGATTGTGTTTATGAAACACTGGCGGGAGTTGATCCGGAATATTTTTATCTGCTTGTTAGGGATATTGGTTTATATAAGAACCAAATTTATAAAGTCACAACCAATGCTCTGGGAGAAGGGGCGTTGATTAATCTCAAACCAGAGGATGTTTCGGACTCATTTGGACCAGGTAGCGGTTGGGGATCTACTGGCATGTATTTATCAGGAGATGGGCAACTCTACAGCAATAGATTTAGTCGTGAATGGCTGCGTTACAACCCTATTTCAGCAGAATGGTCATCGGTGAAGCAACCTCCGAGCGGACTTAAACCTTTATTTAAATAACCTCCTCACGTTACCAGTATCAGGATGATGCTATGTTGCCAATTAAATCCGTTTGTCTCGTTCTGGCTTTATTTTCAATCAATTCAATAGCCTGCTCCGGCGTACCCTCTGCCTCTTTTTATTACCAGCCGTGGGGGCAAGGAACAAAATATATTGTTGAAGATAGCGACGATTATGGTATCAATTTTCCAGATATTCACCTGCCGCAGGTGAAGTTCAAACAACTGCGCCGCGTAGCTAATGGCACTGATGATAAATATGATTCCCCGGATAATATCAATAATGATTTTGTGCAAGTGGATGGGGGCGCTTATATCAGAACTAACGGCGGCTGGCGTTTCGACTGGTTGACTGATGGTCGCCATATTTTATGGGCAGGGAAAATAGTCCAGAACCCACCGGGAACACCGAAAGTTGATGCCGCAACATTCCATGCCTGGGGCCGTTTTGCCGCCGATAAAGACAGCCTCTATTTTGATGGTGAACGCACGGATGATAATCACGGCGAAAAACAGGTCGATATGGATTCGCTGCAACAGGTGGGGGGGAGGATGGATTCAATGGATTCCGCGGATGTGCTGAAAGACCGTCGTAATCTTTACTTTCAGGGGCGCTGGTTGGGGAGTGCGCAAGGGTATTCTATTCTTGGCATTAAATCCTGGACACGTCGTTCCATTCTTTATTCACCTAATAGCTGTGAAAGCAAAAGTAACCCTGGACCATGGGATACTATCTGGCGGACAAAATCGCAGGTCTTTGTGAACGGAGATGCCATCAACGCCGATCCTAATACCTTTCATATTGTGCGCTGGATAGCCGGCTCCCTGCTGATTTATCGTGATAAAGACGGTGAGAAACGTTATGCGTTTGGGAAAGATTGCCGGAGTACATTTGACCTACAACGGGATAAAGTAACATGGTTGACGCGTGATGCTTCCTGGCACGGCAATGACTGCCGGGTGGCGGTCATTCCTGATGTCGACCCGGAGTATTTTCGCCCGCTGACGCAGAATGTGGCGCAATATAAAGATTCGCTCTATCTGGTGAAGTATGTTTCTGCGGTAGAAAAAACGCTGTCAGTTATTCATTTGCCCGACCCGCAACAAGAATTACAGGAAGGTGTTAATATCGTCGGGAGTAAAGTTTATTTCATTGCGCGCGATGATGTGAATATTTTTGATATTAACGGACAATGGCAGTGGTTTAAAAATGCGGATGGTGGGTTATCAAAACGTGTAGCATTTGACGATCGATATATGTATTTCATCGGCGATGGTTCTATTACTAAATTTGTGATGAAAGGGAAGTTAACATGGTTTAAAACCCCTGATGGTAATTTTACCGATATTTTTGCTCATGATGATAAATATATTTACTTTTTGGACGCCTCTCTTGTTAACGGTGGACGGCGGCGTAACGAAACCCGGTCGATGGGTGATGCTTACATTAATAATAATGATCTGGTGACTGTGGAAGGGGTTTACTACTGGAGTAATAATGAATTTTTTCCGCATAAAACATATAAAAGAATATTCCACTATAGAGAATAATTCAAAGTAAGATGATCATTAACGCACCTGGCGTGTCAGTCAGGTGCGTTGATCGAACAAATCACTCACCCGCCAGCGCGCGCGGGAACAGCACATTATTTTCCAGACTGATGTGCTCCATCAGATCATCAATCAGTTCATTAATGCCGTTATACATCGCTTTCCAGGTAGTGCAGGCTTCTGGCGGCGGTGTGACGTTATTAGTGGTGTGCTTGATAACCTCCAGCAGTTCGCCTGCTTCATCGTGCTCGCTTTCCATCACGCTGATTGGCCCCATCGCTTGGCTACCCATACCTTGTTTGATCATCGGGAAGAGAATTTGCTCTTCTTTCATCATGTGGCTGGAAAGCTCTTCATGCAGCATAGTCAGGTATTTTGTCAGCCCTTTTGGCACGCTCGGTTTGTCGGCGTGAACGCGCTCTACTTTGGTGGCTTGTAGGATCAGCTCCGGTAGTTGCTCGCGATGGCGATCGTGGTAGCGCACAATGATGTGGTCGATGATTTCCGCCAGTGGGGCGCTACGCCAGTCTTTCTCAATCGGTTGTTCAGCCAGTTTTGCCAGCTCAGCTTCAATGACGTCAACATCCAGCTCTTTACGTGCCGCCGCGCGCGCCAGTGTCTGCTTACCGCCGCAGCAGTAATCCATATCATATTTGCGAAACAGAGCCGAAGCGCGAGGAATAGAGAGCGCCAGTTCACCTAAAGGTTGGTCGCGATAAGCCATAGCTGATACCTCATTCTTGATTAGATAAGATGTATTTTAAATGCATCTTTATGTTGAAAGCTATAACCCTTACGTAGCAGAGGCTTATTTAACTCACTGCCGGTGTGTCAACTTTCAGAGACAGATTCAGTTAAGGTTTTTTCCGGTTTTGCTCTGACTGCAATCACCACGCCGACCACTAACAGCGCGATACCGCTCAGCGTCATTAGCGGTGGCATTTGCTGGCGGAGTAAAAAGGTGTACAGCAAACCTGCCAGCGTTTCGAAAACAATCAGCGGCCCGAGAATAACCGTTGGTAATCGCTGGCTGGCGACGTTCCAGCAAAGTGCGCCGACCCATGAGCAAAGCACGGCGATAGCAATCATCAGGCTAATGAATACCAGCGGACGGGGGCCAAAAGGTAGCGAGAAGTCTGGCGTTTGCGTATTCAGCCAGTAACAGGCGACGAGATAACCGATGAGCGAAACCGGCAGCGTGACCAGCGCCTGCGCCGTTGCCCACATCATCGGATGTTTGTCGGGATTTTCCCGCAGCCAGCGGGCGTTGCGCAGGGCATACCATGCCCAGCAAACCACGGAGACTAATGCCAGCACAATGCCTGAGGCATAACGTGTCCAGTCAAAATCGGGGAGTCCGTGGTTTAACTCAGCAATGTTTACACACGTAAGACCGATGCCAATACAAACCAGCGCCGGGGCCAGTTTCCCCCACGCGAGTTTGCCGTCGCGCTGGCTATAAAGCAGATTGGCAAAGACGGGTATCACCACTGGCAGGGTGCCGATAATCATCGTAGAAACAGGTGCGCCAGTACGTTGTATGGCGCTGGCGAGGCAGAAGTAATAGATGAGGTTGCCCATCATGGTGAGCATTAGCGCGGTAAGCCAGTCGCGACGCGCCAACTGGCGCAGACGCACGCGCCCCAGCCAGGCAATGGGCAGCGCAATTAATCCTAATGCCAGATAACGCCCCATCGATTGTAACATTGCCGGGTATTCCGGTACGATCAACGGCCCGACAAAAATAAGCCCCCACATCAACCCTGCTAACAGGGCATACAGCACGCCGCTAATCATTACTGGCATCCATTGGTCTGTCAGAAGAAATATTCAGGGAACAACCGTAGTCGTTCCCCGCATCACGTCATTATCAGAGAGGATGCGGGAGGATGCCACTTTAATTAACTAGTTATTAACATTAACCGGGCATCGCTGGTAACGCCACCGCATGTGGAATATAGCCTTACGCCGCTGGGCAAGCAGGTCAGTGAAAAGGTTGCGGCACAGGCGGACTGGATTGAGTTGAATTTGCCTGAGGTGCTGGCGGTGTGGGATGAATGTACAGCATAACTGCCGGATGCGCTGTTCTTATCCGGCCCACGGTTCATGAGTTGTAGGGCGGATAAGATGCGCCAGTATCGCTTCCGTCAGGAAGCGCCGGATGTGCTGCGCTTATCCGGCCCACGGTTCATGGCTTGTAGGGCGGGTAAGATGCGCCAGCATCGCATCCGACAATAATTGCCGGATGCGGCTGATGATTCGTAGGCCGGAAAAGATATGTATTACTTACTCAAATCCACCTGATAAATTGCAAACCCGATATCATCGGTCGCGACTTTATTCATCGGATATTGCCCTTTCTCTTTAATAAACGCCGCGGCTTTATCTGACGGAGAGGTTTCGAAACGGATATCCAGTTTCTTATCGCCAGCAATTGGTGCCAAACGCCAGTTGTTATCCGCTGCCGGGTGAATTTCCCCCGCACGCTTCGACTCTTCAGCAATCCACGCTGCCAGTACCGAGCGGTTTTCATCCGGCGAAGCAAAGGCGATATGGCTGTCGCCCGTGCCGGCAAATTTGCCGCCGTAAGCACGATAGTTATTGGTGGCAACCAGGAACATGGCGTTTGGATCAATCGGTTTGCCGTTAAAGGTCAGGTTCTTAATCCTTTGCGCATTGGCATTGACCATCTGACATTCGCCGTCATAGCGAGCAGGCTGGGTAACATCAATCTGATAATTCACGCCATCAATAACATCAAAGTTATAGGTGCGGAAACCCTCCCAGTTGATTAAAGACTGCGGTTTAGTGCTGTTGGGATCAATCTGGTTAAACTGCCCGGCAGAGCATTCCAGCCACTCTTTCACTTCTTTACCGCTGGCTTTCACCACAATCAGCGTATTGGGATAGAGATAGAGATCGGCGGCATTACGGAAGGTTAACTGACCTTTTTCCACTTCCACATAACTGGCAGGGTCATTTTTGCGACCGCCGACTTTAAACGGCGCGGCGGCAGAGAGCACCGGGAGTTTTGCCAGATCGGGATCGCCCTGGATGTAATGTTCGACATACGCTTTTTGCGCGTTATTCACAACCTGTACGGTCGGATCGTCCTGCACTAGCGCCAGATAGCTATACATATTGTCGGCAGATTTACCGATTGGCTTGCTGACGAACTGGCGTGTGGCATCGTGATCGGCTTTGAGTGTTTCTACCAGCTTGCTGTCTTCCGCCGCGAGGGATTTTTTATTGGCGATGTCGTAAATCGGCCGAGCTTCCGCTTTCGCCTGCGTCACCTGCCATTTACCGCTGTCATTACTGAGTTGTAAGTCGACCACACCAAGATGATCGCCCCACATGCCTGGCATTACCGCCGGAACACCATTCAGCGTGCCTTTCGCGATATCAGCTCCTTCGATATCAGCAAAATCTTTACTTGGGAAAACGGCGTGAGCATGGCCAAACATAATGGCGTCAACACCCGGAATTTCACTGAGATAATAAACTGAGTTTTCCGCCATCACTTTATACGGATCGGCAGACAGACCAGAATGCGCCAGAACGACAACGACATCGGCACCTTTCTCGCGCATTTCAGGCACGTATTTGCGCACGGTTTCGGTAATATCATTCACCGTCACTTTCCCGGATAAATTAGCTTTATCCCAGCCCATGATTTGCGGCGGTACGACGCCAATATAGCCAATCTTCAGCGTCTGTTTTTTTCCGTCTTTATCGACCACTTCGGTGTCTTTAATTAAATACGGTGTAAACATTGGCTGTTTGGTTCTGGCGTCAATGACGTTGGCATTTACATAAGGGAATTTCGCTCCCGCCAGCGCATTTTTCAGGTAATCCAGACCGTAGTTAAACTCGTGGTTGCCAAGCGTGCCGACGGTATAGTCCAGCGTATTTAATGCCTTATAGACCGGGTGAATATCACCTGCTTTTAAACCTTTCGCCGACATGTAATCTGCAAGCGGACTCCCCTGAATCAAATCGCCGTTATCGACCAGTACGCTGTTTTTCACTTCATTGCGGGCATCGTTAATCAGGCTTGCCGTACGTACCAGTCCGAATTTTTCCGTGGCGGTGTCTTTGTAATAATCGAAATCCATCATGTTGCTATGCAGATCAGTGGTTTCCATGATACGCAGATCGACCGTCGCTGCATTCACACTGGCGGCAATCAGCGTGGCCAGGAGCGTTGCGCTAAACTTAATCATCAGGGACATCCTTTTATCATCGGGAATACGAAAGAAAAGGGAGAATAAACGTCTTACTTATAGAACAGTGAAGAATGCCACAATTTTACGCTTTGAAAATGATGACACTATCACAGTTGGCGCATTCATTAACGATAGGGTATAAGTAAAACAATAAGTTAACACCGCTCACAGAGACGAGGTGGAGAAATGTTAGATCAAGTATGCCAGCTTGCACGGAATGCAGGCGATGCCATTATGCAG
>OASX01001750.1_pt1 | contig 9583 bp, 10 predicted proteins | sample 1516531 | NCBI WGS metagenome assembly OASX01 (sample SAMEA2579911, study PRJEB22360) | human gut metagenome | biome: human gut; feature: human-associated habitat; material: faeces | place: Denmark | collected 2008/2010
ATGTTTCTGCCGCTGTTGCGTCCAGAGGCTAATCGCTTTACGCGCCGCAGCCAGTGTTGTCTCCTGATCGGCGGTGGTAAACAGCGTTAGCTGCGCACGAATTTCATACGGCACCCTAAGAGCACATTTCGCACTTACTTTGTCAGTCAGCGGACGTTTTTTCTCTTTACTCACTTCTTGTTCAATTTGCGCGAGTAGCTCGGTTCCCGGCAGACCATTCAGGGTTAGCGGGTAGAGCTCGACGCAGCCTTCTGGCAACCCTTCATCTGGCCCCAGTACTGCAACGTCAATAATTGACTGGCTAACCGAAAGTGTATGAAAGCGATATGCGCCATAGCTGCCGGCATTACTGAAGCTTTCTGGCGCCAGTTGTATACGCTGGCGTAGTGCATCATCGTTCTCTTCACCGCAACCGCCGGTTGTGGGAGTCAGATTAGTCACGTTGATATCGTAATAACCGATCCTGTCAACAAGGGCGCTAATCTGTGCAGGCTGCCAGCCATTGCCCTGTTCACCTGCTGCGAGGCTGGTGGCCGGAACGGCGATATGCAAACTCCTGGCCGGAAGCAGAACATCTTCATCGGTGGCGAACATCACGCTGTCAGAGGCACTGGCCCGTGTCCCCTGGGGAATCAGGATATTGCTGGTATACGCACTGACGACCGAAAACTGCAACGTCGTTTTTGCCGGTTGCGCAGGTAAACGGTGAACACCCACCAGCTCCCCTAAATAATCCAACATTGGTGCGCGGGAATACGCGACCAGGTTTTGTTTCGCCGCTTCCTGAATGGCGATGCGCACAAGGTTTTCACGATAGGCAAACAGGTCGATGAGTAACCGTTCGGCCTGTGCCGGATAGAGTTTTTTACCGCTGGCATCTTCGTATTGCGCAATCATCTCGCTGGTAATTTGCGCAGGATCGCGGTCAATAAAATCGGGTTCGGCTATCGCCATAACACCTCCGTTGAGTTGATTACGCCGTCAGCGGCGCGCCATTGCACACGTAACGTCAGATGTTCACCGTCGATTATCGGTGCTACCTTCAGCAACCGACATCGCGGTTCCCACTGGCGGATGGCTTCCACCGACTCCCGTACCACATGCGGGATTGCCCGCTCGATGGGGTAATCGATGTAGTGCCACAAGTTGCTGCCAAACAGCGGTCTGTGGGGCTCACTGCCGCGCGGCGTGCGCAGAATGATGTGTATTGCCTGGTGAATATCATCCAGTCCGCAGACGTATTCTTCAGGCCGCTGCAAGGCGGGTTGCCAGTGCAGCGTTGAGGGGCGTGTTTTTGTGTTCATGTGCTTATTTTCGCCCTGAACGGACAGTGGGGATATTAAAGCGATTTAGAAAACTGATTGATTAAAAAGAGAAAACCCGCCATCAGGCGGGTTAAAAGCTAGTGTGAATGGTGATTTGAGTTACCACCGCTATCCTGCAATGTGCCGCTGGCCTGAACGTTACCAATCACGTTGACATTGCCAGTTATCGTGGCGGCGTTACCGATGCCTCCACTTCCTGCCATGCCACCCAGCCAGGTGAGTTTTTTCATTACCGTGACGTTACCAGTAAAGGTGCTCATGGGCGCATCTACCGTCACTGTCGCCGCTTTAATATCGACGGTATCGGAAGTCACGGTGACCTGTTGGGCTTTAACCTCAACGTTGGGTGATGTCAGGTTAGTGCGGTCAATAACCTCAATCACGATTTTCTCAATACCGCCGTTAATCGTAAGCTGGTGTGTGCTGCGGTCATATTCAAACGCTGCGCCATCAGAAAACTGGACGTAACGTTTATCTCGCGAGGCCACAGGCGCGGTGTCAACCGTAGAATAAACGGCCCCAAGTACCACGCCATCTTCGCCGTTGTCGTCCAGCAGAACTTCCACCTGCTCACCCATATCCGGTAGCCAGTAGTCTTTATTGTCCTGGGAATTACGTTGAAGTACCGCAAGCCAGTTACTCTTCAGATTGTCGCACTCTGGCAGTGTGACTCGCACCCGAACGCTGGTTTCGTCAATATCGCTGATAATCCCCGTTTGCCGGGTTACTCCCTTCATAGTGCCTCCTTACTGGCTGGTTGCTGGCCCGCGCGAAACGTCGATTTCAGTGGTATAGCCGCTGCGCACAAAACTGTGAGTAGATTTATCAATCAGCCATTGTCCAGAAAGAATACCAAAATCAATGAGTTCGATTTTATTGCCTGCTGTCAGTTCCGGGCAGCCCATCATCCTGAGTGTTCCGGTTTGCTGATATTCGTTGTGGCTGTCGAGTGCAGCGTTGGCCTTTGCCTGTGCCGCGCCAACATCCGTCGCCCGGCTGTTGAGTTTCAACGTGTCGGCACTGGTGCCGACTCCACGGGCTGACGGTTTTTGCTGGCTGTCGTGAGTGTAGATAACCAGTTCTTTTTTCTTACTATTTTGATGCTGTACGGTGGCGTTCTTGTAGATGCGATTAATGGTGTCTTTGAAGGTAAAGTGCGAAACCTCTTTGCGGTCGATGGTTTTCACTGGCGCCAGGCAGCGTAGTGTCGGCAGATGTGAAAAAATCAGCTCTTTTGTCGTCACTTTCACGGTATAGCCATATTCGCTGGCCAGACGCTTGAGAAATCCAACATCGGTTTCGCCGTACTGTGTCACCCGATCAATCGCCAGCGGCTCGATTTTGCCCACCAGCTTCAGACCGTGAGTTTGCGCGATACGACTGGCGATGGCCGAAAGCGTCGTTTCTTCAAAGCCCTGACTGTTACGGGTACGCAGCGCCTGATTGACGGAAGTGGCAATGCCATCAATATTTACCGTGGAAGGTGGTGCTGAAATATCAATTTTATCAATAACATACTGACCGCAATCGAGGAGCGTCTCCCCCTGATAACCCATATGTAGCGCCAGCGTATCGCCTTTGCCGGGATACCACTCTTTTATCCAACGTCCATCGGTGTCATCCAGTGTAATGGCGATGGTATCTGACTCGTTTTTGATGCTGTCGTGGTAACTGATGCTGGTGACATAGGGCGTGATGTCATAAGTGATATCTTTATGCCCATACCAAAGGGTAAAAATGGGCGCGAGTGTGGCAAAGACGCCACCAGATACGCTTATCTCAGCCATGGTGGTATCTCCGATAAGGTTTTGTTGACGGAAATGACCGGAATAATGAGTTGAATACCGGAAGGCAGTACCGGGTAAATGGCGACATGTGGATTGGCGGCGATGATGCGTTCATAAGCCAGCGCATCGCCGTAGTAATGCCATGCCAGATTATCCCAGCGTTCGCCGTCGGTGGTGATATGTTCAAGGTATCGCATCACCAGCTCCTCGTAATGGTCGCGGCAGCAAGCTGGCTCACTGCGGGAGTGGTTTGTTGTACCGTTGTTCGTGCCTGCTCAACCAACGTTGCGGCTTTATCGAACGTCGCTTCGGCGATGTCGTTGGTAATGCCGTCGAAAAGCGCCTGAGCATGGTCAACCAGCGTGCTGGCGTCTTTGGCGCAGTCCCGGATACCTGGCATGTTACCCAGTAAAGCGTTAATCTGCGCCGACAACGCTTTTGGGAGTCCTGCCAGCGTTTGCAGATCCATGGGCTGTTTAAACAGGGTTTCGATGGCGTCGATAGTCTTTTTCAACGACGTAATTATCTTTTCACACTTTTCTTTTAACGCTTTGGCCTCTTTAACCAGTGCTTTCACTTTTGCCACCGTTTTTTTAATATCTTCAATGGCTTGAGTCAGCTCATCGAGCATCTCTTTGGCCTTACGCATACCTTCTTCAATGGCGTTCAATATCTGATCAAACCAGGACTCCACCATGTCTGGAAAATCGCTCGCCTTTTCGTCAATATTCGGGTCTTGGGTAGTAATTGCCGGGGGCAAGAGTGGATTTTTAGGATCGCCGGTGTACTCCTGGAGCGACATTGTTCCGCTTTGAGCAATCACATTGCCCCAGGGATCGGTGTGCTGGTGGGTGGCGGTTAGCTCCGTAATCACAAACCAGCCGCGATAATCGCCATTGCCAAACACCAGAGCCATCGCTTTGTGGGCAAGCATGGCTTCACGCAGTCGATTCAGCTCTGTTGTGGGTTGGCAAAACTGGCTGTGCAGGGAAAATTCCAGTGCCAGCATATCCAGCTTATCGCCAATAAACTGCACGCCGGGTTTGCCTTCTATACGGGCATGTGTGGCGTAGTCCACGCCCATTGTGCTTTTAAAGCCGTCCCAGAATGTGACAACCTTAAATTCAATCTCTCCTAAAACGGCATACATCAGGCATACCCCCGGCGCTGTTGTTGCGCCATTACGTCGTTAATCATTCTTTCCAGTTCGCGTTTACTTATCGTCAACACGTTCTGAATGTCTTTAGTGGTGTTTTGTCCGTTACTCTGCACGGTAATTTGTGGCGAAAAATTCACCTGAACTTTTCCAGAGGAACGGGAGGGGAGCGTCGCCGGTTTGGTTACAGATTTACCAGGTAAAGAGGCCGATGCGGGTTTGGCGGCTGTATTTTTTGCCGCTGGTGTCGATGGCGACGTTGTCGTTTTACTGGATGGCGCGAGTTGTTTGCCCACAGGAGGCGTTAAAATCGCTCCGGCAACGCCTGGAACAACGGTTGTGGGGGAGATTGATGCGGTATTCGTCGTGCTTGTAACAGCCGTAGCCGATCCTTCTGTGCTAATACCCATCGTGGTTTTTAGCCAGTCCGGTAAGGCGTTTTTGACCTGATCAATAATGCCTTTCAGAGCGGGGAAAGCATTCATTATGCCGTCAACCAGACTGCCCAGAAGATTGCTGCCGAACTCGCTAAAACTTGCAGGCATCTCGACACCAAACCAATTCATCACACTGGAAAAGGCGCTGTAGAACAACTCCAGCGGCGACCAGTCGAGAATTAACCGGCAAATCCCTGCAATGCCGCCGTCAAAGGCCGTGGTGATACGTTGCCAGATGGCGGAAAAGAATCTGGAGATAGGTTCCCAGTGGCGATAGATCAGATAAGCAGCGCCCGCAATCGCGGTGATGACCAGACCAATGGGATTCATCAATAAAACTCTACCCAACCAGAAGACGGTCTGACCTGCCAGTTTCAATGCGCCAATCAGACCACGGCCAAGCAGTTGCGTTAGCCATTTTGCGCCGTTATATAATGAATTAACCGCTGATAGCATCTTACTTGCCGCGCCTGTGAGCGTCAGACTTGCCCTGACTTTCAGGAAGATATCGACCAGACGAATAAACGGCGAGGCGATGACGTTCGCGCCCAGCTTTAAAACATTCAGTGCGCCGTTAAACAGCCAAATCGCTCCGACGATTTTCGCAATGTTTTGCACCAGCGCCGGGTGTTCACGTAGCCAGGCGCTGAACTGGCGAATCACCGGAGTAAGGCTTTGCGCCAACTCGCCAATCAGCGGCATTAATTGCAAGCCAATGCTGAGCCATAAATCATTTAACGCCAGTTGTAACGTTTTAGTTTGTTCAATGGGCGAGGCTATCTGCACAGAAAAATCGTTGTCAATCAGATTCTTACCGCTGTCTTGCATGGTGGAGGCTTTTAACTGGCGATACTCTTCCATATTCGCCAGCACAGGTGCCAGGAATTCCACTGTTTGCGCATCGCCGAACATTTCGCCCAGATTAAATTGCGTCACCATCGATTGCAGTGCGTTGCTGCGAGCAGATAAATCTTCAATTTGCATGGTGCGTTTGAAGGTGTCGAGGATCGCCGGATTCATCTTCTCAAGTTGCGTTTGCACGATATGAATCATGGCTTCGCTAACACCCATGCCGTTTTGCTGATGTTCAAGCAGAGAGCCTTGCAGATCGACGCCCTGGCTGACGAACCAGTTATCGGTTTTTTTCGAAAAGATGGTTTGCAGAAAGTGGTCGAAATTCTCCGCCGCCACACTGGCGCTGGCACCATTTTTCATTGCGATCTGCATTGTGGCGGTCAGTTCAGCCATACCTTCTAAACCCTGTGCGCCAGTTTTAACTGCAAATTTGTCTATCCACTGTGTTTGCCCGGCAACGGTAGGCCCACCGTTTTTGCTAATGCCGTACATCATGTTTTGCGCGGCGTGGAAATTTTCTGGCGCAATATTCAGTCGATCATGAGTCGCGAGCGCGGCATTCGCCCATGTTTCAGCACTTTCGCGCGTGGTGGTGGCCGCTTTGGCGATCTCCGGCATATAACGGTTGAGATCCTGCATCGACGACAAATTACCTTCGATTAGCACCTGGGCTGCGTTCTGTAAGGTGGTCTGCTGCTGGTTAAAATCCATGCTCCAGTCGCGCAGATTAAGGCTGAGTGTCTCGCGGGTTGTATCATTCATCCCACCTTTGGTTGCCAAATTGACCATGTTGTCCTGAAACTCATACGGCAACTTCCAGTCAGGGACTTCAACATTGAATACTTTGCTAAATTGCCCGGCAAATGTTTGGGTTTTCTCCATCAGATCAGCGCGGTTTCGGCTATTTTCCTCCAGGCGGAGAGCGGAATCGGCAAGTTGCTGCGTTAGTTTGATTACTGTCGCTTGCTGAGAAGAGAGTGCTAACAATGTTCTGGCGTTGAGTGAGCCGTAACGGGCTATTGCCTGCGTCAACGTCTCATTACGCGCCTGAAGCTGGGTAATAATATCGTTGGCCAAAATTGTTTCTCTTATAGATTGGTGATGGCCCGCTGGTTAGTTTTCTGAAAAATGGGCTGGGAAGAAATAAACCTGGCGGGCTTTGAAGAACTCGCAGACATCAGGTCTGCGAGTCATATTCGATTTTTATTTGAGCGCTGGCTTCATCCAGCCAGTGACTAAAGCCATCTATCGTGAGCGCGTCAATCTCACTGGGTGGAAAGCGAAACCATCTCGCCAGTAGCGCCATTGCCTGCCATAGCAAGGGGGGATTCTGTAGCCACGGTAAGCATGGATTGAAATCGTTTCTGCAACGCCTGGTAATCCAGCAAATCCATTTCAGCTAAATCTTCTGGTACCAGCCCGGTCATCGCTGCCATTAGCGGTTCATCCCATTCTTCCGGCTTTTCGCTGACCCGGCGTGCATTACGCATATCTTTGACTTTCAGGCGACGTAATTGTAGCGTGTCGATATTATTTCCTGCTGCCGACGTAAAGGGAAACTGTAAGATATAATGCTCTTTCATTTTGTATCCTTATTTATTTTGCGGAGTTCGGGGCCGTAGCCCCGAATAACTTAGCCACCGATGTTATTGCGATAGGTACTTAATTGATCCACGCCGTTAACGCGGAAAATATTCGCCATATAATCCAGTTCAAGCAGCGTTTCACCATCGACTACTTGTTTAATATAAGTGCAGCCAAAGGCGCTGCTGAATTCCGGGTTTTCATTCTGTTTAAATGTGCCCAGTGGATTTTTTTTAAACATCACGGTTAAATGTGTGACTAACGCTAATTGATTCGCTTTCCCCTGAGAGTTATAACAATCAATACTGGAGCGACACTGTAATGCTACAGCCTGCCACGGGTTTGCCGTTTTACGCATTACGTCCTGGTAAAAGGAGTTCCATTTAATTTCCCCCTCCAGTTTATCGAAACCAGCCGGGAGTTCTATTTTACCCACCATGCCCAGTGCTTTATGTTCCTGCATAATTAAACTGACATCTGGCAATTTAATTTCTGTTGCACGGCCTAAAAGATTATTACCATCGAGATAAATATTGGCGTTGGTAATACGGTTAATTTGAATTTTTCCAGCCATTAGCGATTGCTCTCCAGAGAGACTAAATATTCAGAGGTAATTTCAGTTTCAAACGTCAGACGTTCCAGCGGCGGCGGTGGGGTAAATTTATAGCTGAGCAATAAATGCCCGGCACTGAGTTCAGCCGGTGAATTTCGCGCCGGATCGTACCAGCACTCAAAGCCAAGCAGTGCGCCGTCGGCAATCAGTTTTCGGCCCCAGGTATTTACCGATTCGGTCAGCGCGTCAATCAGTGCCTGATTGATCGGCATATCAATATACTGCTGACTGAAATAACGGATTGACTCATTAATTACATCGCCTGTCCGGCGAACGTTTTCAAAGTTACGCATATGAGTCACGGTTGGCCATGCCGCTGTGCGGTTGCCCCACAGGCGCAGACCAGAACCATAACTATTGAAAATAGTGGTAATACCGTTTTCGTTGAGCTGATTCACTTCGCTTTGTGGATCATCAATCATTGCGGAAAGCGAACGTTCGATACCGGTAATACCCTGAATTTCCTGGTTTGAGTTGCTCCACCAGAAACCTTTTTCGAGGTCTACTTTGGCACGTAGCCCGGCAGCGCGCGAAGAGAGAGGTTCAAGAATTTCCTGGTTAGTGATGCCATCGTAAACTTTGACGTGTGGGTAGCATAAACGTGCACGATCAGAGCTGGTATTGAAGTTGATTGCGCCTTGCGAACCGCGTCCAGCCAACACCTGCTGGAATGTAGTCCCAATTGGGGCATCAATGTAGGTAATCGCACCGAGTTTTTCCGCTTGTGCAATCAGCTCGGTAGTCACTGATTTTTGCGTACAAAAAACGGGTGCCAGCAGAATTTTGGCGTAGAAACCATACAAGTTATAAGTGTCCTGAAGGAGCCTCATCCCCGTGCGATCGCCTGCGGTATTAACGGCCCCGATAATATCGGCTGCGGTGACCTTTGTAGGGTCAACATAGGTATAAGTCGCGTAAACCTTTGCTCCTGCCGCAATTTCAGTTCCTGTACGGGTAATAACGCCGTCAGCGGCATTAACGCTGTATGATGTATTTTTGTATGTAGTGGAACTGATACTTGCTCTTAGCGTTACCGAACTTACCCCCGGATGAGTTAATTTAGCTTTATCGTCACTATTGAACGTAATGGTTTCATTGGTAATGTGTAGTCCATGTTTTACTGGATCCAGCACATTAATTACCACCACTGTACCGGCACCGTGATCATAAATCGCCTTCAGCGCCTGCGGGATCGTAAAGTTAGCCTGAGTCGATCCAAACTGTGCCGCGTCACTTTCAGAAAGGCACAGCGTCGGTTGGTTTACCGGGCCACAGGGAGCGGTACCGATTAAAGCGATTACAGCAGATTTTACTGCTTTTACCGGACGCGGGCCGGTTTCAATTTCAATGGTTTCTACACCGTGCAGATAATTAGCTGCCATGTACAATTTCCTCTACGTTATTTTGTTCTTCCTGGGGAATGATGAGAATCAAGTGATTTCGGGCAATCATGGTCATAACCCACTCATTGTCTTCTGGCAGATCAATTTCACTGTTCGGCCATAATAAGATTTCTTGACCGTCGGCAAGGGTGACGCCGCTTGCCGGACCGTTGTAGATATATTTCATTCAGTTTCCTCGTAATTAACTTCAGTAAGCAGGGGAAGATCCGTGCTGTCCTGTTCAGCGATAAACAGCGAGCTGGTCGCCATTTCCAGGATGTAGCGGCAGAAACCGTCGCTCTCACCCGTATTAATTTCTTTTTCAAGCCAAATAAGATGATCGCAATCAGGAGGCTGAAGGCCTCCCAATGCGCTGCGTATGTGATCAAGTGCGTTTAACGCATCACAATTTTTGCCAACAATAACGGTGGCGGTTAAGCGGAG